>Ga0157370_10003332_pt1 | contig 18929 bp, 16 predicted proteins | sample C35metaG_FD_113463 | JGI IMG/M metagenome (GOLD analysis project Ga0157370, IMG submission 113463) | Corn rhizosphere microbial communities from Kellogg Biological Station, Michigan, USA - C3-5 metaG | ecosystem: Host-associated > Plants > Roots > Rhizosphere > Soil | place: USA: Michigan...
GACCGCGCCGTCTTCCAGCACGCGCAGCAGCTTGACTTGTTGATAGCGCGGCAGGTCGCCGATTTCGTCGAGGAACAGCGTGCCGCCGGTGGCCTGCTCGAAGTAGCCGCGGTGCGCATGCACGGCGCCGGTGAACGAGCCCTTGGTGTGGCCGAAGAACAGCGATTCGAAAAGCCCGTCGGGAATCGCGCCGCAGTTCACCGCCACGAACGCGCCCTTGCTGTACGACTGGTGCCCGAGGTGCAGCTGCTGCGCAATGCGCTCCTTGCCCACGCCGGTTTCGCCGCGCACCAGCACCGGATGGTTGCAGTCGGCAAAGGCGCCCACTTCGGCGAGCAGCGCCTTCATCGCTTCGGAATGCGCCACCAGCACATCGGGCGGCTGCGGCGCGATCTCGCGCGCCCGCAACTGCCGCACCAGCTTCGCGACCAGCGTGCGCAGCTCGGCGCAGGTGAAGTCGTAGGGCAGCACGTGCAGGTACTCGGGCGGATAGGTGCGCGAATCGCGCTCGCGCGAACCCGCGGCGACCCAGATCACCGGCATGCCCTGGAGGAATTCGGTGGCGTGCGCGAGGCCGCCGCTGTCGATGACCGTGACGCTGATGATCGCGACGGCAGGCCGCATCGCGACGCCGCGTTCCTGCTGCGGAGGCGGCAGCCCGTCGGCCCGGGTGACTTCCACGTCGAAGCTCGCCATGCACCGCGCGATGCGGTCAAGGATGTCGGCTTTGCCTTCCCAGACAAAGAGGTCGAGTTCGTCGAAGTTGGAGGCGGTCATTGATCGGTCGAATCACACATGGGGGAAAACAGAGGCACGTTCAGTTCACCAGCTTCGCAACTCCGCAGTCGACGGACAACAAGGAAACATCGGTTTGACCCAGGGACAGGCCCAGTGCTGCCAGCAGCTTGGCGATGACGTCGCTCAGCAGATCGAGCACGGGCTTGAGGGTGTCGATCACCGTCAACAGGAGGCTGTTCAGCAGGTTGCTGCCGCCGGCGAGCGTGACATTGGCGACGTGGTTGACACGGCACTGCCGAACTGCACTGGCGCCGCCAAACAGACCAGCGGCTTCGCAACCAACGTCTGCCAACGGATCGAGCAGCAGCCCATTCAGCAAATTTCCGACGCCCTGCAGCACGCCACCAAGCAAGCCAAGGAGACCTCCATTTGTCAGTCTGGCATTCAATTGATCAATGGCCGCTTTGGAGTTGCGCAGGTCACTTCCGACCTGGCTGATCGATTTCCCCTTCCCGCCATTCCCCGTGCCGACCAGCGCGCTCGCCAGGGCAGCTGGCGATGCCGTACCCGAATTGACGCCTTGCCCCAGAAGATCACCCAGGATGCCGGCTGCGATCGCATCGACGATGTTGCTGATCGATTGCGCCAGGTCGATCGTCGTTGCATTGATGGTCGCCATCGACGTTCCATCTGGTGGTGTAGAGGGGACGTTGAGGGGAGGGTTGGTCGCAACTGGCGTCTGCGACGCGAGCAACGGAAGGCCCACGCGCACGGTCAGCGGAAGACCAAGCAGGGTCAGCAGCGCATGCCGTCTCACGCCGTCGTCCGTATCTGGAATGACGCCGGTGCTGTTTGGCGAGCAACGGTTGTTGTTCGTGAAAAAATGCGCGGCATTGCTGTCATTGATTGCCGTCATGTCGTGGAACCTGCCGACGCAAATATTCGCTTGCGAGGAACTGACTTCGATCGTTGCGTTGTGCCGCGGAGCCTGGCAATTGATGTTCGTGAGCACGCCGGTCGACTGCGCGAGTTCGATGATCAATGGAACGTCCAGTCCGGTCCCCAGAATGGCGAGGACCGGACCCAAGATGGATTGGGACGAATTGATCCGCAGGTAGACACGGATCTGTGCAGTCTTAGCCTTGGTGCCGACGCCCCCGATGCCGATGGATGGCGGCTCGACGATGCTTGCCTTTGCCTGCACGCCAAGGATTCCGACCCCCAGGTCGTTGATGGCGACCAGATTCTGGCCATTCGCAACGGACACGCCCGCCGTGACCAGACTCAGCAGGTCGACCTTTGCGTTGAGTGCCGCATTGCCCGTGGAGTCGAGTCCCACGAGGATGCCGGGCGTGGTGTCATTGCCGAAGAGTTGGACCTTCGTCTGCAACGCCGCCACGGTCAGCCGTGCACGCAGATCCTGCAATATCGTGACCGATGCGCCGAGCACGCCGCCCTGGTTCTGCAACGCCGTGATCGATGCGTCGATCAATCCTCCAAGCGTCAGGTCCTTGACGGCGGCCAACTGATTGATCGTTCCGACATCGATGTCCCCGCTGATGGGAACACCCAGTGCCTTGAGCAGACCGGACGGCGTGATGCTCGTGTTGGCCAGCCCCTTGTAGCTGAGCAGATCCGTCGCGCTGAGATCGACGCCCACTGCCTTCAGGAGGTTGGGAAGAATCGTGTTGTCTTCCAGGCGCAGGAGCCGGGAGCCTACGGTGAATGCGGCAACTGGATCATCGAGTGCCGCCACCGCCTGCACGCAGATCGTGCGCGTGCCCGGGAAGAACGGCAGCAATGTCGGGGGAGCCTGGGCAATCCGGACGCGCACCGCGTTGATCTCCGGCAAGGTTGTCCTGAAATGATCGGAGACGGTGCCAAAGCATGCCGGAGCGGTTTCCGAACTGTTTGCAGGAGCCCAGTTGCCGCATTCGGACTGGATGGTGGTGCTGGCGAGGTTCTGCTGCGCATTGGCCGCGGCCGTGTCCCTGGCCAACTGGCAACTGGTCGTCGGTCCCGAGGGGGTCAGCTGCTGGGCGCCTGCCAGCGCGGCGAGATCCGCCGTTTTCTGGTACTCGCGCTTCATGAAGAACAGGTAGCCGAGTTCGGTGCCCACGAGCACGATCACCAGGAGGCTCAGGGCGATGGTCGCATTGACCAGCACCGATCCGGCTTGCCGTCGGGCCGTGCTTCGAATGGAGTGATGCATTGTTGGCCCTATGACAAAGGTCTGGCGGCTATTGCCTTGCCAAACAGGATTTCAGGTACCCAGTTGCCTATGAGCGGGAGGGGCGGCACGAGAGGGTTGTCGCGGTACGGGTAGGTCACCTTCACTTCGACCTGCCGGGGATCCGAAAGAATCACTTCAGGCGGCGTTTCGGCCATGTGCGTGCGCAGCCAGACTTCCTTCATGGCCGGTGCGTTGCCCGGGGCGATCATGGACGCTGCGAGCGATTGGTAGACCGCCGTCTGGATGCGCAGCTTCAAGTCGTCGGAAGTCGCCGTTCCATTGGAAAAATAGACGACCCTTGCACCGTCCTCCGCCGATCGCGAGATCGCCTGCTGGACGTAGAGAACACCCCCGAATGCGGCGATGCCGTAGATGCCCATGAACAGCACGCTGAAGATCAGCGCGAACTCGATCGCAGCAACGCCGCGTTGCCGGCGGGACGCGAAGGGGAGGCATCGTGCAGGGCGATCAGTTTTCACAGTGACCTCCCGTCGAGCAGCATGCTGGCCTTGCCCGCTATCTGGTCCGGTATGGCGAAGCTGGGCAATGGTGGAAGCACCTGCCGCATGTTGCCGACCGTCACGGTCACGACCATCTGGCAGCGGTTGCCCCATTCCATGCCACATGCGGGCGCCGTGCAGTTGGACCCTTCAACCGTGCACACGGTCGCTATGACGCTGCGGCTCTGCTTCAGGGTGTCAGGCAGCCAATTGGTGCGCAGTTCTGCAACGTCGACCGCTTCCGTCCCTCTCCTGTCCAGGCTCAGCTGGTATCGCAGGGCAGCGCGCGCGCCATCCTCCGCCGCGTTTTGCAGGCCCATGCGCAGCGTGAGCAACAGGCCGTAGCAAATGACGGCGTAGAGCAGCGTGAATGCCATCAGAAAGACAAACGCAAACTCGATCGCGTACACGCCGCGTTGGGCATGTGTCGAAGCAGGTGTGCGGTGTTTTTTCATGGCAGGACCGATTGAAGATGGCGTTGGGGTTGCGCTATTTCCCGCTGCCGCCGTCGCTTGTCGTCTTCACGATCGAGCTCATGCGTTCGGGGATCGGAAATTCGAAGCTCTTCAGGTAGCGCTCATAGCTCCGGTTCGCCACGCTGCCGGCGATCGGACGTGGTGTCGGCGATGCGATCTCTCCGCTGCGCTGCCAGGCAAGCAGCCCTTGCGTCGCGTCGCCCACCTGTAGGGGCTCGGTCTCCACTTCGTACACGTAGTCGGCCTCGGCTTCGGCCTGAGCCATGTCGCCGGCCGTTGGGTCTGTGGGCAACGGCGTCGCGCCTGGCGCATCCGCCGGCTTCTTCGGTGCTTCCGCACGCACTTCGTTCGTGCCGCTGCGCGCATCGGGCGAAGCGGGTTTCGCCACTGTCTCCTGTGCCACTGCAACCGAGCCTGTGGCGAGCAGCGCAAGAAACAGAGTGAGCTCGAGGGCCGCGGTGCGGCGTGTGGACGTTTGCTTCATTGCATACCTTGAGAGGATGGACTGGATGACAGCGGGACCGTGGAGTCTGCGACTGACGGATTCAGCGGGTTGGCGGATCGAGCGCCGCCGACGCCGGACCAGCGCGATGCCTTGAGGGCGATCGGCGTGTTCGCGATGTCGTCATTGCGCAGCGCGGTACTGGGACTCTGCGGGGGCAACGGCTGACCCTGGGCGACGGGCGTCGTAGAAGACGGCGAGGGCTGGCCCGAGCGCAATTGCCGTACCGCTTCTCGGACGCCCGAGCGCGCGGTCGCCGACATCCGCGAAGCTTCCATCAGCGAGTTGGCCTGCGCAGTCTGGCCATCTAGTTCCAGGAACATTGCGAGGTTGGCTTGTGCCTGCTGGCTGTCAGGCTTGAGTTGCAATGCCTGCATCAGCGGCAGGCGTGCCTCGCTCATGAGTCCGGCACGCATGCTGGCATAGCCCAGGTCGCTGAGCACCGATGAATCGGTGGGTGTGCGACGCTGTGCTTGCTTGAGCATCTGGACGGCCTCGGGGTAGTTGCCGCGGCTGCCCGCGAGGAGGCCGAGACCGCGAAATCCTGCGGCCTCGAGAGGCGTTCCCATCAGACGCTTATAGGCGGCTTCGCTCAGCGCAGCCTGGCCGGTTTGTCGCAGCGCGTCGCCGCGCATTCGCGTGGACTCGGGCGTCACGCCCCAGCGTTGCTCCAACGCGTCGATGTGCGCGAGCGAGGCGAACCACAGGCCCTCCTGCTGCATCTGCTCGACGAGCCGCAGATAAGTTGCCTGCGTGTCGACATTGGCACCGGCCCTCGTGTCGGCGGCGGCCTCGGCGGCTTGCCGCTGTTGTGCGTCGGCGCTGGCGGCGTACTGGTCTTTCATGCCGGCGCAGCCTGCGAGGGCCAGCGAAAGCATGGCGATGGTAAAGCAGGCAACAGGTGCCGCCCCTTTGTTCTTGCCGGGCATGCATCGAGGATGCGCTTGAATCTTGCGAGTGTTCATTTGGTGACGACTCCCAGTGAACGGAAGATTGCAATAAAGCCCGGACCCGCCGTCACGATGATCAGCGCGGGTAGCAGGGTCGTCACCATGATGCCGGTCATCTTGACGGTGATCTTCCCGATCCGCTCCTTCATTTCGGAGCGGCGATGTTCACGCAGCCGATCGCCGAAGATGCGCAGCGGCTCCTGGATTGCGCCGCCATGGCGATCGACCTGAACGAGCAGGGAAACCAGTCCAACCAGGTTTTCGTTCTTGTGCAGCGTCGCGAGGCGCTGCAATGAGTGTTCGCGCGTGCGGCCCTGGCTGTACTGGCGATTGGCGAAGGTCAGTTCGTAGCCGAGCACGCGAAGCACATGCGAAAAATCCGTCGCCATGATCTGCAGGCTCTGGTCCAGGCTCAGTCCGACGCCCTGAAGAAGTCTCAGCAAATCGATGAAGAGAGGGAGTTCCTGTGCGACCCGTTCGCGCCGCGCGGCGGCGCAGCGACCCAGCAACCATTTGGGCGCCATGAACCCGAGCACGAACGCCGCTGTCAATACGATGACGACGGCTCTCTGCGTATGTCCTGCGCTCCAGAAAACATAGGCAAGGAACGGAAGCAGCAGCGCCAGGGCGATGCGCGTGACCAGGAAGATAAGCTGCGCCCGTCGCGATGAGAAGCCGCACTGGTCGATGAGTTGCCTGTCCTCATCGGCGACCAACGCGCGGCCGAGTCGCGTGTTGAGCCAATGAAAGGGAAGCTCGATGTCTGCTCGATCACCCGCGATTTCGGCTGCAGTCGTCGTTTCGGGCTGGGACGCCACGTCACGACGCAGGGCGCGGCCGATCGCCTGACCGCTGCGCGCGCGCCGCAATTCGGTTGCGACGAGCGCACCGGCTGCAATGACCAGGCCGAGTGCCAGCAGCGCGAGGCTGATGATTGCCAGTTGGGTGGATGTGAGCGTCATGCCAGTCTCGCCAACCGGTAAAGCAACACTGCACCGAGCAGCTGGAGTCCCAGTGCGGAGAAGATCAGCATGCGACCCATGCCGTCGTTCCACATCCCGAGAAAGTAGGCGGGGCTCGACAGGATGATGAAGGTTCCCACGCCCACGGGGAGCAGTCCCAGGATCCAGGCCGAGAGACGTGTTTCCGAAGACAGTGCGATCAACTCGTGCTCGGCCTGCTCCCGGTCCCGCATGAAATTGGCGACGCGCTCCAGCAGCAGATCGGCTCTTCCGCCGTACCGCACACCCAGTCCGAGGATCGAGGCGAGCAGGAACATTTCTTCGATGCGTACGCTGGCGGCCGTCTGATGCAGGGCGCGATCCAGATCCACTCCGGCGCGCACCAGACTCGCCGCTCTCTCCAGATAGCCGCGTAGCGGTGCTTGGCAGTTTGCGATCGCCAGTTGGAAGGCCGCCTGGGTGGAATTGCCGATGGTGATCAACCGCACCATCGAGTCGATGTAGGCCGGGAGCTGGCTGATCAACTGGCGACGAAACTTCTGCACGCGCAGCCAGAGCGCGAAGCACGATGCCAACACGAGCACGAGCAGCACGCCGCCCGCGGCGATCCACCCCAGGAACACTCCCGCAAGCAGCGACAGCACCGCGATGGCCACAACCGCGAGCACGGCGGTGCGTGTCTGAATCACGCCATGCAACCAACTCGGCAGGAGTGTTTCGAAGTGGCTCTTTTGCGGCTCCGGCGGGAGCCCCGTGCCGGTCTCCAGCCACGGATCGGGCGTCAGCGCGCTCGTGAGATCGCTGGACGAAGCCTCGCGCAGAGGGATCGGCAAAGGCGCCTTTTCTTCGGCTTGGATGCGCTGGGCCAGGTGCCGTTCGACGGCTTGCCTACTCTGACGGGATCTGGCCCATTGCCATAGCAGCAGCCCCACGGCTGCCATCAGCAGCGCGATGCCGGTCACTATGAGCAGGGCTTCACGCACGGGAATCTCCGTTCTGCGCTCGCGTCATGGACTGGCGAAAGCGCGTGATCTTCGGGGAGTGCGGTGCAATGCCGAGAGACACCCAGCGGTCGCGCTCCTCGCCATCGGGGGTGGTGATCGGCTCATAACGGTACAACTCCTGCATGGCGACCACGTTGTCGTTCACGCCCGTCACTTCGCTGAGCGAGATGATGCGTCTCTGGCCGCCGGAGAGCCGTCCGATCTGTACGATGAAATCGATGGCGTTGGCGATCTGCCTGCGCAAACTGGTTTCGCTGCCCTGATAGCCCGCAAAACCCGCGAGCATCTCGAGCCGGTAGAGGCATTCGCGCGGCGAGCTTGCGTGAATGGTGCCCATCGAGCCCTCGTGGCCGGTGTTCATCGCCTGCATCATCTCGATGACTTCGGCGCCGCGCACCTCGCCAACGATGATGCGGTCGGGGCGCATGCGCAAGCTGTTGCGCAGCAAGTCGCGAATGGATACCACGCCCGCGCCGTCGAAGCCGCCGGGCCGGCTTTCGAGTCTGACCACGTGGCTGGTGCTCAACGAAAGTTCGGCTGTGTCCTCGATGGTGATGACGCGTTCTCTCGAGGGAATGAAGCTTGCCAACGCGTTGAGCAGCGAGGTCTTTCCCGAACTGGTGCCGCCGCTCACGAGAATGTTGCAGCGCGCCCGCACCGCGATCTCCAGGAGTTGCGCCATGCCCGCGTCGAACGTTCCGAGCTTGACCAGGTCCGCTGGCGTGAGCGGCTCCTTGCGAAACTTCCGTATTGACACCGACAGGCCGTCGATCGCGAGCGGTTCGATGATCACGTTGATCCGTCCGCCGTCGGGCAGCCGCGCGTCGACCATCGGATTGGCTTCGTCGAGCCGGCGACCGAGCGGCGCGAGGATGCGGCGCACGATGCGCATCACATGTTCGGTGTCGGTGAAGCGCAGGGTCTCGCGTTCCAGGATGCCGTTTCGCGACACATAGACATTCGTGTGTCCGTTGATCAGGATGTCTTCCACTGCGGGATCGTTGAGCAGATCCTCCAGTGGCCCGAAGCCGGCGAGTTCCTTGGTCAGCGCATCGGAGATGAGCTGCATCTCGCGGTCGTTGATCGGCACGCGGCGCAGGCGCACGAAACTGTCAACCTCAAGCTCCACGAACTGCTGGATCGATGCGCGCGACCAACGGCCGAATTCGGCACCCAGTTCCTCGATGCGGTTCAACAGGTGATCGTGCGTCCAGCTCTTGATGTCCTGGAACTGCTGCGAGTTGATGAACGCCTGGTCGTCGTCGGCAAATTCGATATCGGTGGACATGGGCTCAACCTTCACTTGGGCTCTTCCGGAAGCGCGATATCAGCGCGCCCCAGCGAGAATCTTTGGCCGACGATTGGCCCGTTGGAGATATGAATTCCTGGTGCAGGCCGCGGGCCAGGACCGAAACGGCTTGCGAATAGGGGTCGTTGCGCGCGGTGCGCACCAGCATCTCGCCACGGCTCGCGGCGGCCAGAAGCGGTGCACTGCGTGCAGGCAGCACGTGGCGAAGTGGCAGTTCGAGGCGCTCGGCGATGTCCTTCGCGGAGAGGCCTACATGGCTGTCGAACTTGTTGACCACCAGCGAGAGGTTTTCGGTTTCGATGCCACGAGCACGCAACTCCTTGAGCAGATTGGCGGTGGACACGATGGCGCCGATGCTCTGGTCGCAGACCACCCAGGTGGGATGGGCTTCGCGCACGGTCTGGGCCATGAAATCGACGGTCGAGAAGCCGCCGAAGTCGGCAATCTGGAAATCGAAGAAGTCGGCCAGGCGCTTGATGAGCCCCACCGAATCGGCATGCGAGATCTCGCGCACCTGCGTGAGGCTTGCGGGCAGAGGAAGCACGGCGACACCGCTGCTGTGATGGGCCAATGCGGTGTGCAGCAGCGTTTGATCGAGCCGGCGCAGATTGCGCACACCGTCGACGAAGCTGAAGCCGCTCTGCGTGTCCAGGTACAGAAGACCGTCGCGCGCGGGGAGTCCCAGGTCGAGGAGCGCGACGCCCTGGCGCGCGGCACGTCCCGGCGTGTGCACGGGAGGCTGTGCCAGAAGATCGGTCAGGGTCAGGGCGAGGCTGGTTGCCAGCGTGGTCGTGCCAAGGCCCGCGCGCGCGCCGAGCAGGGCGAGGGTGCAGCCGCGTGCTCCGGCTTGCAGGGTACTACGCCGTTCGAGCAGGATGCGCAGCGTGCTGACGGCTTCGGTCGAGGGTGCCGACATGTCGATGAAGTCGTCTACACCTGCGCGCAGTGCCGCCAACATGGCCGCAGGTTCGGTCGACATGCCCGTGGCAAGTACGGGCAATGCAGGCCAGTCGCGTTTGAGGCGCCGATGCAGTTGCGTGGCTGCTGGGCCTTGTTCGGGTGAGAAGTCGATGAACACCGCCACGGGGCCGAGGAGCGAGATGCGCTCGTCGACCGACTTGGTGTCGGGCTCCAGCACCACCACGGAGCCCAGGCGCCCCAGCGCATCGGTCAACCAGGTGACGTGGCCGCCATCGCTGGACGCAAAGAGATAAGTCTCTGCGCCCATTTCCGGAATGCTGTCGCGTGGAGCGTTCATGGTTCTGTGCAACGGTGCCTGAGTTGCCAGGTTTTCATCAGCGGGAGAAGCCTGGAACGGCCGTATCGGCGGCACCGCCCAGGAAGTAAGAGCGCCACACCGCGCCGTCGCGCTGCTCGGCGCTGCCGGGCATGTACGGCGAGAGATCCGTGCCGCGTGCGATCGGCTTGACCAGATGCGGCGTCACGAGGATCACCAGTTCCTTCTCGCTCATCTGGTACTTGTTCTGCTTGAAGAAGGATCCGAGCACTGGCAGGTCGCCGAGCAGCGGCACCTTGTCCGCATTGGAAGTCGTGGTGCGGCTCACGAGCCCGCCGATGATGAAGCTCTCACCGTCACCGAGTTCCACCGTCGTGTCGGCGCGCCGTGTCGTGATGGCCGGAACCGCGACACCGTTGATGCTCAGTGAATTCGTGTAGTCGAGGTCGCTGGCTTCGGGCGCCACTTTCAGCACGATGCGATCGTTCGAGAGAACGGTGGGCGTCAGCGTGAGGCCGATGCCGAAAGGCTTGTATTCGATGCTGGTGGTACCCAGGCCCTGGGGTGCGGGCACAGGCAATTCGCCACCGGACAGGAAGCTGGCGCTCTGTCCGGACATGGCGACAAGGGTAGGCTCCGCAAGAACGCGCGCCATGCCGTTGCCTTCGAGAAAGCCGACGTTCAGTCCAATGCCGGCCTTGCCGAAGTTGAACAGCAGGCTGAAAGCCTGCGCCAGCGGATTGTTGTATTCGCCGCTGATCGAACCGTCGGATCCAAAGGAGGCGGACCGCAAGCCCGACGGAGTGAACACGCCAAAGCTGAATCCGTTGGAGTTGGCACGGGTGCTGAAGATGTTGAGGCCCGCCTGCTTGAGCACGCTGCGATTGAACTCCACCACCTTCACCTCGACCTGCACGGTATTGCTGCGCACGTTCACTATCGAACGGTCGATCAGCGCCGACTTGTCGGGAGCGCTTGCCAGCGCGGTTTCGCGGGCCTCCTGGTGCTCGGGCATGGTGGCCAGCGTTCCGCTCATGGTCGAGGTGCGCCGCCTGACTTCCACCAGATAGGTTGTTGCCGCTGGCTGACCTTTCTCCCAGATCATGAGCGTGGTTCGCCCGGCGGTCTTGCCCGTGATGATCAATCGCGCCGCCGGGGTGCCCGAGGTCTTGCGCGTGATGGAAACGCCGGCCACGGCTTCGTCGGCAATGGCCATGCGGTCAATGCCCTTGTCGATCAGCAGCTCCTGTTGGGTGCCGGCACCCACGATCAGCGGAATCTGGGGCTGGCGCTTTGGTGTCACTGCATCGGCGGCGACGGAAGCAATCGGCCAGATGCCGGGAGCCGAGAGGCACAAGGCCAGCAGCGGCAGCCGAAGCAGTCGGATGCCCGTCGCCGATCGGTCATGAGGGGCGGTGGTCGGCTTCGCGCAGTGCGGGTACGGCATGTGTCTTCTTTCTTGGACGGTGATGCTTGGCTGTCGGGATCAGTACTGCAGGGTTTCGCTTTTCTCGCCGCGAATGACCTCCACCTGCAGGCCTGCGCGTCCTGCGGTGCTTGGCCGACTGCTGGTGCCGACAAGCCGGACACTCGCCGCGGGCGGTCGCGCACCCGCCTGGCCACCCGTGACGAGGTCGTTGGTCGTCAGCCCGGCTTGCGCGCGATCCAGACCTTCAAGCGGACCCCGAGGCGGTTCGCCCGGCTTGAGTCGTACGGGCTGCAATGCGGTCGGCAATTCGGCAAAGAGCTTGGGATCGGGTTCCTGCGTGTCTGCCGGATTGCGCAAGGCGAGCAGCAATCGGCCACTGGATTCGCCGAGCGTCAGGCGATTGATGTCGTCCACGGGGACCGCGAGAACCACGGTCCGGGGTGCCTCGACGCGCTGGGGCTGCTGTTGTTTGTCCGCGGTCTTCGATGCCAGGCCGTCGACCGAAGCCGTGCCGAAAGCCAGCACGCGCTTGCGCGAAAGAAGCAGGCGGGCCTGGCTGCGATCGACATCCTTGCCGTCGGACTTGAGCATGATGAACACATCGACGAAATCGCCGGGCTGGACCTTGCTGCCGACGCCCATCACCTCGTCGGCCTTGATCGCCACCGCGCGCTCGCCCTCGGCGACCCGCAACGCGAGTCCCGACACCATCTGGCCTTCGAGCAACGGCGTGCCGACCCCGAGATCGAGGACCGGGACCCGGCCCGTGGCGACCACCACATCCTGGAATGCGCCCGCCGGGTTGATGGTCAGCCGTTCGACGCGCAACGCGTCCGCGGGTATCACTTGCCCGGCCGGTAGCGCCTTTGTGGCCACCACCACGGGATAGGTGGCAGCCTCCTGGCTTTTCACCCGGGTGGGATCCTGCGTGGTCGTCGCCACGACGGGAGGCGGTGCCTGCCGGCTGAGCATCCATGCGTATCCGCCCAGCGCGATGGCCAGCAGGACAAGGATGGCGGCGATGATTTTGGTGAGATTGATCATGGGCGGCGTATCAAAGAAGGGGTGGCAATCAAAGAGCCATCAATGAACAGCTCGCGGCGGCGGGGCGACTACCCGCTCTGTCGGCCCCAGACCATCCACACGATGGCGGCCAGAGCGAGATAGGCCGCGTAAGGAATGAAGCGCTGCCGGGTCGACGGTGGGATCTCGCCATCGGAAGGCGACGGTCGCCCGGACAACATGAGCGACAGCCGATACGAAAAGGGCCAGCGCTGAAGAATGAGCCAAAGGACGGCATGAAGGCCGGCGAGGAGACTGCCGATCACCCAGATCGGCAGCAGCGCCCACAGGCCGACCCACAGTCCGAGAGCGCCGGCGAACTTCACGTCGCCTGCTCCCATGAGCTTGAAAACATAGAAAACGAGAAGGAAGCCGAAGCCGGCAACCGCCCCGAGGAGGGCATCCGTCCAATCCTGTCCGAGCGGCCCCGTCCCCAATGCAAGTGCTGCGAGTGCCAGGACGGCACCTGCAAGCACAAGCCAATTCGGGACGCGGCGTTGTCGGAAGTCATAGGCGGCCACGATGAGCAACCAAAGAAAGCAAGTCGATTGCAAAGTCATTGATTGCCGGGTGGCTTTTAGCTGCCGCCGCCAGGAGCGGGAGTCGCAGTGCCGGCCGATGTGAGAGCCGTCGAAATCTTCGTGAAGATAACGGCAAGCTTGTCGCCCAGGCCGGGAAGAATTGCCACGATCGCGACAGAAATAAGCCCCGCAATAATTCCATATTCAATTGCGGTAGCACCTTCTTCATCGCGCAGAAAACGAGTAATAGAACTAAGCATGATTTACCCCTTGAGGAGAGTTGAACAACGACTGGCAAGGTGGATGTTATACAGCGTAACTCCGTGTATCAACAAGACAAACCCGGGGGAGTGAGGTCCTTCGTGTGATATTGGAGAAGTACATAGCAGGATGGCGGCCAGCCTCCTGCCACCCAGGCCAGAACGATCCTGGTCAGGTTGGTTAACAATCGAGAGACGTATTTTTCCCTCTGTAAACCGCATCGAAACTCCCATGAAGATGGGAGGGAACGTTACGGTGCCGGGAACGCGCGGAAGGGGGGTGTTACGGGAACAAACGCGTTACGTGTTACGTAGCACGGGGTCTCGGAAGGCGAGTTGTAACACCCAAAATAGGCACTTTGGGTGCGCAAAAAATCACAGATTGGGGGTGTGCCCCCGTCGCCGTCAGGGCTTAGGCAGGGAGTTCAGCCCAGGATTTCTTCGTGAAAGAGCTTCCACTCGCTGCCTTGGCGCAGCCAGTACTGGCGCCGGGTGCGCCCGCTCTTTTCGCCTTCGAAGACTTCTCCGAAGGTGGCAACCATCGTGTCGTCACTGTCACGCCAGTGCAGATACGACATGTCCTTGAACTGGACGCGCTTGCCTTGCGCATATTCCACTTCGTCGTGAACCGAAATACCTTCGGTCGTTTTTCTATTGCTGCGCTGGAAATCCGGTAAATAGAATTTCTTTAATTGCGCTTCATTTCCGCTGGCCCGTGTATCTTTCCAGGCGGTAATTGCATTGGTAAATGCCTGGGCTTCTTTTTCGGCCTGCGGCGGCGAAATCCATTGCAGGCTGCGGGCGGTGACCACCGGCGTGGCGCCGATCTGCACCTTGCGCAGCAGCTGCTTCAGGTCGGGGTTGGCCATGACCACGCAGCCATCGCTCGCGAGCGGCGCCCGGGCGAACTGCTGGGGCGGGGTGCCGTGCAGCCAGATGCCGCCGCCGGTCCGGCCGCGCCGCACGTCGTAGGGGTTCGGGTAGTTGATGGGCAGGGCGCCCGCGCCGTAGAAGTCCTTCAGCGATTTCGGGTCGAGACTGCTGGTGATGTAGTACACCCCCAGCGGGGTGCGCGCATCGCCCTCGGTGAGCTTGTCGGTGCCCGACTTGCCGACCGAGATGTAGTAGTCGGCCACCAGCTTCAGCCCCTTGTCGGAGTTCTCCAGCAGGTACAGGCGCGAGCGCGAGGCATCGACCGCGATGGCGTAGCGGCTCCGGGTCGAGAGCGACAGGAACTGCGAGGGCACGGTGCCCGCCGGCGGCCGCTCGCGCAGGGCCTGCAGGCGGCGGCGCGATTCCTCGTGCAGTTCGGCCATGGCCGGGTTGCCGCGCATCTTGGCGATGCCGGCCGTGTCGGGCAGCGAATTCGTGGGCGGCAGCTGTGCCGCGAGCAGGTCGCCGTAGACGAGCTGCGCGAGCTGGAAGTTGGGATAGTCCCGCACCAGGTCGCGCGCCTTGGCCAGCGCGGGGCGGGCCTGGCCGCGGCCGAACATTTCGTAGACGGAGATCAGGCGGGCTTCGGCGCTGCTGGCTTCCTGGATGGACCCGGCGGGTGCGGGCTTGCGGGCGGGTTTGGCTGCGGATGCGGTCCGGGTCTCTGCCAGTGCGGCTCTCTTGCCCTTGGCCTGGAGCGACTTGCCGGCGCCGCCCCGGGCTTCCCTGGCGGAAGCACGGCTGCCGGTGCTGCTCTTGCCGGCCTTGGCGCTGCTGCTGGTCTTTGCGCTGCCCGTCTTGTTCGACGCGAAGGCGGCGCCGGGTGCCGCCAGCATCAGCGCCGATGCGGTCATCAGCGCTGCGAGCAGGTTCCCGCGGCGCGGGAACGGAGGATTCTGTAGCCGGCCGTGCCGGACGATGTCTGCCACTAGCCGCCGACGCTTTCCTTGCGAATGTGCCATTGATTGCCCGAGCGCTGCATGTCCAGCGTCTTCCGGCTCGAGATGTTGAGGTTGTCCGCGCGGTAGATCTGGCGGAATTTTGCCGTGGCGTTCTGTCCGTCGACCTTGATCACGAGGTTCTCGATGTTCACGCTGATGCTCGACTTGCCGACGATGCGGGCGCGCCGTTCTTCTTCCCAGGACTTGCGGCTCTGGCCGCCGCCGGGTGCGAAGTCGGGGCCGTAGGCGGCGAGGTAGCGGTCCATGTCCTGACCGGCCCAGGCGGAAGCCCAGCCGCGCACCGCGCTTTCGACTTCGGCTGCGGAGGCCGGTGCGGCAGCAGGTGCCGGCGTCGGAGCGGCTTCAGGTGCCTTGGCTGCCGGCGCTGCCGCCACCTTGGCGGGGGCAGGGGCCGGAGCAGGCACGGGCGCCGCGGCGGCGGCGGGCGCTGCTGCCACCTTGGCGGGAGCAGGGGCCGGTGCGGGTGCGGCCGCAGGTGCCGGGGCGGGCGCCTTCGCGGCAGGCGCCGGCACGGGCCGTGCAGCCTCGGGCGCCGCCGCCACCAAGGCGGTCGTCGGCTTGGCGCCCGGCGTCGGCGTGAAGAGCGTGCGGATCACGGCCAGCTTGGGCTGCACCGCGGTGTTGTTCTGGTCCAGCTGCAGCGCCTTGCTGTAGGCCTGGCTCGCGAGCCGCGCGTACACGTCGCCCAGGTTCTCCTGGGCGGTGGCGTAGCTGGGGTTGGTGCGAATGGCGCTCTCCAGGGCGCTGCGGGCCTTGTCGAACTGGTTCTGGCTCGCGTAGATCACCGCGAGGTTGTTGTACGGCTCGGGCAGCTCGGGCGCATCCAGCGTGAGCTGGGTGAAGGCGGCGATGGCCTCGGCGCGCTTGCCGGTGTCCAACTGGATCACGCCCTTCAGAAAGCGCATCTGCGGATCGCGGGGCTTGTCCTTCAGGAATGCGTCGGCCTTGGCCATCGCCTCGTCGAGCTTGCCGGCCTGCATGAGGCGGTCGACGTCTTCGTGCTCGATCGCCGCCAGTGCGGGGAGGGTTGCGCCGCAAGTGGCAACGGCCAGCAGCAGTGCGCGCACGGTGGGAGAAAAGGAGAAGCGGGCGCGAGGCCGGGGGCTCTTGGGCATTGCGGACAAGACCTCGTAGGGGTGGATAACGCAGCAGGTTGGGCGGCAGGCATTGTAAGTGGGGCGGGTAACCTTCCGAAACAGCGATGACGGCCTTTCGTCTTGCCTGCAACGGCCGGCTCCGGGCTTTCCCCCATGGGGCGCCGGGCACCCCGTTCCCGGACGCAAAAAGCAGGCCCGCGCAGTACAGTGCCGCCGTGGACCGCCTCCAAAGCATTGAAACTTTCGTTCGTGTCGCGCAGACCCAGAGCTTTGCGGAGGCCGCGCGCCAGTTGCGGGTCGCCAATTCGGTGGTCACCACGCGCGTGAAGCAGCTCGAAGAGTTCCTCGGCGCGCCGCTGTTCCACCGCAGCACGCGGGTGGTCCGGCTCAGCGACATGGGCCAGGCGTTCTTGCGCGACTGCACCGAGTTGGTCGGCCGCGCGAACGACATCGTCGACCAGATGCGCGATGCGCGCGGCACGCCTTCGGGAACGCTGCGCGTTCATGCGCTGACCGGCATGGTGCTCGGCCGCTTCGCCACCTTGCTGCGCGAGTTCCAGACGAACTACCCCGACATCCACCTCGAGCTGATCGTGAGCGACGCGGTGGCCGACCCGGTGAAGGCCGGCGTCGACTGCGCGCTGCAGATCTTTCCCGCGGCCTCGCAGGAGCTGGTGTCGCGGCCGCTGTTCCCGGTGCGTCGATTGCTCTGCGCCACGCCCGCGTACCTCGAAGCGCACGGCACGCCCGCCACGCCGCGCGAGCTGCACCGCCACAAGCTGGGCCTGTACTCGGGCTACCCCACGCGCGACCGCTGGACCTTTCATCACAACGGCGAGCAGACCACCATCTACCTTGCGGCGGCGCTGCTGACCAACAGCGTGCACCTGCTGCGCGAATACGCGCTGGAGCACGCCGGCATCGTCTGCCTGCCGACGCTGGTGGCGGGCGATGCGATTGCGCGCGGCGACCTGCGCGTGGTGCTGGCCGAGCACCAGCTCTCGTCGTTCTCGCTGAGCGCGGTGTATGCGGGCACCTCGCGCAATGCGCTCAAGCTGCGCCTGTTCATCGAGCACATCGCCACGCGATTCACCCGCGTGCCGCCGTGGGACGCCACGCTGATCGAGCGCGGAATGATCCCGGCGGAGCTGATCGAATTCAGCCGATCGAGTGGATAGCGATCCCGGGTAAACCCGGTCGATTGTTCGGAGACTCCGAATAATCCTCTTCCAAACTGGTCCCTACCGGCGCGGCCGCATGGCTTCTAGAGTTCGTCCATCCAAGGAGACGACACCATGACCGCCCCCGCTTCCACTGCCTACAAGACCCGCTTCGGATCGCTCAAGCATTTCGAGAAAGGCCACGTCGAGCCGATCGACGACGACGTGCGCCACTACGCGTTCTCCAACTGCTTCGAGATCGCGAGCACCAGCAAGCCGTACGAGAAGGTCGTCTTCGGCCAGAACCAGATCTACGTGCTCGAGACGCTGCGCGCCGAAGGCACCTCGCCCTGGTTCACCTGCGCGCACGACGAGTTCGCGCTGGTGATGGATGGCGAAGTCGAAGTGCACCTCGTGCAGCTCGATGCCAGCCAGGCTGTCGCCGACGCCGAGAAGAACGGCGCCGTGCTCGTGAAGGGCGAACCGCAGGGCAAGAAGATGGGCTGGATGAAGCTCTCGCGCGGCCACCAGGGTCTCTTGCCCAAGAACACCGCCTACCAATTCCGTACCGCCGGCGAGCCGGGCGTGATCGTGTTGCAAAGCTGCAAGGGCGATCTCTCGGTAGAGAAGTGGGCCGACATCTGCCAGGCACATTGACTCGCCCCCAGGCTTCGCGCACTTCGTGTCGCTTCGCCAACCCCCTACCGGGGGCAACACCAGCGGCCCGGCAAAGCCGGTTCCGCGGTGTTCCACGAAAGACACGGCACTTGAACATTCAAGACCAGATGAGGAAAGCACCATGAACGCACCCGCAGAACTCGCCCGCGTGATCGCATCGCAGCCCGATGCCACGCTCGGCTACAAGGATTTTTCGCTTGGCAGCTTCCGCTTTCGCCGCGACGAATACTTCGTGCACATCGGCTGGAAGACCCGCGACGGCCGGCCCATGAGCCACACCATGGACGCCGGCAACTACCTGCGCGCACTGATGCGCGACGTGGCCTGGGGCTTCTTCTACGGCTGGGTCAATTTCGACGACGTGTTCGGCACCGTCAACCACTACGACTCGGTCGACCTCTATGCCGGCAGCTTCAACGGCACGATGAAGGACGCGGGCATCGACCTGCTCGAGAACTTTCCGACCGCGCAGATCCGCGCCACCTTCGAGGCGATGCTCGACGACTGGACCAACGAGAGCTTCGACCCCTTCAGTGCGCCGCAGGAAACCGGCTCGCCCTACGGCCGCAAGAGCGGCAACAACACCGCCAAGATCACGAGGGCGCGCGAGCTCGCCAAGCGCTGCGTGGGCCTGAAGGGCGACCTCGACCTGCGCAGCGACGAGCGCGGCGCGCCCATCAACCGCGCCTTCGCCGACGTGCCGCAGGCCCAGCCCGAACTGCACCCCGAGCCCGGCTTCGAGAACGAGGTGCATGCCTTCAATCTTTTCGGCTTCCTGAGCCGCTCGCAGGTCACGTGGAACCCGAGCTTCACCTCGGTGGTGAAGCACAGCTACATGTGCCCGACGACCGAGGAGCACATCCTGCCGATCATCCACGGCAACGACCGCGTCGAGTGGTTCTTCCAGATGACCGAC
>Ga0157370_10003335_pt1 | contig 18920 bp, 17 predicted proteins | sample C35metaG_FD_113463 | JGI IMG/M metagenome (GOLD analysis project Ga0157370, IMG submission 113463) | Corn rhizosphere microbial communities from Kellogg Biological Station, Michigan, USA - C3-5 metaG | ecosystem: Host-associated > Plants > Roots > Rhizosphere > Soil | place: USA: Michigan...
AGGATCATGTTCGGGCCCTCGCCGTCGGGCCAGCGCAGCACCTGCTCGGTGCACCACCAGTACTCCTCGAGCGTCTCGCCCTTCCACGCGTAGACCGGCACGCCCTGCGGGTCGTCGGGAGTGCCGTCCGGGCCGACCACCACAGCGGCCGCAGCGTGGTCCTGCGTGGAGAAGATGTTGCAGCTGCACCAGCGGATCTCCGCGCCGAGCTCGACGAGCGTCTCGATCAGCACGGCGGTCTGGATCGTCATGTGGAGCGAGCCGGTGATGCGCGCGCCCTTTAGGGGCTGCGAGGCGCCGTACTCCTCGCGACAGGCCATCAGGCCCGGCATCTCGTGCTCGGCGAGACGGATCTCCTTGCGCCCGAAGTCGGCGAGGGAGAGGTCGGCGACCTTGAAGTCGGTGGTCTTCTCGGTGGTGGGTGTGGTGGTCATCAAGCCTCCGTTGGCGTGTCAGAAAAGTCGGGTGTTCCTCATGCGGCGATGCCGAGCAGCCGCTGGTGCTTCTCCTGCTCCCAGCGCAGCCAGTCATCGGAGGCGACGCCCTCCGGGCGCCGCGGGGCAGCCTCGAACCATGCGTCGACCGCCTGCTTGAGCTCCTCGTCCTCGCGCATGCGTGCCGCAAACGCGATGTCGGAGAGCCCGCAGTCGAAGCGGTTCAGAAGCTCTCGCAGCGTCCTCAGCCGCTGGAGCTCCTCGGGACCGAACTTGCGGTAGCCCGACCCGGTGCGAGGAGGCTGGATCAGGCCCACGCTCTCGAGGTAGCGCAGCATTCGCGGTGACCAGCCTGTGGTCTCCGCAGCCTCGTTGATCGTGAGACCATCCATGCCGTCGGCAACCTTAGCACGACTATGTCAAGGTTCCGCGTCACGAATGTCCCGGAAAACCGCCTTCGGCTGCATCGCCTACGCGTTCTTCGCCGTGATGGCCGGTCCCACGGTGCCGACGCCGCTGTTTCCCATCTACGAGCAGCGTTTTGGCTTCGGGTCGCTGATGGTCACCGTGATCTTCGCGACCTACGCGGCGTCGTGCCGCTGCTCGTGGGGCGAGTGTTCTCGGGCCTGTCGGCTGGCTCGTGTGCCGGCACCGCCACGACCACCCTGATCGACCTGGCGCCCGCGCGGGGCCGCCAGCGCGCCGCCGCCATCGCAGTCGGCGTGACCCTGGGCGGCCTGGGCTTTGGCAATTTCCTGTCGGGCCTGCTCGCGCAGATCGGCGTCGTGCCGCTGCGCTTCCCGTACTGGGCCCACCTCGCACTGCTCCTTCCCGCGGTGCCCGCCGTGTTCTTCGCGCCCGAGACTGTCAAGGTCAGCCCACACCCGCGCTTCCGGCCCCAGCGGCTCGCCGTGCCTAAAGAGGTGCGCGGCACGTTCGCCCCGGCGGCGCTCGGCGGCTTCTCGGCATTCGCTTGCCCGGAGGAGCGCCGCGGCGAGGTCAACGCCACCTTCTACGTCGTCCTCTACATGGGGCTGTGCGTATCGATCGTGGGCGTCGGCCTCCTGTCAGAGGTCACCGGGTTGCGCACGGCGGGAATCGTGCGCGCCTGCGTCATGACGGGGCTTGCCTCCGCGGCTGCCCTGAGCCTGCTGCTGCGCGACCGTCGCCCAGTCGCTTAACCCGGAGCGGCTACCCCGGCTGAGGGGCATCTCGCGGGATAGCCGGTCGGGGGTATCAAGGGGACGCCCAGGGTGCCGAGGCCAGTGGGGGAGTGCGCTTCCTCAGGCACAACCGCATCCGCAGCGCCATCATCGCCGCCGTGCTCGGGCTGGTGTGCATGGCGCCGGCCGCGAACGCGCGTGTGCACACGCCGCTGGGCGTCGGCGCATGGCAGTGGTCCCTGAAGGCGGCTGACTTCCGCCACCTGCACGGCGCGGGCATCCGCGTGTACCGCACGCCGATCCGCTGGGAGCTCGTGGAGCACCAGGGCCGCTTCGACTTCCGCTTCTACGACGAGATGTTCGCCGCGGCGGCCCGCCATCACGTCCGCGTGGCGCCGGTGCTGTTCGGCGACCGCACCCCAAGCGACCTCGGTGGGTTCGCGGCCTACGCTCGCCAGGTCGCCGAGCGCTACGGCCGGCGCGGGAGCTTCTGGCGCTCGCACCGGGAGCTGCCCTACCTCCCGGCCCGCAGCTTCGAGGTGTGGAACGAGGAGAACGACCCGGGCTTCTGGTTCGGTCCCGCCGATCCGGGCGCCTACGTGCGGCTGCTGCGCGTGGCGCACCGCGTGCTGCGCCGCGCCGTCCCACACGCGCAGATCGTGTTCGGCGGCACCGCCGCCGGAGGGATTGACCGGGTGCAGTACCTCACGCAGGCTCTCAAGCTGGGCGCCCGCCGCTACTTCGACACCTATGCGCTGCACCCGTACGCCGATGATGCGCGGTCGGTGGTCGCGGCCGTGCAGGCGGCGCGCTGGACGCTCGACGCGTACCACGCTGGGCGCAAGGGCATCGCGGTGACCGAGTTCGGCTGGCCCTCGGCGGCCGCCGGTCAGGCCAACGCGGCCCAGGTGGACCGCAACGAGGCCGCTGCGCTCAAGCGCACGATCAGGGCGCTCGATTCGCGCCGCAGGGAGCTCCGGCTACGCGCGATCGACTGGTTCGCCTACCGCGACGTGCCCGGCACAGGCCTGGAGGCGCGGCTCGGACTGCTCAGCGCGGACGGCGCGCCCAAGCCCGTTTGGTGGGCTTACCGCTCGCTGGCCCGCTAGCCCAGCTCGACCTTGAAGCGCTCGAGCACCTCGATCGGCGTGGGGTCCGTGCCGTCGAGGGCTGCCAGGTAGACGGACACCAGATCGCCGAGGAAGACCAGCGACATCACGCGCTCGAACGCCGTGTCCCCCACCGACTGCACGACCTCGACCGCCTTGGCGCCCTCGCGCGCGATCTCGGCGGTGAGCTCGATCCGGCGCCGCAGGCGGGGGTGCAGCGCGTCGTCGTCGAGGAAGACGACGGACAGCGGCGCCCCGCTCGCCCAGGCGCAGATCTCGTTGTGGTCGGCCTCGGGCAGCTCGGCGAAGAAGCCGTGGCGCTTGGCGTTCTCGTTCACCTGGGACTTCCAGCGCCGGGCCACGGCGGCGGTCATTCCGGCGCCGTAGATCACAGGGATCGACCCATGGAGCGTGCGCGCAAGCGACTTGGCGAGCGAGTCGTCGGGCGCGTCCGGGCCCCAGTCGTCCGTGAGCTTGCGCTCGAGCGCCGCGGCGGCATCCACCTCGGAGCGCAGCGACGGCGCCGCCCCGCAGATGGCCGCCACCTCCAGCGAGCACACAGCGCCGTAGCCCACGGCCGCGCGCGGCAGCATGCCGGACGGGATGCCGATCACCGGCACGCCGTCGGCGCGCGCGGACTCGGCCAGCTTGCCGCCGGTGGTGACCGCGATGCGCTTTGCGCCGACCTTGCCGGCGGCCTCGTAACAGGACAGCGTCTCCTCGGTGTTGCCCGAGTGGCTGGAGAGCAGCACGGCCGTCTCTTCCCCGACCCAGGACGGGAGCTCGTAGCCGCGCACGGTGGAGATCGGGCGCTTTGCGCGGTCGCCGATCGCCGCGATCGCCAGATCCGCGCCGATGCCCGAGCCGCCCATGCCGCAGATGGCCAAGCCGCCGGGCGCCTCGAAGCGCTTGATGTCCGCGGACTCCACACGCCACAGCGCGTCGCTGAGGTGGGCGGGCTGCTCGAGCACATCGCCCAGCATGTCCTTCGGGTCGATCGCGCGGATGACGTCGCGCGACAGCTCGGCCGGGCTCATCCCACTCGCGCCCCGGGCTCGAGGCGCGCGTTCGCCTCCACCACCTCGCCCGCCTCGACCACCACCTCCGCGCCGAGCATCGCGCCCGGCTCGATCTCCGCGCCGTCGCCCACCTGTACGCCGTCGCCGAGCACGGCCTCGCGGATCGTGCAGCCGCTGCCCACCAACACGCGCTCGTGCAGCACCGAGCGCTCCACCGAGGACTTGTCGCCCACGCTGCAGTGCGGGCCGAGCACGGTCTGCGGCCCGATGTGCGCGCCGGCCACGAGCGCGGGCTCGTAGATCAGCGAGCCGGTCTCGTCGCGCGGCGGCAGCGTGCTCTTCACGCGGCCGGAGAGCAGGTCGTAGGTGGACTCGAGATAGCGCTCGGGCGTACCGATGTCGATCCAGTAGCCCTCTGACATGAAGCCGTAGAGCCCGTGGCCGACGAGCGCCGGGAACACCTCGCGCTCGAACGACACGGCGCGGCCGGCCGGGATCTGGTCGAGCACGGAGCTCTGGATCACGTAGGCGCCCGCGTTGATGCGGTTGGTGGGCGCCGGGCCGGGCGACTTCTCGAGGAACTCCTCCACCGCGCCGTCGTCGTCGGTGGGCACGACGCCGTAGCTGGCCGTGTCGTCCACCGCGATCAGCGCGAGCGTGGCGCTGGCGTTCTTCTCCTCATGGAAGGCGAGCTGGGCGGTGAGGTCGATGTCGGTGAGGACGTCGCCGTTGAGAATGAACAGGCGGTCCTCGAGCAGCCCCTCGTCGGCGGCGAGGCGCACCGGACCGGCCGTGCCGAGCGGCTCCTCCTCGTGCACGTAGCTGAGGCGCATGCCCTCGTAGTCGTCGCCCAGCACCTCCTCGACCCGGTGGGAGAGGAACCCGCAGGAGAGCAGAACGTTGTCCACGTCGTGCCCGCGCAGCCAGTCGAGCATGAAGGTGAGGAAGGGGCGGCCGGCGAGCGGCATCACGGGCTTGGGCACCGTGTGGGTGAGCGGGCGTAGGCGGGTTCCCTCGCCGCCGGCGAGTACTAGTGCTTGCATGGCGTCACCGACCGACGCCCTCGTACGTGAAGCCGGCCGCGACGAGCGCGTCGCGGTCGAGGTAGTTCCTGCCGTCCACTATCAACGGTGTCTTCATCAGCTTCTTCACGTCGTCTACCCAGTTGAGCTCGCCGAACTCCGGCCATTCCGTGACGAGCACGGCGGCGTCGGCCCCCTCGAGCGCCTCCTGCGCCGAATCGCAGATCTTCACGCCGGCGCCAAGAACCTCGGCGGCGCTCTCTCCGGCCACCGGATCGTACGCCCTGACATTCGCGCCCTCGCCCTGGAGCCTGCCCGCGAGCACGAGGCTCGTGGCCTCGCGGATGTCGTCGGTGTTGGGCTTGAAGGCCACGCCGAGCAGCGCGATCTCCTTGCCGACGAGCGAGCCGAGGTGCTTCTTGAGCTTGCTGATCGTGCGCCGCTTCTGCAGTTCGTTGACCTCGATGACGGCGGTGAGCAGCTGGAAGTGGTAGCCGCTGTTTCCCGCGAGCTGCTTGAGGGCGGAGACATCCTTGGGAAAGCAATTCTTCGAGATCAAGCCGCCGCTGGTGACGAACGTGTGGGCGACCGGAACCTCGAGCGAGTAGACGAATCCGGAGAACGGGCGGCGGGCGAGCTTCGCCGCGCGCACCCATGCCGGACCGAAGTCGAACTTCCGGAAACCGGTCGGCGCGATGCGCTTTCGCTGGCGCGCGATGCTGGCGAGAACGCCCGCGCGATCGCGCTCCGGCACCAGATCGAGCATCCGCTCTATCTGGTGAGCGCCCGCGACTCGCACCCAGTGCGTGTCCTTAGTCGATTTCGACACACGACCGATACGGCGCGAAGCCACGATGCCAAGGTCGCCGAGCAAGCGCATAACGCCGTCGGCCAGCTCGTCGCTGATCGTGCCCCACTCGAGGATCACGCTTGGACCCCCGTTCACGAGCGACCACGAGCCGTCGCCCTCCCACATTCCCGAGAGCAAGGCCCGCTTGCGCTCGGGTGACTGGTCCCAGATCAGATCCGGCAGGCGCTGTTCGTAGCTAGTGCGGCCAAGTCCGAGCACTCCGGTCCACCACGAGCCGACCAACCTTGATGAAACCGCGACGATCCGCGCCGTGGGTTTCGAGTACTCACGTGCCTGGACACCTTGCGCGGCCCAGTAATTGACGACCTCATCGACAAGATGCTGTTCGCGAGTTGGATGGAATGACCAAGTGATGCGCTCCCGACGACCGCGGTTGGTTTCCTCGGAGAGAGTGTTGCCTTCCGCGAGATAGAGCCCGACCACCCGCCAGAAGCTTGCGTCCAGGTCGATCTCGGAGCTGACGAAGGAACCGTTCTTCGCTGTGCCCAGCGTGCTCCCCCGCTCCGACCCACCGAGCAACGCCAATTCCGCGAGCGTCAGCGTTCCGGTCCGGCGGATGTCCCCCATCCGCGCAGCGTGGCCTCGTGGATGGTCCGCGAGTGCAACGGCTCGCTCCTCCACCGGCTTCGCCACCAGGGCATCGAATTGATCCCGCGGGGGACGAACGCGCACGTCGGAGTACTCGAGACCCGCAGGCTCGATCGCGGAGAGCATCGAAAGGAGCGCCGGATCGTCTTCAGCGTCGCTGCCCTGCGCCAGCGGCAGCCAGTCCGATTCATCGAGCTCCTCCGCCAGCTTGAAGCGCAGTTCTCCATCGGGCTTGCCTGTACCCACGATCCAGGGGTGATCCGGGGTGCAGCGCACGCGCCGCCCCATCTTGGTGCCGACCTCGACGATCGATCCGTCGAAATGCCGCCGCGTGATCATCGTCACCGGCATGAAGCGCGGCTTGTCGTCGCCCGGCACCCATGACAGCACGTCCACCTCGTCCGGCTCGATGAGCCCGGCCGACCCGTCGTGCCCCTCGCCCTCGAGCAACTCCCAAAGCTCCTCGAACGAGATCAGCGTCGTGCGCCCATACCGGCGCATCAGCACGGTCTCATCGCCCACCAGACACGAGCCACCGAAGCCGATACCTGCCTGCAGGAATTTCGGGCCTATCCGGTCGTCCAGTCCCATCCCTCGCGCAACTTCCCTCACGTCCGCGCCCAGCTCCTCGGACACGTTGGCGATCTCGTTGATGAACGAGATCTTGGTGGCGAGGAAGGCGTTCGAGGCGAGCTTGATCATCTCGGCGCTGGCCACGTCGGTGCGCACGATCGGGCCGCCGAGCGGCTCGTACAGCGCGGCGACGCGGTCGGCGTACTTCTCGGAGCCCTCGTCGGCGCCCACGACCACGCGGTCCGGGTGCATGAAGTCATCGACCGCCGAGCCCTCCTTGAGAAACTCGGGATTCGACACGTAGGCCAGCCCGTCGCTGCGGCGCCTGATCGAGCGGCCCGTGCCCACCGGCACGGTGCTCTTCATCACGAGGGCGTGCCGCGAGTGGTCCGCGATCTCCTCGAGCACGCGCTCGACGCGCGACAGGTCGGCGTCGCCGGAATAGGTGGGCGGCGTGTCCACGCAGCAGAAGAGCAGCTCGGCCGCGCCGAGCACCTGGCCCATGTCGGTCGTGAAATGAAGCCGCTCGCGGTTGCGCTGAACGAGCTCGGGCAGTCCCGGCTCGTAGATCGGCAGCTCGCCGCGCGACAGCGCGTCGACCTTCTCCTGAACGATGTCGCGGCAGTGGACCTCGTGGCCCAGCTCGGCGAAGCAGGCCGCCGTGACCAGGCCTACCCAGCCAACGCCAATTACGCCTATCGGCTCCAGATCAGGCATCAGGACGGCGGGAGCCTACAGAGAGCGTGCCGTGCGGGCGATCGTGATCATCTGGTCCTCCGTGAGCGCGCCGTTGAGGGTGTTCTCGACCCAGTACGTCGCCTTCTTGGTGTGCCAGGCCACGCGGCGAGTGACCTTGCCCTCGAAGTACACGTCGTACTCCTGGTGGTGGTAGTGGCGCGTCTCGTGCTCGCCCTTGAGGATCGGCGGGTTCTTGAGCGCGAGTCCCTGGAGGCCCCAGTACTGGCCAGGCTGGGCGGGGTCGGCGTTCCACACGACCATGCGGTAGGCGGGGAAGTGCTTGTGGTTCTTCGAGATGAAGTCGTAGGCGCGCGGAGCGAGGAAGTGGTCGCGAGTGGACGCGAGGCGCGGGTAGTAGACCGGGATCTTGGCGCCTGCGTTCACGGTCTGGAGCGCCATCTGCTTGCCCGTCGCGCTCGCGTCGATGAGGCCGAGCGACGCCGGGTTGGTCCCGTGCTTCTTCTTCTTCCGGTGGGTGGTTGCCTTCTTCTGCACCCTCTTGGTCACGGCGGCCTGGCTCTCCACACCGATGAACTCGCGCGCCATCTTCTGCATCTGCGAGTCCGTGGCGTATACGTAGCTCGGGCCGAGTGTGCCATCGAAGGGGATCTGCTGGATCGGGTGGCCGGCTACGTTGAGGGCCAGCTTGAGCAGCCGCAGCACGGCGGACTCGGAGTGAATGTCCGAGCGCGTGTACTTGCCGAAGATCTTGAGCAGCTTGCTGCGCTCCCCGAACAGCGTGCCGACTCCGACCTGCTGCTTCATCTGGCCGAGGAACTGCTGCTGGCGCGAGCCACGCACGATGTCCGTGTCCGTGTGGCGGAAGCGCACGAACGACAGCGCGTCGCGGCCGCATATCCGCTGGTAGCCGGGCTGGAGGTTGATCGCCGCGTACGTGCCGCCGGCGTTGTAGTAGCGGTGGTCGATGTCCATGTACACGCAGCCGAGCTGGTTGACCGCATCCACGAAGCCGAGGAAGTTCACGCTGATCACGTGGTTGATGCGCAGGCCCGTGATCTGCTTGACGGTCTCGAGCGTGAGCTTGGCGCCGCCGTCGGCGTAGGCCTCGTTGATCTTCGCGATGCCGTGGCCGGGGATGCTGACCTTGAGGTCACGCGGGATCGAGAGCAGGGCGATCGCGTTCTTGGACGCGTCGAGCCGGATCAGGATGATCGTGTCCGAGCGTTGGCCGCCGCCGTAGCCGGACGCGCCCTTCACGCGCACGTCGGAGCCGATCAGCATGATCGTCTGCGGCTTGCCGGGAGCGGGGATCGCGAGATCGTTGCCGAGCTGGAGCTGCGGCGACTGGCGGAACGCGTTCACCACCTGGTGCACCTCGTGGAACGCGGCCACCGACGTCGCGCCCGCGGCCGCGAGCACGATCAGGAACGCACCCATGAGGATGCGCTTCCAGAGCCCTCCTCCGCGTGGATATTCCTCAGGCAATGCGCAAGTGCTTGGTTGGGATCCGCTCCTGGCCGATCAGATGTACGAACTCGACAAGCGCCGTGCGGTAGCGGGAAAGCGAGGGAATCGAAACCCACTCCTCCGGGCCGTGGTGGCCGGCGCCCTCGGGACCGAACTCAACCGCCGGCACGCCAGCCTCGATGAAACTGATCGCGTCGGACGCTCCATCGCGCCCGACCGAGATGCGCTCCGCCGGAGTGCCCTCGGCCACCGCAGAGGCTAGAAGCTGCACGTACGGATTGCTCCGCTCGACCATCGCGGGGTCGCGCGTGAAGACCTTCGTGACCTCCACGTCCGGGAGCGCGCGCACCTGGCTGAGGATCTCCTGCGGGTTCTGCCCGGGCAGGTAGCGCACGTCCACGTCCATCGCGCAGAGGTCCGGCACCTTGTTGATCACGTCGCCGCCCATGATGCGCCCGAGGCTGATCGAGGGCCGGTCGAAGAACTCGGACGACTCGCGCGAGAACGGCATCGACTCGATCTGGCGGAACACGTCGATCGCCTTGAGCACCGCGTTGTCGCCCAGCCAGGGAGTCGATCCGTGGGCCGACTTTCCGCTCACCTCGATCCGCATCGCGAGCACGCCCTTGGCCTGCACCCCGATGTGCAGGTCGGTTGGCTCACCTGTGATCGCGAAATCGCCTGTGTAGCCCTGTTCGACCAGGTAGTCGGAACCCCTCTGGGTGATCTCGTCGGACTCCTCGTCGGACACGATCACGAGGTGCACGCGCACCGCGTCCTGATCCGCCAGGTCGCGCGTGGCGACCATCATGGACGCGAGGCCGCCCTTCATGTCGTAGGCGCCGCGGCCGAAGAGCCGCTCACCGTCGATGCGCGGCACGAACTGCTCCGGCCGCCCCGGGACCACGTCGAGGTGGCCGTGGAAGATCACGGTCGGCACGTTGCCGGCGGGCGCGCCGACGGTGGCCGCGATCACCGGAAGTCCGTTGTGGCTGCCCACCGAGACATCCACGTCCCGGGACTCGAGCCAGCCCTTTATGAAGCCGGCGGCGCTCTGGATCCCCTCGAGGGTGCAGGTGTCGTAGGTGATCAGGCGCTCGGCAAGAGCGTGTTCCTGCATCCGATCTGAGGATAACGGGGGGACCTCGCCCTAGCCCAACCGTGGGAGTGGAGGGCTAGAGTGGTCCGACTCAGGGGAACGTGATGGGGCGTATGCAGCCCACCGCAGAGAAGCCCACCGACGAACACGAAGCCGTCCAGCTTGACGATCGCGCGGGGAGCCGCGGCAGCGTCGCGCGCCTGAAGGAGTTCGCGGGCACCGATACGGGGCAGGCGGCGTCGATGGCCGTCGCGGTGATGGCTCAGAACGTGCTCGGGCTCGCGTTCACGGTTGTGTTCGCGCGCATCCTCGGCAAGGACGGCTACGGATCGCTGGCGGCGCTGGTCGCGGCGTTCCTGATCCTGTCGATCCCCGGTACGGCGCTGCAGGTGACGGTCGCACGGGAAGTCAGCGGCGCGCTGGCCACGGGCGAGGCGGCGCGCGGCGCGGCCATCCGCGGCTGGATGCGCAGCCTGCTGTTTGCGGCCGCGGGCGTGACGGTTGTGTCGCTGGCGCTGCAGAACCCGATCGGCTCGCTGATCGGCGTGGACGAGCACTGGGCGGCGGGCGCCGTCGTGCCCACCGCCACGCTGTGGCTCGTCCTGTGCGTGCAGCGCGGTGTGCTCCAGGGCTTCCAGCGCTATCGCCTGGTGGGCATCAGCCTGGTGGGCGAGGCGGGCACGCGTCTGATCTTCGGCCTGATCCTCGTGGGCGTTGGCCTGGACGTGGCAGGCGCCTTCCTCGGCACGACCATGTCGGTGGCGTCGATGGCCGCGCTACTCGGGTTCGCGCTGCATCACGAGCTCGAGACCGCGCCGCCCGGCCACCGGCCCCCGGTGGGCGAGCGATTGCGCGATCTCGCGGCGCGCGCCTGGGTGCCGCTGGCGGCGCTGGCGCTGATCGCCGTGCTCCAGAACGTGGACGTGATCGTGGTGAAGCACCGCGTGTCGGACGACGCGGCGAGCGCGTACGCCGCGGCCGCCGTGGCAGCCAAGGTGATGGTGTGGATCGCGGTCGGGCTTGGCATGTACCTCCTGCCCGAGTCCACGCGGCGCGCGAGCGTGGGCGAGGACGCGCGGCCGGTGCTGCTCAAGACCGTGGGCGTGGCGGTCGTGACCGCCGTGCCGATCACGCTGGTGTTCGCGGTCGGCGGCCACCTGCTGCTCGACAAGGTGTTCGGCAAGGACTTCGCCACCGCGGACACGGCGCTGCCGATCCTCGGTGTCGCCATGGGGTTCCTGGCCATCACCTACCTGTGCGTGCAGTACCTGCTGGCCCTGCACCGCAAGCGCTTCGTGCTCGTGCTCGCGGCCGGCGCGATCCTGGATCCGCTGCTGCTCCTGCTCGCCGGGCACAAGCTCACGAGCATCGCGCTCGTGCTGGCCGGGCTTCAGACCGCGCTGGCGTGCACGATCGGCTTCATCGCGATGCGCACGCGCGCCGTCCGGCCGGCCGCTCTGAGCTAGAGGCTGTCGGGCGGCAGGCTCGGCGCGACCGCGAGGCCCAGGCCACGCGGGCGCGGATTGCGCGCCCGGCGCGGCTGCACGCGCGGCGCGGATTCGCCGCGGACCTCCGCGACGGCGCGCTCCACCACGGCCGGCAGCGTGAGGCGGAACTGCTCGGTGCCGAAGCGCGCGGCGTTGGCCACGCAGGCCACCGGGTCGATCGCCTGGTCGTCGAACCGGCTGACGGCCTCGGCCAGCCCGTCGCTGTCGCCCTCCCAGTGCGTGCCGGTCACGCCGTCCTCGATCGTCTCGAGCGCGCCTCCCCCGCGGGCGGCGATCACCGGGCGGCCGGCGGCCTGGGCCTCAACCGCCGCGATGCCGAACTCCTCCACCGACGGCTGCACGAGCGCGCGGCAGCTCGCAAGCAGCTCGGCCACCCGGGCGTCGCTCACCCGGCCCTCGAAGCGGATGGAGTTGCCGGCGAGGCGCCTGAGGCGCTGGGCGTCCGGCCCGTCGCCCACGATCACGAGCGGGCGGCGCAGCTTGTTGAAGGCGTGCACGGCGCGGTCGATCCGCTTGTGCGGGACGAGCTCGGACAGCACCACGTAGTAGTCGCCCAGCGGGCCGGGCACGAAGCGGTCGATCTCCACCGGCGGATAGACCACCTCGGCGTCGCGCCCGAAGTAGGCCTTGATGCGAGCCTTCGTGGTCTCCGAGTTGGCCAGGTAGCGGTCCACCCGCTGGGCTGCGATCCAGTCCCACTGGCGCCAGCGGCGGAAGAGCGCCCGCAGCGCCGCGCGGGAAAACGGGTCGCGCCGCTCTGCCAGCGTGTGCTCGCGGTCGTTCCAGGCGTAGCGGAACGGGTTGTGGCAGTAGCAGACATGGGTGGTGTTCTCGTCGCAGATGATCGCGTGCGCCCAGGCGCTCGAGCTCGAGATCACGAGGTCGTAGCCGCTGAAGTCGAACGACTCGATCGCGGCGGGGTAGAGCGGCAGCAGGCCGCGGAAGGTGCGCGAGGTTGGGTGCAGCTTCTGGAGGAACGAGGTGTGCACGTCGCGGTGCGCGAAGCGCCCCTCGGTGCCGTCCTCGTCGTAGACCGCCGTGAAGACGTCGGCCTGCGGCCAGATCTCGCACATCTCGAGGAACACGCGCTCGGCTCCTCGGAGATCGAGCAGGAAATCGTGAACGAGCGCGACGCGAGCCGCTCGTGGCCAGAGCGAGGTTCCCTCCATCGGCTGGCCAGTCTATCCGCGGCGAGGGGGTGCCGCACTGGGGTGCCCGCTCTATCTGCTACCAATTCCGGCGATGGCTCCGTCCCGACTGGTCGCGCTGCTCGTGGCGCTCGTGCTGCTTGTTCTGCCCGCGCTCGCCTTCGCCGACAGCGCCGGGGACAACCAGTACTCGGACCCGTTCGGCGGGTCCACAGCACCTGCGCAGACCGCGCCGCAGCCCACCACGGCTCCCGCGGCTCCCGCGCCAACGCAGACGAGCGCGCCGGCGTCGTCCTCCTCACCGTCGCAGGATCCCGCCGCATCGCAGCTGCCGCGGACGGGGCTCGACCTGCGTGTCGTGGCGGGAGCGGGTCTGCTGCTGCTCGGCGGCGGCCTGCTGCTCCGACGCCGGCTGGCCTGAGCTCAGCGCTGCCGCGCCGCGTCCAACGGATCCAGGCGCGCTAACACCGCCCTGGCGCGCCGTGCCGTGGCCGGATCGCTCTTGCGTGTGACCACGTACAGCTCGCTCCATGCGGGGATGTTCTGGGGCTCTCGCCCGACCACGTCCTCGAGTACGGCCGCCGCGCCCGCGGTGTCGCCCTTGCCGAGAAGGAGCAGGGCCCGGCTGAGGTCCGGTGTGGTGTCGGGATTGAGGAAGCCGGCGCGGCGCAGGTCGCGGTCCGCCCGGCCCACCTTGCCCGCGTGAACCGCGGCCAGGCCGCGCGCCTGCAGCCGGGTGTCGCGCTCCATCACCGCCAGCCAGGCCACCACCACGACGGCAACCAGCGCAATGCCGGCGCGCGCGATCACAACTGCTCCGCGATGCGAGGCGCCTCGCGCCTGAAGACCCATACGGCGCACACGCAGATCAGGGCGTAGAGCGCAATCGGCGCGAGCAGGTGAAGCGTGCTGCCGGCAGCGGCCGATGGCGAGGGGGCATCCGGATCGATCATCCACTTGCGGGCGAGGAGGAACAGCGGCGCGAGCGGGTTGAGCAGAATGATGTCCCGCAGCGTCTCCGGCACCTTCTCGATCGGGTAGAGCACCGGCGTCGCGTAGAACAGCACGGTGGAGAACACCGTCCAGATGATCGCGACGTCGCGGTAGCGCGGATAGAGCGAGGCGACGATCATCGACACCGCCGTGGTGATGGTGATCAGGAGCCCGAGGACCACCGGGAAGAGCAGCCAGGTCCACATCGGCGTGACGCCGAACGCGAGCACGAAGATGAACACCACGACCAGGTTGAGCACGAGGTTGAAGAAGGCCGTGAGCACGACCGCCAGCGGTATTACGAGGCGGGGGAACTGCGTCTTGCGCACCACCCCCTCCTGGCTCACGATCGAGGAGACCGCCATCACGGTTGCCTCCTGGAAGAACCCGAAAAGCACGATGTTGAAGAGCAGCAGCACGGGGTAGTGCGGGACCTGCGAGCCGACGCGGAACACCTGCGTGAACACCGCGAGCAGGACGCCGAACAGCATCAGGGGCCGGGCGAGCGACCAGATGTAGCCGAGGGCGGTGCCGAAGTAGGTCTTCTTGAAGTCGTTGACGGCGATCACGTAGAGCAGCTCTGCGGACCGCCGCCAGCCGCCGCCGAGCGCGGACGGCCCAGGAACGTCGCGCAGCTCCGGCGTGCTCACGCGTCGCTCTCCGGCTCGATGGCGGGCGTGACGTCGGCGCGCACGTTGAAGATGCCGCTTCTGGGCCCGGTGCCGTAGACCACGACGTCGCGCAGGCGGATGCCCTGCACAGCCATGTCGCCATGCTCGCGGTCGCGACGGATCCAGCAGTCGATGTGGTACCGGCCGGGCACGAGCCGGTTCTCGATCTCGCCCGCGAGGCGCACCCGCTGGCCGGCGGCCACCCGCTCCTCGAGCGTGCGGGAGAAACCGAACACGACGAGCCCCTCCGCGTTGAGCACCTGGACCACGAAGATCGGGTTGTCGATCTCGCGCGCCGCCTCGAACACAGCGTCGAGCACGATGGGCATGTCCTGCTCGACGTTGTCGATCGGCTGTCCCGACGGATCGCGCAAGGTCGCCTCGATCAGCCGTGCGTTGATCGTGGCCACCGCGTCCTTGCCCTCCTGTGAGCGCACCGGGGCGAAGTTGAGGCGGTAGTACTGCATGGCCGCCTGCTGGGTGTCGCCGAGGAAGACGAGGTCACCGTCGTGCACCACCATCGCGCGGTCGCACAGCTCCTGCACGGTGGTCATGTCGTGGGTCACGAGCACGACGGTCTTGCCGGCCTGGCGGCGCTGGTGGAACACGTCCATGCACTTCTGCGCGAACGCGGCATCGCCGACCGCCAGCACCTCGTCGATCAGCATCACGTCGGCGTCCGCCTGCACCATCACCGCGAAGGCGAGGCGGACCATCATGCCGGACGAGTAGTTCTTGAGCTTGAGATCCACGAAGTCGCCCAGTTCGGCGAAGTCGAGCACGGAATCGAGGCGGCGGCGCGCCTCGCGCAGGGTCAGGCCCATCAGCACCCCGTTGAGGACGCAGTTCTCGCGCGCCGTCAGCTCAGGGTTGAAGCCAACGCCGAGCTCGATGAACGGCGCCACGCGTCCCGCCGTCCGCACCCGGCCGCCGTCCTGGCCGTAGATGCTGGCGAGGATCTTGAGCAGCGTGCTCTTGCCGGAGCCGTTGCGTCCCGCGATCGCGAAGAACTCGCCCTGACGCACGTCGAAGCTGATGTTCCTGAGGACCTGGAGCTCGCGGTAGCCGATGCGCGAGAGCGGGTGCGTGATGCGCTCCTTGAGCGTGTCGATCCGCTGCTCCGGGATGCGGAAGGTCTTGCTGACGTTCTGAACGTCGATCACGACCGGCGCATCCGTATTCGGCGCCGACTCGGCCGCCTGACCCGAGCCGATGTCATCGTCCAGGATTGTGGGGTTAGCCATGAGCGAGGTGGTCCGCGCGGCGTGGGCGAGCCGTGCGCACCTGATCGCAGGCTAACACCGAAAAACTCGTCTACTACAGTCTCCGCGCCGATGGACGGATCCGCGGGACGACGCCTCGCAGCTCCCGCCCTCGTCGGGCTGCTGACTGCCGCGGGGCTCGCGCTACGCCTGGCGGTGGCGCACCAGTCGCTGTTCGCGGACGAGCTGTCCACCTACTGGATCGTGACCGCGCACGACCTGGGCGGCGTCCTGTCCACGGTTCACAGCAACGCGGAGATCACGCCGCCTCTCTACTTCGTGGCCGCCTGGCTCGCCACGCAGATCTCGCACGCGCCGGAGCTCTTGCGGGCGCCCTCCCTGATCGCGGGAACGGCCACGATCCCGCTCGTCTACCTCCTTGGGATGCGCACGCTGGGCCGCGCCGCCGCGCTCGTGGCGATGGCGCTCACGGCCGTAGCCCCATTCATGGTCTATTACTCCGCCGAGGCGCGGGGCTACGGCGTGATGATGGCGCTCACGGTGCTGTCCACGCTGGCGATGCTGATCGCCGTCGACAGCGGGCGGGCGCGCTGGTGGGTCGTCTACGCGCTGGCGAGCGCGGGCGCCGCTTACTCGCACTACACGTGCTTCTTCGTGCTCGCCGCGCAGCTCCTGTGGGTGCTCTGGGCGCACCCGGAAGCGCGGCGGCGGGCGCTGCTAGCCAACGCGGGAGCCGCGCTGCTGTTCCTGCCCTGGATCACGGGGCTCGTCAAGGACTTCACCTCCCCCACCGGCAAGATCCTGTCCGCGCTGTCCCCGTTCAACGCGCACAGCATCCGCATCGTCCTCGAGCACTGGACGCTCGGCTACCCGTACTCGACGGTGGCGAAGATCACGGAGCTGCCGGGCAAGCCCGCGCTCGTGCTGGTGGCGCTGGGGCTGATCGTGGGCGTGGTGGGTGTGGCGCGCCGGGTCCGCGCGCCGCTCCTGAGCGACCGCCGGCTGGTGCTGCTGGTCGCGCTGTTCGTCGCGACGCCCTTTGCCGAGGCCGCCGTGAGTCTCGTGACCACTCACCTGTTCGCCGTGCGCAATCTCGCGGCCTCCTGGCCACCGATGGCCCTGCTGGCGGGCGCGCTCGTGGCGGCCGCCGGGCCGCGGCTGCGCTACGCCGCGGCTCTCCTCCTGATCGCCGGCGTGGGAATCGGCGGAGTGAAGATGCTGGAGGACACGTATGAGCGCCCGCACTACCGCGAGGCGGCGAGCTTCGTCGACCGGGCCGCCCGGCCCGGTGACGCGGTGATCGACGGGACCGGTTTCCTCAGCCCGGGCCCGCTCACGGCGTTCGACGCGGCATCCGGCCGCCGGCGGCTCGTGTTCCGCGCCAACGCGCCGCAGGAACGCGACCACCCCTTCGACATCCGCGACCCGATCGTGACGCCGCAGCAGGCGATCGGACGCGCCGTCGCCGCCGCAGCTGGCGGGCGGATCTTCGACGTCGAGCTGTACTCCAAGGAGGGCGCGCCCTCGCCGGATGGCACGTTCCCAGCGGGTTATCGCCTGGTGGACACGCGCACGTACCCGGGCATCGTGAACGTGGCAGTGCAGGTGTACGCGCCGTCAGGCTGAGCGCTTGCGCGCCAGTACGACGTTGTGCGCCCCCAGCCGCCGGACGAGCGGCGTGCGCTCAACCAGCCGCTCGGTGCCCGCCGCCGCGCGCAGCGCCCAGGGCGGCGTGAAGTCCGGCACCATGCCGAGCTGCTCGGAGCGCTCCACCTCGGCGCCCGCCCCGCGGAGGCCGGCGAGCACTTCCGCCTCGGGGATCAGCCGCTCCTCCCCCGTGTCCTGTGGCACCTTGGCCATCAGGCGGCTCCAGTAGGGGTTGCGCGGGTTGTGGTCCCACACCAGGATCCGCGCGCCGGGACGCGCCACACGCACCATCTCGCGCAGCGTGTCGCGTATGTCTGCGGGATCTGCTTTTTGAGGCAGGGCGGCCACCGTGAGCACCAGGTCGAAGCTGTCGTCGGCGAAGGGAAGCTTCGTGCCGGTGGCGCGCGTGGCGCCCACCTTGGCGGTGCGTGCCCGTAGGACGCCGAGCATCCCCTCGGACGGGTCCACGCCGCTCATCTCGTAGCCCGCGTCGGCCAGTCGCTCGGCGAGCACGCCGGTGCCGCAGCCCACGTCGAGCCCCTTGCCCCGCGGGCAGTTCTGGACCACGTACGCGACGCGCTTGCGCAGGTAGTGCTCGACCACGTGCGGCGGCAGCGACTCGTCGTAGACGCCCGCTATCTCGTCAAAGTGGGAGCTGCTCATGCGCCTCGTCGCCGGAGCCGGCCGCAGGGGCCGCGAACGCCGGCGCGCGCGCGAGGCGCCACGGGCCTTTGCGCCGGAACTGGAGCACGAGCGCGAGCATGCGCAGGCCGACGTGGATCGCCTTTATGGGGTGGCCGGTGACCGACGACAAGCCCACGCGCGGCAGGTAGTTCACCGGCACCTCCACGAAGCGAGCGCCCGAGACGATCGTGAGCAGCATCACCTCGATGCCGGCATGGTTGCCGCCGACCTGCATCGCGGAGGCCACGCGCCGCGCGGTGTCCCTGCGCAGCAGGCGGTAGGTGCAGCCCACATCGCTCAGGTGGCTCGTGTTCCACAGCGCCTCGATCACCTTGGCCACCGCCCAGTTGCCCCAGCGCAGGAAAAACTCCATGTTGGCGCCGGCCCAGATCAGCTCGCGCGTGGTGCGGGTGCCGAACACCACGTCGCACTCATCGCTGTACACGAGCAGCTTGGTGATGTCCTCAGGACGGAAGGTGCCGTCGGGCTCGGCCAGCACGATCAGGTCGCCGCGCGCCTCGAGCAGCCCGCGCCGCGTGGCGTGCCCGTAGCCCTGGCGCGGCTCCTCCACCAGGCGGGCGGCCGTCTCCGCCACCTCCTCCTTCGTGCCCTCCTGGGCGTTGTTGTCCACAACGAGGACCTCGTCCACGTAGCCGGTGGCGAAGAAGCGCTGAATCACGTCGCGAATCGAGTCGCGCTCCGCATACGTCATCAGCACAACGGAGACGTCTTTGCCTTTCCACATGAGTGCTTGCCGCAGCCTCGGGCCCTCGGCGCGGGACGGTCGAGTCTAACCCCGCGACCGCGTTTACACTCGTCCGCGATCCGCACGGGATGATCGCCTTCGCCTGCTCAATCACCAAGCCGGATGTGTACGCTCGCTGCGCCGAGGCCGGCATCCGCCGGGTGGCGGAGCCCGATTCGCGCGTGCACGCGGTCCCGGCCATCGGCTCGATATTCCGCAGCTATAACGCGCTGCTCGACACCGCCGCGGGCTGGGAA
>Ga0157370_10003336_pt1 | contig 18912 bp, 17 predicted proteins | sample C35metaG_FD_113463 | JGI IMG/M metagenome (GOLD analysis project Ga0157370, IMG submission 113463) | Corn rhizosphere microbial communities from Kellogg Biological Station, Michigan, USA - C3-5 metaG | ecosystem: Host-associated > Plants > Roots > Rhizosphere > Soil | place: USA: Michigan...
CCGCCTCCGGCCACGAAATCGGCAACCACAGCGACTCGCATCCGCGTTTTGACTTTTGCTCGCGCGATTTCATTTACCGCGAGCTGGCGGCGGCGCAAGAAAAGATCCTCCGGCACACCGGCGTCACGCCGCGGCTGTTTCGCGCTCCGTATGGAGTACGATGGTTCGGGTTGAAGAGCGCGCAACAGCGGCTGGGGTTGTTGGGGGTTATGTGGGGCACCATTGGCAATGACTGGAAATGGCCGGCGCCGCGCGTCGCCCAGCGATGCCTCGATCGCGGCCGCAAGGGAGACATCCTGTGCCTGCACGATGGGCGGACTACCGCTTCCGCTCCCGACATTCACTCCACGCTCGAAGCCGTGGAAGCGATGATTCCGATACTGAAGGAGCGCGGTCTGCGGTTTGAAACCGTCAGCCAGATTCTATGTCCCACCAGTTGATTGCCCGCGTCATCCAGGTCATCGCCCAGACCCAGCACATTCCGCCCGAATCCATCACCATCGATAAGACCTTCGCGGAGCTGAAAATCGATTCGCTGGATGGCATGAACATCCTGTTCGCCATTGAAAGCGAATTCGACATCGCCATTCCCGACGACCAGGCGGCGGACATCAAATCCGTGCGTGAGATGGCGGAGGGTATCGAGAAGCTGGTCGCCGCGAAAGAAGCCGCTCATCAAGAATGAACCGCCGTGTCGCAGTGACCGGAATCGGTGTCATCGCGGCCCCGGGATCGACGCGCGCCGCGTTTTGGGACGCCCTGCGGGACGGGCGCAGCGCGATCCGGCCGATGACTCTCGTGCCCGAAGGATCGCTGCGCTTCCCCAACGCGGCCGAGGTAGCGGACTATCGCGCCTGCGCTTACATGGACGAGAAAGAAGCCGACCTGCTCGACCGCTTCGCACAGTTTGCTTTGATTGCCGCGCGCGAGGCGGTTGCCGGGTCCGGATTAATGGTGACTCCGGAACTCGGAGTCCGCACCGCCGTCGTCACCGGCACCTCAACCGGCGGCCAGACCAGCGAGGACCACGAGTTCTACAACCTCTATGCCAAGGGCGCGTCGCGGATCCATCCTTTAACGATTCCACGCACCATGGCCAATGCGGGCACCAGCCGCATCGCGCGCGAGTATGGCATTGGCGGCCCGTGTTATACCATCTCGACCGCGTGCGCCTCGGCTACTCACGCGATCGGCCAGGCGTTTTGGATGGTGCGCAACGGCGTGGTGGACGCCGCCATCGCCGGCGGATCGGAAGCGCCGTTCTCGCTGGGATTCCTCAAAGCCTGGGAAGCCATGCGCATCGTCGCGCCGGATACCTGCCGGCCATTTTCGCGGGATCGCAAGGGGCTGATCCTGGGCGAAGGCGCGGCCATGCTGGTTCTCGAACCGCTGGAGCAGGCCCAGGCGCGCGGAGCCAGGATCTGGGGCGAGATCGCCGGTTTCGGCATGTCGTCCGACGCCCACCATCTAACCCAGCCGCTGGCGGAGGGTGCCGCCCGCGCCATGCGGTCCGCGCTTGCCGACGCCGCGATCCAGCCTGCTGCCATCGGCTACATCAATGCCCACGGAACCGGCACGCAGGCGAATGACGTTACCGAAGCGCAGGCCATTCGTGAAGTCTTTGGCGCTCACACCGGCAAGCTGCCGGTGAGTTCCACCAAGTCCATGCACGGGCATGCGCTGGGCGCCGCGGGGGCGCTCGAAGCAGCCGCGACGCTGATGGCTCTCGATCAGGGTGTGATCCCGCCCACTGCCAACTTTACGGAATCTGATCCGGCCTGCACGCTCGATGTGGTCCCGAACACCGCGCGCGCGGCCAGCGTCGAATGGGCGCTTTCCAACTCCTTTGCGTTTGGCGGATTGAACGCGGTTCTGGTGTTCCGGAAGAGTTAATGCGCTGGCTGCCGGTGGTTTCGATGATGCTGGTCTCCGTGATCAGCTACATCGATCGCAACACCCTTGCTCTACTGGCGCCGACCATCCTGCACGATACCGGACTCAACGCGGAACAATACGGATTTATTATTTCGGCATTCTCGGTGGCTTACATGCTGGGCAACCCCGTCTGGGGTGTGATCCTCGACCGGATCGGTGTGCGGCGCGGCATGACGCTGGCAGTGGCGCTGTGGTCGTTAGCTTCGGTGAGCCATGCTTTCGCGATCGGATTTCGCGGCTTCGCGGCCGCGCGCGCCATTTTGGGGTTCGGCGAAGGCGCGACATTTCCCGGCTCCATGCGCACGGCCATGCAGACGCTGCCGATGGAGCATCGCTCGCGCGGCATCGCGATTTCCTACAGCGGCGGCTCGCTGGGCGCGATCATCACGCCGATTGTGGTAACACCGATCGCTTTGCTGTGGGGATGGCGCGGCGCGTTTTGGTTTACCGGCGCATTGGGGGCGTTGTGGCTGTTCCATTGGATGCTGCTGTCGCGCCGCCCGGATTTATCGCATCAGGCGGCTGTCCCAAGTGCGCAGGCGGCGGCCACCGGCGCTGCCGTTCTGCGCTGGAACCAGCCGCACTTGTGGGCCTTCATCGCCGCCTACGGACTGGGCGCAGTACCACTGGGCTTCGTGCTTTATGAGTCCTCGCTCTATTTGAGCGCGGCGTTGCACAAGAGCCAGGCTCAGATCGGAGCGGTACTGTGGATTCCACCCCTCGGCTGGGAAGTCGGCTATTTTTTTTGGGGCTGGGCTACCGATCGGTTCATGAAATCGGGCGCCGATGTGCGAGCGCTGCGGCGGGCGTTTTCGGTGCTGACAGTTTTGAGTTTTTCATTGGCGCTGATCCCGCTGCTCGATTCGTTTGCCGCCACTATGGCACTGTTTTTCTTCACGATGTTCCTGGCCGCCGGCTTCATTATCGGGAGCCTGGCGTATGCCAACAGCTACTATTCGACGCAGCATGCCGGCGTGATTGCCGGTCTCGGTGCGGGGAGCTGGTCGGCGCTGGTGGCGGTGATTATGCCCGGCGTGGGACGCCTCTTCGACCTGCACATGTACGGCGCCGCGTTTTTCGCCGCCAGCGTATTTCCACTCGCCGGCACACTGGTCTGGTGGGCCTTGAGCCGGGCAGGGCAAGCCCGCCAGGCTAAGCCGTAGCCCGCTTGGCCTGAGCCAGAGCGGCCTCCACCTCGGCCTGGTAGCGCGCAAGCAGACCTTCGCTCGCAGCTTCAAAGCGCATGACCAGCACCGGTTGGGTATTTGAGGCCCGCAGCAGCCCCCAGCCTTCTCCAAACAGAACCCGGACGCCGTCGACATCGATGACGTTGTGGGTTTTGCGAAACTGCTCCGCCACTCGCGCGACTACCGCGAATTTGGTTTCATCCGGGCAATCCACTCGAATTTCAGGAGTCGAAAGCAGCTTCGGTAATCCCGCCAGCTGCGCCGATAACGGCTGGCCGGATTTCGCCACGATCTCGATCAGACGGCAGGCGGCATAAAGCGCATCGTCATAGCCCAGGTAGCGGTCGGCGAAAAACATGTGGCCGGACATCTCGCCGGCGAGTTCTGCATGCTCCTGTTTCATCTTGGCCTTGATGAGCGAATGTCCGGTCTTATACATGATCGGATTTCCGCCCAGCCGCTTGAGTTCGTCATACAGAAGCTGCGAACACTTCACCTCGCCGATGATGGTTGCGCCCGGCTTACGCGTCAGAATTTCGCGCCCGTAAATCAACAGGAGCAAGTCGCCATAAATCACTTCGCCATTCTCATCCACCGCGCCGATGCGATCCGCATCGCCGTCGAAGGCGATACCCAAATCGGCTTTCTGCGCATGAACGGCGTCCTGCAAGTCCTGCAGATTGGCCGGTACGGTAGGGTCCGGGTGATGGTTGGGAAAACCGCCGTCCATCTCGAAAAACAACTCGGTGACTTCCACGTTGAGCCGCTTCAAGAGTTGATGGATCACCGGACCCGCGGTACCGTTGCCAGCGTCCAGTACCACCTTGATCCGGCGGCTGAATTCAAACTGCGGCGAAAGTTCGTCCAGATAAGCCGGAATGACGTCCATCGAATGTTGGGTTCCGTGGCCGCTGGCGAAGTCGCGGGCCTCCATTAGGCGGCGAACTTCCTGGATGGCCTCGCCGTGGAGCGAACCCGAGCCGCACACGGTTTTAAAGCCGTTGAACTCGCTGGGATTGTGGCTTCCCGTGATCATGACGCCGCCATCGGCCTCCAGATGCGCCGCCGAAAAATACAGCAGCGGTGTCGGGACCACGCCGATATCGGTGACCTCGCAGCCGGTTGCCAGCAAACCTTCGAGCAGGGCGTCATGCAGGCGCGGCGAACTCAGCCGGCAATCGCGGCCCAGGTTGATCCGCGGTCCGCCGTGGCGCAGGAGGTAGGTTCCCAAAGCGCGGCCGAGGTCGGCCACATCGGCGTTCAATAGTTCAGTTTCAGCAATGCCACGAATGTCGTATTCGCGGAAGATAGTAGCCTTCAGCATTCACTTGAAGGTAGCAAATCGAGCTGCTGCGCGCCTTATTTTGGCGTGCGCGTTACTTCTTGGCGGCCTGCTTGGCGATGACCAGGTCTTTGATCTTGTCGTAGGTGGCTTGCGGAACGATGTTTTTCGAGACCAATTGATCTTTGCGCTGGTAGGGGCGGCCGTCGATAATCTTCTTGGAATACACGTCGCCGATACCGGGCAGGGCTTTGAGGTCGGCCATGCTGGCGCTGTTCAGGTCCACCAGGGCGCCGGCCTTGGCCGCGGGCGCCGGAGCAGCCTTGGATTTCGCCGTCGTTTTGGCCGGGGCTGTTTTGGTCTGAGCTTCCATCGGCGCAGCAAGAAACACCGCGATCAGGCAAGCAAGTAGCGAAAGCAATAATTTGGGTTTGCGCATGTCCACAGTGTAGTGCAAGAGCGTCTACGGGAGTAGCCGGCGGGTAGTCCCGGCCTCACCAGGTATTACGACGATTGCTTTATCCCGTTCACGGTGCGAGAACACCTCGCGGCGCACTTAGTTCAGCAATGCCCTTAGTATATTCAAAGGACATTGCCGATCTGTATAGCGATGAATGATCGGCCAGATACGAACCGCGTTTGCCGAATCCTCGTAGTCGAGGATCCGGAAAACGAAGCCTTCAGGCTGCAACGGCTGCTGGAGGAACAGGGTTGGCCAGTTTCGATCGCGGCTACGGCCGTGATGGCATTGAGCATGCTCGGCGATCTTCTCCCGGACCTGATCCTGCTCGACGATGACCTCCCCGGAATGCGCGGAGATGAGTTCTGCCGGCGCCTTCGAACGAATCTAAAAACCAGCGGCATACCGCTGCTGATGTTGACTCGCGCGCCGCCCGAAACAGCTCACATGCAAGCTCCCGACAGCGGCGCTGACGATTGCATTTCAAAATCCGAGAATACGGAAGTCCTGCTCTTACGAATCCGTGGGTTCCTGCGCAAGGGCGGAGCGCAAGCGCCGCCTTTGACCTCGCAGGATTCCGCCTTCGGCAGCGCCTCCATCTTGATCATTGACGACAGCCCCAATTACGTCGCCGCTCTCAGCCAGGAGATGCGCAATCAGGGCTACCAGGTAAAGAGTGCGCCCAGCGGTCCGGAAGGATTAAAAGAACTGCTCACGCAGCGTTTCGAATGTGTGCTGGTGGATCTGGTGATGCCCTATATGAGCGGCGTAGAAGTGTGCCGCCGGATCACCGAGATGCGTTCCACGCTCGAAAACGTTCCGGCGGTGATTTTACTCACCGGCAGTCCCAACAAGGCGGATATGGATCACGGCCTCGACGCCGGCGCCGACGACTTCGTCAGTAAGTCCAGCGACCTGTCGGTCATCCGGGCCCGCATTCAAGCGCTGCTGCGACGCAGGTTTTTTCAGGAAGAGACTCGACGGATTGTGGAAGAGCTCAAGGTCAAAGAAATGGAGATGTTGAGCGCGCTCGCCGGCCGTCAGGCGGCCGAGATACGAGCGGCGATGGCCGAAGAGCTGGTCCAGGCCAATCAGGACCTCCAGGAAGCCAATCGGAAGCTAAAGGAAACCCAGGCCCAACTGATCCAGAACGAAAAGATGGCTTCACTGGGGCAATTAGTGGCCGGAATCGCTCACGAAATCAACAATCCTCTGGCCTTCGTCGTGAATAATCTATTCATTGTCGAGAGCGGGCTGGAGAAGCTGGGCCCGGAAGTGGAGACGCGCTTGGCGGTGGATTCCGTCAAGATGCTGCACAAGACCCGCGACCGCCTGCGAGAAATGCGGGAGGGTCTGGACCGCGTAAACGAACTGGTCCTCGATCTTAGAACTTTTTCGCGGCTGCACGAAGGCGAATTCAAAACCGTGGATGTGGTCGATGCCGTCGATACGGTACTGCTGCTGTTGAAGCACCGGATGAGCAGCCGCATTCAGGTAGAAAAGCGCTGTGGCCCCGAACGCCTGCTGTATTGCTACGCGGGGCGGTTGAACCAGGTGCTGATGAACCTGATTGCCAACGCAGTCGACGCCATCTCAGGGGAAGGAAAAATTGTGATTACCACCAGCCAGGGTGCTGGGCTTTTCGTGATCTCGGTCGCCGATAACGGCGGCGGCATTCCCGAAGCGATCCGCAGCAAGATCTTCGATCCGTTCTTCAGCACCAAACCAGTAGGCCAAGGCACTGGCCTGGGGCTGGCCATCTCCTATGGAATCGTACAGGACCATGGCGGCTCCATCGCGGTGAACAGCCAAGAGGGCGCCGGCACCGAGTTTATTGTCAAGATCCCCCTGGATTTGGAATTGCAGAGGCGAACATGAAGGAGAAGCTGCTGATCCTCGATGATGAGCTGCTGATACTCAGGTCTCTCGAACACCTTTTCGAAGACGATTATCAGGTGCTGACGGCTTCCGATACCGAATCGGCGCTGCGGCTGGCCGGGGAACAGGAGATCGCGGTGATTCTCTGCGACGAGCGCATGCCCGGGACTAACGGGCATGAGTTTCTACGCCGTGCGCGAGATGTCTCTAATGCCACTCGCGTCATGATGTCCGGATATGCCGACATCGAAGCGCTCACCGAGGCAGTGAACGGCGGACAAATTTTCTCTTATATCGCCAAGCCCTGGGAGCCCCTAAAATTGAAGTCCCAAGTCAACGCTGCGGCGGTTCATTTCAAACTCATTCAGGAGGTGGAGCATGGGCACGGATTGCTGCGCGCGCTCATGGAGAACAGTCCCGATCTGATTTTCTTTAAGGACTGCGATTCGCGCTTCACCCGCGTCAACCATTCCCAGGCCGAGTCCTTTGCGGTGAAGGATGCCGCCGAGTGTATTGGAAAAAGCGATGCGGATTATTTCGAGCCGGCCGATGCCTTGCGCTGGCGTCGCGAAGAAAAGGAAATCCTGAAAACCGGGCGCGCTCAGGTGGATCAAATCGAGCGCTTCAAAAAACCTCAGGACGGGGTGTGCTGGATGTCGACCACCAAAGTCCCGATGTTTGACCGGAGCGGACACGTTTCCGGGATCGCCGGCATCTCCCGGGATATTACCAGCCTCAAGAATAGTGAAGAACTACTGCGGGAGCAAAGCGAGCGCAACCGCATGATTCTCGAAACCGCCAATGAAGCCTTTATCGGCATGGAACCCGACGGCACCATCACGGCCTGGAATCCGCAGGCGGAGCTGACCTTCGGATGGACCGCTGCCGAAGCGATTGGACGAACCTTATGCGATACCGTGGTGGCCACGAGCTACCGCGAAGCCCACGCGCATGGCGTCGCGCAGTTTCTGACTACGTCCAATGGATCTTTCTTGAACCGCTCCATCGACTTGCTGGCCTTGCATCGCGACGGCCATGAGTTCCCGGTGGAGGCAACCGTTTGGCCGGTGCGCGCGGGCGGCCAGGTTACCTATAACGCCTTGGTGCGGGACGTCAGCGAGCGTCTGCTCGGGGAGGAGGCGCGCCGGAAAGAGTCGGCGCTGGTGCAACTGCTGCAATCGGTTACTATCGCGGCCAACCGATCCTCCAGCATAGAGCACACCGCCAAGACCTGCCTCGGCCTCATCTGCACCTATACCGGATGGCAGGTGTGCCATGTGTACCTGCGGACCAACAGCCTGCCCGAGGAAATGTCTTCGGCGGCAATCTGGCAGATTCACGACACGGAACGCTTCGCGGCATTCCGCGAGATCACCGATAGCACCGGCATCGCCGAGTGCAACGGATTGCCCGCTTGCGTTCTAGCTTCGGGCAAACCTCAATGGATCCGCAATCTGGCGGACGAACAGCCCTTATCCGAGCGAACCCGCATGGCGGTTGAGGCCGGACTTCGCTCGGGATTCGGATTTCCGATCGTGGTTGACGACAAGGTTATCGGAATTCTGGAGTTTTTTTCCCTGTATACGGTGTCGCCCGATGAGGAGCTTCTAAGCATGCTGGGGCATATCGGCTCTCAACTCGGGCAGGTGATCATACGCCAGCGCGCCGAGGAGGATCTCCATCGCGCCAAGGCATCCGCGGAATCCGCGAATCGCGCCAAGAGCGAATTCCTCACCACCATGAGTCATGAAATGCGAACTCCGATGAACGCCATTCTGGGGATGGCCGATCTGCTGTCGGAAAGTCCACTGCGCGAGGAGCAGCGGGATTACGTTCGCGTGTTTCAAAAAGCTGGAGCGAACCTGTTGGACCTCATCAACGATATTTTGGACCTGTCCAAGGTGGAATCCGGGCACGTCGACCTGGAATCCATTGGCTTCGATCTGGGTGTTCTTCTCGAGAGGGTCATCGAGATGATGGACTCGCGGGCGCGCGACCGTGGTTTGTCGCTCACTTTGGAGATTCTGCCGGATGTTCCCTTGGGCCTGGTAGGCGATCCAAATCGCCTGCGGCAGATTCTCATCAATCTCATTGGCAATGCTCTAAAATTCACGGAACGAGGCTCGGTCAAACTACGCGTCGAGTGCGAACCCGGATCGGCAGGCCTGGGAGAAGTCCAGGACTGGCTGCGCTTTAACGTTGTGGATACCGGAATCGGCATCGCCACGGACAAAATCGAAATGATTTTTGAGCGCTTCACGCAAGCCGACTCTTCGACTACGCGCAAGTATGGGGGAACCGGCCTGGGACTACCCATCAGTAAGGGTTTGGTGGAGTTGATGGGCGGACACCTGGGTTGCAGCAGTGAAGTGGGAAAAGGAAGCACGTTCTATCTTTCGGCGCCCTTCGAAATTCACAAGTCGGGAGCCCGCGCGCCGGAGGAAACCGAAGCGATCGCGAGTCCGGCGCAGGGGCCGACGCGGGCGCTGCCGGCCCGCCGGATTTTGATTGCGGAAGATTCCGAATATAACGTCGTCCTGATCCGGGCGTATTTGAAAAACTCCGGCTTCCTCCTGGATGTCGCCGAGAATGGCATGATCGCGGTCGAGAAAGTGAAGGCCGATCGGCCTGATCTGATCCTGATGGATCTGCAAATGCCGGTGATGGACGGGCTCGAAGCCACCCGCGCCATTCGTCAGTGGGAAGCGAAAGCGGGAGTAAAGCCAACACCTATCCTGGCGCTAACGGCCCACGCCGCCGGCGAAGGAGTCGGCCGCACCTTGGAGGCCGGTTGTGACGAGCACCTGACGAAACCGATCAAAAGGGCGACTCTGCTGGCTGCCATTTCCCGCCATATCGGCGGCAAGATTCGCATTACGCCGCCAGACGGGATTGCAGGAATGATTTCCGGCTACCTAGCAAGCGTCCGCAGCGGGATGGACGAAATCCTGGCGGGTATCGATGCCAACGATTGCACGGTTGCGCGCCGCTTGGGGCATGACTTTAGTGGATCGGGCGAAGGTTACGGCTTTCCCGAAATCACACGTACCGGGGCAGCGTTAGAGTTGGCGGCCATGGCCTCCAATGAAGACGAAATTCGCAGCCAGATTCGGGGGTTGGCCACCTATCTCGACCGCGTGGAAATCATCGTATAGGCTCACCGCTCCTAGTCGGCGCGCCGATACGAACTCGCAGGTCGAGCTTCCCGCGGAGTGTATTGACCATAATGCAACCGCGCTCGCCGATTTCCACTAGCTTTTCGAATAGATCCGGGTCAGCGCATTCCCCCGAGACGCACAGCTCGACCTCGGTGAATCGCGGCGGGGAACCCGTGAGAGTAGCGGTCACCTCAGTCCGGACGTCGGAGACTTCAGCTTGCCGCGCCTTGATCGCCGCCAGCAGAGTGCTCATGAAGCAGCCTCCTACCGCTGCCAGGAACAACTCGCCGCCCATCGCGCCGGTATCCGTGCCGCCTTTGTCGGCCGGCCGGTCAATCGTTAGCTTATGGCCGCGAATGGTGGCCTCCGAAGCCGACCCCGTTATTTGGCGAACCTGAATTTTCATGAGGACTCCTACGCCGTAGTGTATCGGTTTCCGTTACTGCGCACAGCTACGGTCTTGTGAGCGCCAGGAATTCGTCGCGCGTGGCCTTGTTCTTGCGAAAGCTCCCCAGCATGGAACTGGTGACGGTGCCGGAATGCTGCTTTTCAACGCCCCGCATCATCATGCAGAAGTGTTGTGCTTCGCAGAGCACGCCCACGCCGCGTGGGGAAACGGCTTCGGTAATGGCTTCGGCGATCTGCTGGGTCAGGCGCTCCTGCACCTGCAGCCGGCGCGCGAACATATCCACAACGCGCGGGATTTTGCTCAGGCCGATCACCTTGTCCTTGGGCAGGTAAGCCACATGGATTTTGCCGAAGAACGGCAGCAGGTGGTGCTCGCACAGGCTGAAGAATTCAATATTTTTCACCACCACCATTTCGTCGAAGTCGACCGTGAAGAGAGCTCCGTTCACCACTTCAGCGAGATTGGTCCGGTAGCCGCTGGTGAGATACTGCATGGCGCGCTCCCAGCGCTGCGGAGTGTTGCGCAATCCCTCGCGCGTGGGGTCTTCGCCCAGCAAGCGGAGCATCTCCGGCAGGGAGCCGGCGATTTTGCCGCTTTCAGGCGGCATCATTTTAACGAGTGCCTTCTGTTTCATTTGGTTTCCAGTTCGAAGGTGTTCCTGGCGGTCTCCGAGATGCGGACGCGCGCTAGACGCGCCGGCAGCGTCCATTGCCGCGTGAGCAGGTCTTCGATGGCGGACGCCAGGTTTTCAGTGGTGGCGACCCGGTCCCGCAATTCCGGCAAGTCGCAATTGAGATTGCGGTGATCGACGCGGTCGAGCACCTGTTGTTGCACCAGCCGATCAAGCGCCTCGCGCCCGATGATTTGCCCGGAGGCATCGACGGGGCCTTCGACCGAGACGTCCAGCACATAATCGTGCCCGTGGCCAAAGGGATTATTGCACTTGCCGTAAAGCCGCGCGTTTTCCTCCGGCGTAAGCGCATCGGTATTCAAGCGGTGCGAAGCGGCAAAGCGGTAGCGGCGAGTCAGCCGCATCACTCGCCTCCGTAATCGACATACAGATCGGCAGTCTCATACAGACGCACATTTTTAAGCCGTGCGTTGGGCAGCGCAATGCGGCTCTGGAGGCGCTTCCAGATCTCGACGGCGATATTTTCGGTGGTGGGAACGGTGCGGTCAAAGGGCGGAACTTCGTGATTGAGAAAGCGGTGATCCATGGGGTCCACCACCTCGGCGTTGATGATTTCCTTGAGCTGGCGGAGGTCGAAAACCATCCCGGTAACAGGGTCGGGGTCGCCTTCGATAGTCACTTCGAGCACGTAATTGTGGCCGTGGCCGTGCGGATTGGCGTTGACCCCGTAAAGCGCGCGATTTTCTTCCTCGCTGAGGGCCGGGTTGCGGCAGACGTGCGAGGCGGAAAATTCGGCTGTGCGGGTGAGAAGCATAGCTCCCTGAGTTTGGATGCACGGACCGGCCCGGGCGATGCAGCCGGATACCCGATCCTATAAAATGATAGCGTGGATTCACAAAATAGCCCTAGCCCCAGCCCAGGCCGGACTACCAGCCTAAGTATTGACCGTTTGCTGGCGGGGGCCATTGTCCTGCTGGCGGCGGCGCTGGTCTGGGTGGTATCGGGCACGCTCGAAGTGCGGGTGGTCAACGCGGGGGACCATGCGCCGGATTTCAAGATCGTCAGCGATAGCGGGCGGACGTATACGCGGTCGGATTTCGGCGGCAAGCTGCTGGTGCTGAATTTCTGGGCTTCCTGGTGCGCCCCGTGCGTGCAGGAAGTGCCGTCGCTCGATGCGTTTCAGCGCACCATGGCCACCCAGGGAGTGGTGGTGCTGGGCGTCAGCATCGACACCAATGAAAAGCGCTACGATCAGTTTCTGAAGCGCTTCCGTGTGAACTTCCCGACGGCGCGCGACCCGGAGGCTAATATTTCGAGCAGCTACGGGACCTTTCAGATTCCCGAGACGTATATTATCGATGCCACCGGCAAGGTGCGCGAGAAGGTTATCAGCAACCAGAATTGGATGGATCCGGAATTTATCAGCCGTGTGAAATCGATGTTATAAGGCGGTGTTGTGAGACTAGCCACACTCGTGTTCGTATTTGCGCTGACGGCGCTGGCCGCCGACAAGAAGGCGTTTCCCGGGCAGGCGGGCAACGATAATATCGAGCTCACCGGCACGCTGATCATGGACGCCGCCGAGATTCATCAGACTGTGGGCTCGGATCTGGGGCCCGGAATCATCGTGGCGCGCATCAAGGCCAGCAACAAAACCGGCGACCCCATGCGCATCGGGCCCGACGACTTTACTCTGATCTCACGCAAGAACGGAGATCGCGGCGGCGCGCTGGAGCCGGGCCAACTGGCGGGCGGAAGCGCATTGATTGTGAAGCGCGACCACTCCGGACGCGACTGGGCGCAGCAGACCAATCAACCGGGATTCACCGGCGTCGGCGGCATGACCAAGACCGACAAGCCCACCGATGAGGTGCTGCTGGCGACGCTCAAGTCCAAGGAAATGCCGGACCAGGAGACGAAGTCGAATGGCTCGGTCGAAGGACTGGTATATTTTTCGATGGACAGCGCGAAGCTGAAGTCTAAGGACATGGCGCTGATCTACGCGGGTCCAGGCGGGCACTTGACGATGGAGTTCAAGTAGAGCGCTGCTGGCTTTGCGAGGCTTCGATAAGAGCTACAACCGGCACGAACGGAATTCCGGCTGCGCGTCCAGTGAATTAATTTTCCGAACCAACATAATTAGGTTCTCGACCGTTTAACCAGATATGAACGGACAGTACCTGGCCGGTGCCCTTCCGGTCGTCGCAGCCGGCAATTCGGTCGAACGCCTGGCGTCCTTGTTCGACCTTCATTACGACCGTCTATACCGTCTGGCAAGACGGCTTGCATCCAGCCCCGATGAAGCTGGCGATCTGGTGCAGGAAACATTTCTAAAAGCGGCCCGGTTCCCGGCATCGATACCCAATGGCGCCCGCAATGAAGAGGCGTGGCTCGTGCGGGTTCTGATCAACATCCGTCGGGACCAGTGGCGAAAGGCATCTGTCCGCGGCCGCCATGACCAAGCGCTGCTTCGGTGCAGCCACTTGGCGAATGGCGGTCGGGATCCTGAAGCGGCATTGATTGCCAGGACCACGGTATGGCAGGCGGCGTCCTTCCTCCCCGCCGTCGTGCCATCGTCATCATGCATGAGCTAGAGGCGCTGGACACCCCGTCGATCGCGTCCCTCCTCGGCATCAGCGCAATCACGGTTCGTTGGCACCTGTCGAGGGGTAGGCACGATCTGGCCCGCGCACTCAAAACTCATAGGGGAGACACCCATGAAAAACATAAGTGAACTATTGCGGGAGTCAGACCCGCTTCGGCACGAACCAACCGAGTCTTTGGGACAACGTGATCGGCGGCGTCAGGCGATCCTTGCGGCAGCGTCCGGTGCCCATCTACCCGCCTGGGCGGAATCGCGATCGCGTCTGGCTGTCCTCGCTGGCGTAATCTTGTTGACGATAGCCGCCTCGCTGCTCGGCTGGCGAGTCCGCTCGCCGCTGGTGAGCGATCTGCAGGCGGCTGTCCGCTTTGAAATAAGGTTGGCCGAAGATGGACCGGCTCCCGGGCTGAGTGAGGCGAAGGTAGCGGATTCCGGACGATCAATTTACCTTCACGATGAAATCATCGTTACCAATGCCGATATCGCAGCGGCGCGCGTCGTTCAGGCCAGTGGCGCGTCGCAGTATAGCGTAGACGTTAAGTTCAATGCATCCGGGACTAACAAGATGCGCGCGGCAACCGCCAATCATATCGGGAAGCCGGTGGCGATCCTAATTGATGGCCGCGTCGTCATGGCTCCTCTCCTTCGGACACCCATTGCCGCGTCTGCCATCGTCAGCGGCAACTTCACGAAAGCTCAGGCCCAAAAGATCGTCAACGGAATTGGACTTCAACGGTAGTTGCGCGCGGCAACGCAATCTACATGTGCATTCCGCCGTTGGGCATTTGACGATTGGAATTTACGTGATTTCCTGGCCGACTAGCTGAAGTGCAGCCCGGAGTTTACTCAACTCGCAAAGTGTCTAGTGGATCGGCAAGTGCTGCTTTCATTGCTGGCCTGAGACTGGCAATTGCGCCAGTCATAATCACTAGGGCGGACGCTCCGATATAGGTCACCGGATCATTCGCGCCGACCTCGTAGATCAAACTACCGAGCAGCCGGAAGAGGACTAGGGCTGCCGCTACACTCACCAGCAATCCAACTAAAAGCGGGGTCATCGCGAACTTAAACGCCTCTGTGACCACACGCTGGGGACTCGCCCCGAGCGCTAAGCGGATGCCGATCTCGCGCGCCCGCAACGCCGTCGTGTAAGCAACTACTCCGTAAATGCCCGCCGATGTAAGCAGCAACGCTAGTCCTCCTAGAACCGAAAACACCCACGCGGAGAAGCGCGGCCGCCAGATGGAGTCGGCGATTATGTCCTCCATCGTCTCGATTTTGGTGATGGGTTGGTTGCGGTCGACGGCCCAAACCGCTTGGCGCAGGATGCTGGCGAGTGCTGTGGGATTACCGGAAGTTCGAACCACTACGGTCGACAGGAAAGCCCCAAAAAGAAACTGCGAGTAAGGCAGGTACAACTCACCCTTCACCGGCTCCTGGAAGGTCATCTGCGACGCATCGCGCACTACGCCGACGACTGTGGTCAAGGGGCCTTTGGGATCCTCAGCGGGCATGGTCTGCCCTACTGGGTCGCGATCAGGAAAGAGCTGTCGCGCAAGAGACTCATTGATAATGGCCACCCGTGGGGCGTCCATTCGGTCGATGTCCGAGAAGAGTCGTCCACGGATCAGGCCGATGCCCATCACCGTGAAGTATTGTGGGCTGATAGTGCGCGTGACCAGCAACGCCGGTCTTCCCTCGGGGCCCGGCAGAATGGTCTGCGTGTTGAATCCGGAGAGCGGAAGATTATTCACCACCGCAACGGCAGTTACCCCTCGCACTCGTTCCAAGCGTTGCAGTACATCTCGATAGAACTCCATTTGCCGGGGCTTAGTATCGTACTTGTTGGGCTTGGGTTGAGTACTCGTACCCAGAGTCACCCGCAGGGTTAGCACGTGATCCGCATGAAACCCGTGATCTGCCTCCTGCAAGCGGATCAGGCTACGCATCATAAGTCCCGATCCCGCCAGAAGTAAAAATGCAAATGCGGTCTCAGAGGCGATCAGGAGGGAAAACAGCTTTGCCGAGGAGTGCGATCCACCTTGAGATCGGCGAAGAACGGTCTGCAGGTCGATCTTTGAAGCGACTGCCAAAGGTGCAAGGCTGAAGAGTCCGGCAATTAGCAGACAAAGCAGAGCGTTGAACAGCATCACTCGCCCATTAAGCGATACGCTCTGAAGATGCGGCAGAATTACCGGAGTAGCACTCAGCTCTCTGACCAGGAATCGCAGCGTAGCATAGGCGACCAGCATTCCAGTGGCGCTGCCTAGCGCCGCGAAAATCAGATTTTCTATCAGCAGCTGGCGCAGGACCCGCCAGGTAGTTGCGCCCATCGAGGCACGGACTGCCATTTCTCGTTGTCGCTGAACTGCCCGATTAAGCATCAAACTTCCTACGTTTGCGCAGGCGATTAGCAGCACTAAACCTACTGCAACCAAGATAAAGACTAATGTGAGCTCGTATTCCCGATCCGGAGTTTCACGCCATGGCGTGACTTGGAAGCGCAAGCCTGCTTTCTTCCAAGCATCTTCTTGTTCCATTTGGTGTCCGAGGATTGCGAGCGCGCTTTGAACTTGCGCAAGCGAGCGTCCTTCCTTCGTGGCCGCGACTCCATGGACCAGACCCGAGACTGGAGTGAGGCGGAGTTGCATCCACATTTCGTACTCGGAGGAGGGGAACTCGAAGTCGGGGGGCATGACGCCAGCGACGGTAACGGCTTGGTCTGAGATAACTATCTTGCGGCCGATCACGGATCGGTCGGCATGGAACAAGCGTCGCCATAAGCGATCGCTTAACACGGTGATGTTTGCAGTATTAGGCTGATCGTCCGTGTCAAGTAGGGTGCGCCCCAGTTGGGCTTGACTGCCAAGCATTTGAAATATACCGCCGGTACAACGCAGTGCCACGGCTTGTACTGGTTCATCAATGCCAGTGATGGTCACCACGTCTTTCTGGAACGCACTGATTCTAGAGAAGAGATCGGAGCGGTCGTGCAGGCGGAGATAGTCCGTCGCGGGGATGCCGGTGATTGGGATCCTCGTGCTGGTTTCCTCTATTCGGATGAGGCGTCGCGCGGAAGCGTAAGGAAGTGGTCGTAGCAGGACTGCGTCCACGATGCTGAATACGGCCGTGTTCGCTCCAATACCCAATGCCAGAATGGCAGTTACGGCGAGAGTGAAAACTGGATTATTGCGGAACCACCGGAGCGCCCAGCGCAGATCGTACAACATGACTAACGATTTAATATACACCCCGCCATTCTGTCCAAATACACGAGGCCGATTGGAATTCGGTGCGAGTTAACTCGTATACTGTCCGCTGTCCTACATGTACATTCCACCGTTGACGTTGAGCACGGCGCCGGTGATGTAGCCGGCTTCTTCGCTGGCGAGGAATTTCACGGCGGCGGCCACGTCTTCGGGCTTGCCGAATCGCTTCAGAGGAATGTGCGCCAGCATGTTCTGCTTCAACTCGTCGGAGAGCCCGGCGGTCATATCGGTGTCGATGAAACCGGGGGCGATGGCGTTGACCGTGATATTGCGGCTGGCGATTTCCTGCGCTAGCGACTTGGTCAGGCCGATCAAGCCGGCCTTCGATGCCACGTAATTCGCCTGACCGGGATTGCCGGTCTCACCCACGATGGAAGAAATGTTGATGATGCGGCCCCAGCGTTCTTTCATCATGCCCTGCAGCACTTGCTGAACCGCGAGGAACGCGCCGGTGAGGTTAGTCGAGAGCACGGCATCCCAATCGTCTTTCTTCATGCGCACCGCCAGGCCGTCCCTGGTCACCGCGGCGTTGTTTACCAGGATGTCGACCTTGCCGGCTTGGGTGAAGGCTTCCTTGATGGAGTCGTGCGAGGACATGTCGAGCTTGACCCAACTCGAACCTGGGATCGCGGCGGACGCGGCTTCGAGTTTGGCGGCGTCGCGCGCGGCGAGAATCACGCGGGCTCCGGCGAAGGCGAGTGCTTGAGCGCAGGCCAGTCCGATGCCGCGGCTGGCGCCGGTTACCAATGCTGTTCGGTGGGCCGTTGTTGGATCAACCATGGTTAAACTCTATATTATGGCCTATGCCGATTTGCGCGATTTTATTCGCGCGTTAGACAAGAACGGCGAGTTGAAGCGCATCCCGTTCGAGGTCGATCCGGAACTTGAAATCACCGAGTTCGCCGACCGCAGCGTGAAGCACGGCGGCCCGGCGCTGCTGTTTGAAAAACCCAAGGGTTCGAACGTGCCGGTGCTGATCAACGCTTTCGCGAGCGCCAAGCGGATGGAACTGGCGCTCGAAAGCACGGCTGACGACGTAGCGGCCCGCATTTCTGAGTTTCTGCAGATGCGCATGCCGGAGGGAATCATCGGCAAATTGAAAATGCTGCCGATGCTGGCGGAGGTGGGCGCGTTCTTTCCCAAAATCGTCAGCGATGGGCCCTGCAAAGAGGTGATCCGCAAGCGCGATTTCTCGCTGGATTATTTTCCGGTATTGAAGTGCTGGCCGCACGACGGCGGGCGGTTCATCACTTTGCCCATGGTGTTCTCGAAGAATCCGGACACCGGCAAGCGCAACTGCGGCTGCTATCGCATGCAGGTGTTCGATGAGCGCACTACCGGAATGCACTGGCAGACGCACAAACAAGGCGCCGAACACTACCGGCGTATGAGCGCGGCTGGCGATGCAAAAAAAATGGACGTCGCGGTGGCCATTGGCGCGGACCCGGCCACCATGTACTCGGCGATTCTGCCGCTGCCGCCCGACCTCGACGAGATGATGATCGCGGGGTTCCTGCGCTCGAAGCCGGTGGAGATGGTGAAGTGCGAAACGGTGGATCTGGAAGTGCCGGCGAATTCGGAGATCGTGCTCGAAGGCTATGTGGAGCTAGGCGAGCTGCGTCGCGAAGGGCCGTTCGGCGATCACACCGGGTTCTATTCGCTCGATGACGACTACCCGGTATTCCATGTCACCTGCGTGACGCACCGCAAGAATCCCATTTACGCGACGACGATTGTGGGTCCTCCGCCGATGGAAGATTTTTATATGGGCAAGGCCATCGAGCGTATCTTCCTGCCGTTGATGCGCCTGCAATTGCCGGAAGTGCGCGACATCGCGATGCCGGCCGAGGGTATTTTCCACAACCTGATTCTGGTGGCGATCCGCAAATCTTATCCGGGCCACGCGCGCAAGGTGATGCACGCGATTTGGGGGCTGGGGCAGGCGATGTTCTCGAAGGTGATCGTGGTGGTGGACGAAGACGTGGACGTGCAGAATTTCAGCGAGGTGGCGTGGAAGGCGCTGAATAACATCGACCCGGAGCGCGATATTCAATTCGTAATGGGGCCGGTCGATTCGCTGGACCATGCGAGCCGCCTGCCG
>Ga0157370_10003338_pt1 | contig 18911 bp, 9 predicted proteins | sample C35metaG_FD_113463 | JGI IMG/M metagenome (GOLD analysis project Ga0157370, IMG submission 113463) | Corn rhizosphere microbial communities from Kellogg Biological Station, Michigan, USA - C3-5 metaG | ecosystem: Host-associated > Plants > Roots > Rhizosphere > Soil | place: USA: Michigan...
AGCGTCAATTTGTTTGTGTTAATTGTACAACATTTCCTGTCGCATATACTTCCTTAGCCCCTCCACAAGGTACTACAACCGCTACTACCCCGTCCAATAAAAAGACAACAACTGTAAGCCGGAAAATTTTGGCTTATCCTAACCCACTCACCCAGGTATTGAACTTAAAATGGGAAAACAGCATGGATTATTATGTGAGCAGAATCGAAGTTTATTCCTCAAGTGGCGTAACGATATTTAAACAAAATTACACCGGAGATATTGAGCTTTACTTACGAAATGAAACCATTCCTTTTGATAAACAGGTCCCCGGGTTCTACTTTGTTAAAGCACTTTATTCTGACGGAAAACAGGACATCATAAAAGTTATAAAAATTGACAAGTAAACCTCGACTAACCTAATCACAAAACATAATGTCAACTTTAAAAAAGCAAATCGCGTTGCTATTGATGGGGCTATTTATTGCCACTTCAACCAGTTTTGCATCTGAATATAATCAACCCGATACTACTAAGAAAGATACCGTATTAGTAGCCGGTTCAATAAAAAGGTCTACTTATACAGTAGCTGATTTTAAAAGAGTAGAATATCCTCAGCCCAAAAAGAAATTAAGCCAAGCCTCCAGTCTTCAGACTGCCAGTACGCAAAACACAATATCAACTTTTGATGCAGGCCGAACTGCCGTAAACCTGGATGTGTCTCCAAGTGGTGCTGCGACTTATAATGTACCTATTTCAGTGCCGCCAGGCATCAATAGTGTTGTACCACAAATAGCATTATCTTATAATAGCCAGTCAGGTAACGGGCTGGCCGGATTTGGATGGAACATAAACGGTTTATCTACGATCAGCCGTATACCGAGAACCAAATTCCATGATAATATTGTCGGCCGGGTTAATGTAGATATGAACGACCGATATGCTATTGACGGTCAAAGACTGATCTTAAAAAGTGGAACCTATGGTGCAGATGGCGCAGAATATCAGACAGAAAATTATTCAAACCTAAGAATTTTCTCAAAAGGTACAGGTACAAACGGACCGGATCATTTTGAGGTGTATTACCCGGATGGTTCAAAGGCTTTCTTTGGCGCCAATAGTGCTTCAAAAACTCCGACAGATTATGCCATAACTTATTCAGAAAATCCACAAGGGATACGAATAACATATTACTATAACTTCGATAATAATACTTTAAATATATCTTCAATACAATATGGTGCGAAAGGAACCGGGACAGCAATAAACTGGATAACCTTCACCTACAAAAACAGACAACGAGGTGAGCAAGGATATATAGGCGGGTATAACTTTTTCAGATCAAAGATACTCAGCGAAATTGATGTTACGGGTAATAGTTTCCCTATTCGTAAGTATGTCTTAAATTATAATCCGGTTTCTATATTAGGATACGAACGCTTAGCGAGTGTACAGGAGCAAGATGGTATAGGCGCAAAAGCATTTGCCCCTATTTATTTTAACTATGACGAAAGCTATGCATCAATCAGCGCGTCGTATAATAGTAACTTAAGCTACGCCGGCGTCGAATCCGTTCATGGAGGCATGATAACCGGTGATTTTAATGGTAATGGTCAGATGGACATGATCATTTATGATAACGAGCACAAAAATAAGTCCTGGATTTTTGTTGATCCAAAAACAGCTTCGCCTCTTTCTGCTTATGGCCAATTGATCGATACCAATAAATTCGAGGCTATATTTACGGTTACAGCTTTATCATACAACAATAAAATAGACGCAGGCGATGATTTCGTATTTCTTTATCAAAATAATCCATCTACTCTTAGTTTTGCTTTATACGGTTCGAACTCAAATCAGGATGTAGTAACTCTGTATAACAAGATTTGGGTTGATGCGCCTACAACACCAAGTTATTACTCTGATTGTACCGGGCAAAATACTACTCCAGGCGAAATCCCGCGTTTATATATTTCGGGAGATTTTAATGGTGATGGCCTCACGGACATCATGGCCATTTCGAAAACTTTTACCTACGCAACCAATTGCCACAACGGTACAGCAACAGTAACTACTTCAACCGCTCACTTTATCAATTTGGACAGGCGGCTTACATCTGGCTTTGTAAATCAAGCCGGAAATTTGGCTGTCGGCGTTGGTCCGAATGACAAGGTATATGCCGCAGACTTTAATGGGGATGGGAAGGCCGATATTATACATATTGCCAACGGTACGATGTATGTTTACGAACTGGATGCCAATAACAATTTATCCTTAATTTCAACTACCGCAGATACGCGCGTTAAAACCAATTTCCCTGCCTTGTTAGGTGACTATAACGGCGACGGAAAAGTGGATGTTATGTTTCCAACAGATTCGGTAGCACCCAACAACAAAACGTTTGCGTTGTTTACGTCAACCGGAGGTTCAGGAAATATTTTCACCAAAGTCGAACAAAGCTATCCCTTCGAGTATGATACAGTTGCAGTTTCTCATACCTTGGGTACCATTTCTGAAAATATTCTTGTTCCCAATGATATTAATCATGATGGCAAAACAGACATCATAAGTTGTTCAACTTATACACCTATCGGTGGTACTACAGGCAATGTCCTGGTCACTTTTTATAACAACGTCGGCCCGACCTCGGCTTCCGGAGCACCACTCTATGATAATGGCATAACTACCACAGAATCTTCTGTGCCTTTGCAGTCATTTCCGCTTCCGGTGTTCTTTAGCACTAACCAGGTGAATCTCGACCGGCAATTTGCTTTGGCCAGCGGCTCCTCAATGCATTTTTTCAATTACGCAAAGGACTTGACCCAGGAGACAAGGATCAGGCAATTTTACCAGGACGGCGTGGCTTATTATGTAGATTATCAGCCATTGACAACCACTGTACCCTCAGGTTTACCGGTTTATGATTATTCAAATACACCTGCTTATCCTTATCTGGGCATCGAACAGGCTCCGGCATTTAATGTGGTGAGTAAACTGAGACGAAACTACAACGGCTCGGACATTATACAGGCGTTTTATTATCACAATGCAGTTTTTAATGCAGAAGGGTTAGGTTTTTTGGGATTTGGACAAACCGTTAGAAGCAACTGGATAACCAGCGAAACCGACGCAAATAAAATTTACAATGTAAACATAACGGACCCTCTGTTAAGAGGTGCGCCGATCAGGACCTTTACCACTAAAAATCCATCCATTAATACAACTATCAAAGATTTAGCTGGTCCAAAGGCTGATACTGTATTGCAATCGGCTGTATTGACCGCACAAACAACTGAAGCCAGTAGATCAATTACCTTATCCCCCGGGTTTTCTGCCAACGGCAACAATGGTGATTATGCCGCGAAAATAACAGACCCGGCTACCGGGATTAATGATGGTGCTACCATATCTGATTATATTACACGTACCGACTATACTTATAATACCCAATTATCATCAAGCAAAGTATTTACCAATACGCCCTTGTCTGTATTAACCAAGGATTTATTAAGCGGGACTAACACTTTGGTAACTTATGCTTATGATGATTATTATAATGTAACTAATGAAACTACTAACCGATCCGGCGTAGGCGGAACAACAACAGATATCACTTATGACAATAACCCTTCAGGTGGATACATAGGACGACCATTAACAAAAAAGCATACATCGACCAGTAATGGCGATACTTTTAGTACCGAAGAACAATATACTTATACTGGCTTTTTACCCACGCAAATAAAAAGAAAGGGTAATGGTACACCATTTATCACCGACGATATAACCTATGATACCTATGGTAATATAACCAGTAAAACAACTACCACATCCACAGGATCACGAACGGTATCCATGCAGTATGATCTGACCGGTCGGTTTGTAACTAAGTCTACCGACGTGGAAGGTTTGGAAACTAATTACACTAACAGTCCGTATTTTGGCACTTTAAGTACTAAAACCGATCCTTATGGACGTTTAACCACCTATAATTATGATACCTGGGGTAGGTTGGCGCAGGTAATTGATTATTTAGGGACAAGTTCATATACAACCTATCAACGTAATACATCAGGCTATGATTGGGATATGGTGATAGAAAACTCTGACGATGAGGGTCATGACAAAATAAGTATAGTAAACCCGGTCGGTAAAACCACTTCTGCAGTTGCTAAAGATGTGCTGGGACAAATGGTAGGTAAAGCATATCAGTACGATGTTTATGACCGTACAACAGCCGAAAGCGAACCTTATACAAGTACGGCCAGTCAATGGAATCAAATTGAATATGACGAGTATGACAGGGTGAAACGTACAACAGCTTATACCGGTAAAATAACTAATATAAGCTATAATGGTCTTTCTACTACGGTTAATGATGGTACAAAATCAGTCACCACCACTAAAGATGCATTAGGTAATGTAGTTAGCACAACAGACCCGGGCGGCACAATTAACAATACTTACTTTGCTAATGGCAATCTTAAGTCGGCAGATTTTGCCGGTTCTACTCAAACCATTGAGCAAGACGGCTGGGGGCGAAAAACTAAATTGACTGACCCGGCGGCTGGTGTTTACACCTATGCCTATAATGAATTTGGAGACGTAACAACCGAGACTACGCCTAAGGGCAGTACCACCTATGTATATGACGCCAATGGAAAGGTGCAAAGCAAACATATAACAGGTGATAATACCGACATGAGTTACACCTTTACTTACGACGGTACCAATAAATTATTGACTGCTACCAGTTTGACCAACGCTGATGGAAATAATACCAATTATACTTACACTTATGATACCTATGTACGCCCAAGTAGCACCGTTGAAGATAATCTGTCAGCGACCTTTACTAAAGCATTTACCTATGATACCTATGGGCGTATAGCCGAGGAGGCCTCTACCGCAAAAAACAAATCAAATAATATTACAGTTAGTAAAACTGTTTCGAATACCTATCAAAACGGCGAATTAAAAAGCATAAGCGATAAAGCAACCGGGCTGGCAATTTGGACGGTGAACTCACAGGATGCGAGGGGAAATGTCACATCTGCATCATTAGGAACGGCGCTTAAAGAAACCAGTACGTTTGATCAGTATGGCTTTCCGCAGGAAATTAGAACCGACTTGGTAAGCGGAGGCACTCCGACACAACTCATGAAACTAAACTACAGTTTTGACGCACAGCGAGGTAACTTAACAAGCCGTACTACCACCGCCAATACCGGCGTACCTTATACATCTAACGAGTCATTTACTTACGATACGCAAGATAGGCTTACCGGATATCCTGACATTAGCGGGAGTCAGACACAGAGTTATGATAATCGTGGGCGCATAATTAACAATAGCCGATTGGGGGACTACACCTATACCGGCAACTCCTATCAGCAAAAGGGCATGGTTAACCTAACAGCCTATGCTGATTATCATTATCAAGGCCTCCCCCTGCACAATGTTACCTATAACGCCTTTAAGCAGCCGGTACTCATAAAAGAGCAAGGCAAAGAGCAAGTTAGTTTTCAATACAATGGTAATCTGCAACGGTCGCATATGTATTATGGTGATACTACTGCTGAAAAATTATCACGTCCTTTTCGCAGGCATTATAGCGAGGACGGCAGCATGGAAATTACCGAAGACATCCCTAATGGTAAAACCAGCTTTGTATTTTATTTAGGCGGCGATGCCTATAGTGCACCGGCTATATGGAAACATGAGCAAACTGCCAATACCACTACAGCGAACTTATATTATCTGCAACGCGACTTTCAAGGTAGTATTTTGATGATCACCGATGCAGCCGGAACTATAAAGGAGCAGCGTCAATTTGATGCCTGGGGTAATATTGTAAAACTGACAGATGGTGCAGGTAACCCATTAACGGCCTTTTTGATTCTGGACAGGGGTTATACCGGACATGAGCATTTATTAGGCGTAGGCCTGATTAATATGAATGGTCGTTTGTATGACCCATTATTGCACCGGTTCTTTTCACCTGACCAATATGTTCAAGATCCTACCAATACACAGAATTTCAACAGATATGGGTATGTCCTGAATAATCCGCTAAAGTATACTGATCTTTCTGGGAACGCTTTCGGATTTGATGACGCTCTTGGAATTATTATTGGGGGCTTCACTAACCTATTTAGTAATATTGCATCGGGTAATGTCACTAATTTATGGACAGGCACTTTCTATTTTGCTGCTGGAGCAATAGCAGCTGAGATAGCTGTTAATACCGGTGGATTAGGAACATCATTGAGCGGTGCCTTTTTGGGTACAGCTAATAACTTAATAGCCCAAATCTCTGGACACGGGGTAGGTCATATAGATTGGGGACAAGTTGGGTTTTCTGGTGTAACAGGTGTGGTAACCTCAGATATAGGAGCAGCATTAGGCAATGCGGCCGGACCTACCATATCAGGATTAACTAATAAAATTGCCAGCCCGGTACTGAAACAAGCCGCGACTAATGCAGTTACCTCTGCCGGTGTTGGATTTACGTTAGGTACGGCAGGGTCTTTGGTTAGCGGCAAATCGCTTGGAGCATCCCTTGGAGATGGATTAAAAGGTGGAGCGCAGGGTCTTGCACTTGGAGCCGTTTCCGGCGCAGCAAGCGGGATAAGCTATGCTAAGCAAAATAATTTAGATTTGTGGACTGGTAGAGCTCTATTTCAACCAATTGAACCGCTTGCGATCCAAACGACTTTAGATGGTTCTTTTTCAATATCAAACTTTGATGGATATCCTGATATCGAAGGAGTACCCAGACCGGCGGGCCCATTTAGATTATTAAGTGGTGACGAATATCAACAAGCAAGAATAGAAGCAAATAATGCAAACAGGCAGTTAAGAATGAACATTGGAAACGATGCTTTAAAAGGCCTTGAAATACATGAAATTCAACCTGTGAAATTTGGTGGTAGCCCGACCAGCCTGTCAAATAAAGTTATTTTAACCCCGCAGCAACATAGACTTTTTAATGTATATTGGAATAATATGCAACGTTCAATAGGCATTCATTGAGCTATTGGGTTTTCATTTTTTAGAGTTTATTATTAGCTATCAATTATAAATATAATGAGGAAATTAAATAAAAATCCTTCACCCAATCTCGACCGTCTTAACAATCTCATGGATAAGATAGATTTTGCAATAGATAGTGATTATTGGGATTTTATTAAAAATCATGATGGAGGAGAAGGATTCTTAAATGCTACGAATTTTATACAATTATGGGGTGTCGATGATTTAATAGCACTTAATCCCTATTACCCCAATGATCTTGCGTGTGAAGAACTTTTCTTTTTTGGTACTAATGGATCAAATTTAGGGTATGCCTTCCATAAGAGAACTGGTAAAATAATGTCGATTGATTTTATTGATATTGGAGTTGAGGAGCCGCAAACAATCGCATCGTCATTTACGGAGTTTATAAACAGTTTATCTGCTTAAATATGTAATTTCCCTTCAATTAGTCGAAGTTATAGCATTACAGTTAGTGTGGTAGTATGGGAATTACCGATCGGGGATTTGATTGATATAATTGTAGGAAATGGGAAGTAAATCGCTTACTTGTACCGTTGTTCTTAATTGCTATTTTTGTGCTTAGTATTGGTAACCCTAAACTCATTGCGATCAATCTATAATCATCCTGTTTGCTTAAAGATAAGCCTGCACCTAATTACAATCTTTGTCCTATTATTAGGTTTAGTTTTTCATGTTCAGGCACAATCAAATCAAACTGTTTTAAACGGCAATTTTACTGTACAAGCCATTTTCCCATCAGGTACTTGTGGCTATACCTGGACCAACAGCGCTCCGGGCATTGGCCTTGCCGCAAAGGGATCGGGTGATATTGCTGCATTTAAGGCAATCAATACAGGTACGACACCAATTACCGCAACAATAACAGCTACGCCTGTTGCGGCAGCGCTTGCTTATGTTGCTAATTCAGGTTCAAATGATGTTTCTGTTGTAAGTACCGGTACCAAAACGGTTGTTGCTACTATTCCGGTTGGTCGTAATCCTTTTGGTGCAGCAGTAAGTCCAGACGGGCGGACGGTTTATATCACCAATAAAGATGATGCGAGCGTTTCTGTAATTGACGTTTACTCCAACACCGTTACCACGACAATAAGCGTAGGCGTAGGACCGCAGGGAATAGCCGCAAGTCCAGACGGCAAATACTTATATGTTGCCTGTGGGGCCGCAAACTCAGTTTCTGTAATAGAGATGGCCACAAAAAGCATTATTAAAAATATAACGGTCGGCCAAAATCCCTATGGTGTAGTATTTAATCCAAGCGGTGGCCTTGCGTATATAACAAACTATAACGGAAGATCAGTATCAGTGATTAATACAATTTCTTATGCTGTTGTTTCAACCATCGGTACCGGTGACAATCCCGCCGGTATTGTAACAAGCCCCGATGGCAGTATTGTTTACGTAGCTGCTGCTGGTGCAAATAAATTAACAGTTATTAATGCGGCAACTAATACACTTACAAAAGAAATACCAGTTAGCTACAATCCTTTAGCCATTGCTATCAGCGCTGCTGGAGATGAATTGTATCTTATAGGACCATCAGGCTTTATAAATATTGTTAACCCTGTAACCAATCGGGTTATTGGCACCGCATGCCCGGGTGCACAGGGAATCGCTTTTACACCCGATCATTCGGCTTTTTATTATACGGATAAAGCAAATAACAGATTATCCTACACCGCAGCAAACCTGGCCAGCGGCGGCATTATATCGCCATTAGGAAATGGGCCGACTTCTTTTGGTAATTTCATTGCGCCGGGGCCGCCTTGTAATTTACCGGTAGTTACCTTTACAATACAGGTAGACCCATCACCAAACATACAGGTAAGTGCCATCACGGGAAGTATCTCAGCTTGTGTCGGCACGGCTTCTTTAAGTCCTAATATTGGGCAGTTTGTTGTCTCCGGCAGTGTCTTGAATGCTGATATTGATATTGTTGCTCCTACTGACTTTGAAATATCGCTCAATGCAAATAATGGATATACACATAACATCTCTATACCAGCCGTGGCAGGTAGGGTTAGTAATACAACTATTTTTGTAAGATCAGCGGCCACTGCCTCCGTCGGCCCTTTAATGGGGATCATTAATTGTACTTCTGCGGGAGCGGCCGTTAAACAGGTTGCTGTAAACGGTACCATAAATCCAGTACCTTCAATTAATGCAGTCGCAGATCAAACTATATCGGCAGGAGCGCTAACAACGGCCATTAATTTCACCGGCGCGGCAACGCAATATAGTTGGGTAAATAATGCGCCGGGCATAGGTCTTGCAGCAAGTGGTAATGGCCCTATAAGTAGCTTCACAGCTTTAAATGCTACACATAATCCGATTACGGCTACAATCACGGTTACACCTTCCTCAGCAACATGTACGGGTACAGCAACAACATTTACAATCACGGTTAACCCAGCGCCTGTTATCTCGGCTAATGCCAATTTAACGGCGACTGCTATTGAATATGGAGAATTATTCCCGGTAAAAAGTTTCACCATATCTGGCATAAACTTGTCAGCCGGCATTACTGTAACGGCACCGCTTGGTTTCGAAATAAGTAACGATAATCTAACTTTTTCGGGCACAACTATCATAGGCACAGCAGGTGACATTACCAACACCACCGTTTATTATAGATTAAAAACCGGTTTTCCTGTAGATACGTATTCCGGTAATATTTTATTAAGCAGCCCCGGGGCCGCAAATGTCATTGTGACTTTACCCAATACCACAGTGACACCTGCACCTTTAACCATAACTGCCGATAATGTAAATAAGATTTATGGGGAGTCTTTAAAAAACAACCCGGCTTCAACGGCATTCAAAATTACGGCTGGCGGTTTAAAAAATGGTAATACACTTACAACAGTCGCTATCAACTATGGGACAGGTGCTGCAGCCAGCGCGGCGGTAGGGACATACCCAACAGTTTCAGTCATTGCTCCTACAGGTGGTAACGGCTTTTTACCGAGCAATTACGCAATTAGCTTGGTAAATGGTAGTATCACAGTAGCTCCGGCAGTGCTAACCATAACTGCCGAGAATAAAAGCAAAATATTTAATACTGCAAATCCGGAATTAACAGTGCACTATGATGGTTTTGTTAACAACGAAAGTCCTGCGGTGCTAATGGTAAAGCCTGCCATCAGTACTACTGCTACAATAACGTCAGTGGCGGGCAATTACCCGATTTCAGTTACAGGAGCAGTAGCAACCAATTACTCCATTATATATGTCGATGGTAGTCTCACAGTTACGCCAGCGCCGCTTGCTGTAAATCCACCAAATGCTTTTACACCCAATGGCGACGGGATTAATGATCTTTGGGAAATTCCGGAGCTTACAGCTTCTCCTGGTTGCAGTATAAAAATATATTCACGTTGGGGCAAACTGGTTTTCCAGTCAACAGGCTATTCAAAGGCATGGGACGGTAAATATAATAATACCCCATTAGCCACAGGCACTTATTATTACGTTATTAATCCCGGGCATGGGCAAAAAGCGGTATCGGGTATGTTAACTATTATAAGATAGTTTCGATATGCGATCGATGCTTAACTAAGGATCGTGATCGAACTTGATTGCCAGTGCAACGTTTAAAACAGCAACGATCTAAAATATATGTTATCGATGTTTATATATTCCGATAGGTTTATCTTTAAGGTAACGATAGTTGATTATACCGGGGCAATAAATGGGTAAAATTCGAATGACGCTAAAATACGCCGAATCAAGTGATTCTACGCTGAATAAAGCGCAAACACTACAAAACCACGTTCAAGACTAATTCCCCTACGGGCTACGAGAAAACGCTGATTTCATACACGAAATCGGCGTTTTTTGCTTTACGGGTCGCGCAATAGGTAAAATTTGAATGACGCGCAATGACGCGGAATGAAGCTCAAATAAGACTTAGGGCTTCCTCAGAATCCTTCGTTAAATTCCTTCGACCGAACAACCGAACAATTAAAAAGGAGTTTATATTAAGGCTGTATTTTCATTTTGGGGTTGAAAAAGGGTAAAATTCATCATCACTCCTTGTCATAAAATATCATAGATGTTTTGCAAATAGTGCATTATTACTTATGCTCGATTCTTCAATTTACTTTACTAATTGATATTGTTTGCGGAATTGGTGTGGTGTGCATTTCTTGAATTTTTTGAACTGCCGATGAAAGAACGGGAAGCTTTCGTAACCGGCTTCATAACCAATCGCAGTTACAGACTTATCTGTTTCAAGCAGCAGCTTACAGGCCATATTAATCCTGTATTCGTTCAAAAAGAAAAAAAATGGTTTGTTCATTACTTTGCTGAAAAATCGGGAAAAAGATTCTTCGCTCATACAAACCATCGCTGATAATTCTGTCAGCGTTATTTTTTGTGAAAAATTATTATCTACAAATTGGAATACGGTTTTTAATCGTTCATTGTCAATATGGTTCAGTTTGTCTTTAAAATCCTGATCACAAAGTGTGCGAAAGTGAGTGCTGCAAGTTAACTCCTGCAAAATTTCTAAAAGGCTGGTAAGTTTATTTAGCGGGGGGAGGCTAACCAAGTTTATAAACTTTTCTTTTAGCTTAAGCGCAACGCACTCATCAAACTTGACACCTTTTTGCGACATCTTGAAAAGGTTCTTAAATATTTCGAATTCTTTGCAATTGATCCAGTCCTTCCCCAGAAAGTCTTCGCGCCATTGTATCACTATGGCGCTGGCTTCAATATTCTGCGGACCTATCGTTGTCCAGCAATGCGGAAGATCCGGGCCGACTAAAACCAGATCATGCTCATGAAAATCTTCAAAATGATTACCGACATATCTCACTCCATTACTCGACAATATCAGCGTTAACTCAAATTCAGAATGATAGTGCCAGGGCGAATTAAATTTTTCTTTCACCTGGTGTTCTGCTTTAAAAGAATTGGATGTAAGTGGAACAATGGGTTTGTATTGAGCTTTCATGATCTATTTCGGGTAGTTGGGATGCTATAGGTGGTAAATTATGACAAAATAGGGTATAAAATGGCAAATATTAGCAAGATTTTTAAAATAGATGCTTTTTAGATTTGTAATTAGCGCTACACTTCAGGATTAAGACCAATTTGACAGTAGCTTTAAACCTATAATATTAAGACCGGACAGTGTTATAAATTTAACGCTTGTTCAACCATATTTTGAAATAAACAGATGAGTTATAAATTATTAAACCAGTCGGTAAAGAAAATCGGTTTGTCCGCATTTTTGCTATTAGTTTCTGTTTTAACCGTACTGGCACAAAAACAAAATGCCTCTCTATCTCCCAAAATATCGACTGGGTTTGAGCAGATGTATAAAATGGAAAGATTGCCGCTGTTATATCCTAACGGAACCAAAAAGAACCGGTTGATCTCCTATGACGCCTCTGGTGGTAATGGCTTTGGGCTATTGATAAATACCTTCAAAAAATATATCGATGAGCATGGGGACGTGGTGATTTTTGACGCTTACGGGCCCGGATGTTTATATCGTCAGCAAATAAATATCTGGGGAAATAAAGGCGTTGGGGCCCTAAGTAAAAGCATACATATAAAATACTATTTTGATGACGAGCAAACACCCCGGATCAACGCCTCTGTAAATGATTTCTTTAATGGTGATTATCGTCCGATAGACACGCCGTTTGCGTTTAAAAGCGCCAAGCAGTTTGCTATTCTTTATTATCCATTCGCTTTTCAAAAAAGGTTGAAAGTGGCAGTATCGGACACTTTATTGTCAAGGCTGATAAAAAACAATATAGACGAAACTCAGAATTGGTATCAATACGATTATCTAACCTATCCTGTCGGCACAAATACCACCACATGGTCGGTATCCAAAACTGATGCTTTTGAAAATAAAGCGCGAGAACAATGGGCGCATTTGGGTAGAGGTCCTAAATCTTCGGCGAATGATAATGTTGTAAAAAATAAAGTGAAAATTGAACCCGGAAAAAGCGCAGTTATTTTTGATAAAAAGGGAAAAGCGTCCATCGCCTCTATCAATTTGAAATTGGAGCCGTTCACTGAAGAGACATTCTATCATACTTATATCCGGATGACCTGGGATAATTTGTCGCAACCGGCAGTTGATGTGCCGATCAGTTATTTCTTCGGCGGCGGCGGCTGGAAAGATCAGTTCGAGAATAAAAAGTTGACCAACTTGCTGTTTGGGTTTGATTCGCAAAATCATACATTCTACTGCTATTTCCCGATGCCTTATTTTGAAAAGGCTAAAATCGAAATCATCAATAACTCATCAGCCCGCATCGACGAATTGTCTTCTGCTATTGGTGTGAAGCCGGCATCCCTTGTAAATTATCCGAAAAACAACACAGGGTATTTTATGGCAAAGCTTACAAAAGATTCCTGTTCAGGTGGCAAAAAGGTAGTGGGAAGTCCGAAAGTATATTCAAAGCCATATGAGACAGCTTTTAAAGAAACAGGGCACGGACATGTAGAAGCGATAGCCATGTTTTCTGGTAATTACTGGGAAGATGGCGACGAATTTACTTATATCGACGGAAGCAATACGCCGCAGATCCATGGTGATGGTACAGAAGATGATTTTAATCAGGGTTGGGCAGGGGGCAAATATCAGAAGCCTTTTTGGGGATCATTAAACAATGGCGTAAAAGGATCTTACAGGATACACTTAAATGAGCCCTACATTTTCTATGACAGCATCGACATGCGGTTTGAAAATACCGGGGCTAAGTATCGGGCAAGCAGTCCGCGTTCAAGAAGAGGAACCTTGGATACCGTTGTTGAAACAGAGTTTATGGTATGGTATTACAAAGCAAATACTCCGCCTACATTGCGTTTAACAGATCGCATAGATATTGGGAACACGACAAGCGAAAAACGCCATGCTTTTACTATAGAAGGCCAAACGCGCCATGAGACGCTTACCGATTGCTTTGATAGCTATGAAAGTGCCGATGACTATCTCCAAAATAAAGATGATGGGAGGGCCTTCAATAAGTCAATTTCGTTTAACGCGGCAATTAGTTCAAATAATCAGGGAATACGGTTGCGCGATAAAATTAACAGAAAGGGTAATGGTATCCAGATGGCGAACGTATATGTCGATGGCGTTAAGATACCCCAACCCTGGTATGTCCTGACCTATTCAGATCAGACAGCGAAAGGAACCCGTTCTTTCGATGGATGGTTTGAAAGCGAATATGAAATACCGGTGAAGTATACCAGGAATAAGAAAAATATCCGGGTTAAGATCGAATACGTTAAGGCCGTTAATAATGAGCTGAATTCTTACGATATGAAAGTTTACAGTTATAGCTTATGAAAGAAAGCAGAGAATTTCTAAGGAAACTGGGTTATCCCGAAGGAGATCTATATAATCTTCCCAGTTCAGATAAACGTTTTCCTGACGGGGCGCAATATCGTATCGAACTACCCAGTGTAGAGGGGCCAATGGCGCTTGAAGCAACACTGGAAGAGATTGACCGCAATGGCTTATTGGTACATAGAATTTCGCAGGGAAGTGGAATCATGCTGCTTTCAGACGCCGAAATAAGGGCAATGGGCGCTATGTGTGCTGATAATTTAATGGAGCTATGCTTGTTCGTCGGTCCGCGCGGAACATGGGATATAAGTGCGCTGCCGTTTACACCTGCGGGTAAAGCTCAGGGTATCCGCCATGAAGGCGCAGACCAGTTGGTTTATGCTATGGAGGACTTGAAGCGCGGTGTTCAATTAGGACTGAGAGGCGTCCTGGTTGGCGACGAAGGTTTACTGTTGTTAACCAAAGAGATGAAACGTGAAGGCTTGCTGCCCGAGAATTTTATAGTGAAATGTTCTGTACAAATGATGGCATCTAACCCGGTTTCTGTTAAACTGATGCAGGATCTGGGAGCTGATACCTATAACGTTCCGACAGCTTTAACCTTGCCTAAATTAGCCGCTATCCGCGCAGCGATAGATATCCCGATTGATATATATGTGGAAGTTCCTGATAACTTCGGAGGATTTATCCGTTTATATGAAATAGCTGAATTTATACGTCTCTTATCGCCGGTTTATATCAAATTCGGTTTGCGAAACCACCCGGATGTTTATCCTTCAGGAAAACAATGGGAAGCAACCAATATTTCGTTATGCAGGGAAAGAGTTCACCGTACCCTGTTAGGCGCGCAGATGATTGAAAGATATTACCCTGAGGCCATAACATCAAAACCAGGGGCCGCAGGCCTGGGGATACCTGTTATTTAAAAAATGTTTTTAACCATTATTGCTGACCTTACCCAGATCGACATAAAACGCCTTGCAAACGCTAACTGATTAACACCATTTAAATGAAAATTGAACAAATTAAAGTTGAACATTACTCTGTACCATCGTCATTATTTGCAAAAAATGATGTAACCGATACCACCCATCATATACCATCGCTTGAAATAATTGTTGCGCGTGTTTTGACAGATGCCGGCGTAGAAGGCATAGGCTATACTTATACCACGGGTCATAATGCGTTAACCGTAAAACAGATGATCGAAGAAGAGATCATCCCGGTATACATGGGTCAGCCTTTGCGCCAGTATGGTTATTTGTGGAAAAAAGCATGGTGGGCCACACATTGGGCAGGTCGCGGAGGTGTTTCTACTCTGGCTATGGCAGCGGTTGACATTGGTGTGTGGGATGCCATGGCCAAAGCAGCAGGGCTTCCGCTTTATAAATTCATAGGCGAGCACCGTAACAGTATACAGACTTATGGTAGCGGCGTGAACCTTTCTTATTCAATTGACGAACTGCTGGAAGAGACAAAAGAGCATATGGAAAGCGGATTTGTGGGTGTAAAAATTAAAGTAGGTATGCCCGATATTGAGGAAGATGTAGAACGTCTGAAAGCAGTAAGAAAGCTGATTGGCAATAAAGTTAAAATTATGATAGATGCCAACATGGGCTGGCAGTTAAATGAAGCCATTATGCGCATAAATGCTTTGCGCGAAATTAATCTTGCCTGGATAGAGGAACCTTTCATACCTGAAGATATTGATGCTCATGCCTTTCTTGGACGGATGGCCGGCGTTCCTATAGCGGCCGGCGAAAACCTGTATTCTGCTTATCAGTTTAATGATTATTTCAAAAAGCAGGCCATCCAGGTGGTTCAGGCGGATGTGGTACGATGCGGCGGGATTACCGAGTGGCTGAAAATAGCACATCTTGCAGAAGTATATAATTTGCAAATGGCTCCTCACTTCATGGTCGATCTGCACGTGAGCTTATTATGTTGTATTCCCAATGCATATATAGCCGAGTATTTGCCTTGGTTTCATCCGGTTCAAATTAATCCTGTCCGTACAACAGATGGTATGTTACGACCTAAAGATTTACCCGGTCACGGAATTGAGTTTGATTGGGAACTGTTGAAGCAATACCGGAAAAAAGGGCCGGCAAACATAGCAGGCGCGCCGGCCAAAAATGAAAGTTATTTGTAATTTTCATTTTTAATATTGAACTAAAACATGTCAAAAGTTAAAGTAGCCTTTATTGGATGCGGTGCCGTTGCCGAACTTCATTATCAGGGATTAATGGCTTGCTCAAAAGCCGAATTGGCCGGGATATATGATATTAATCCCTTTCTGATGCAAAGGCGGGCAAGTGACTGGGACGTTAATACCTATGACAGTCTTCAGGCTTTATTGGAGGACAAAGAAGTACAAGCGGTATTTGTTTTAACTCCTGTCGACAGTCATCATTCAAATGTAATAGCAGCACTGAATGCGGGTAAACATGTCCTTGTTGAAAAGCCAATAGCCAATGAGTTATATGAAATTAAAGAAATGGCTGCCCTGGCTGAATCAAAAGGATTACAATGTATGCCGGCGCATAATTATATCTATTCACCGGATATGTACCGGTTAAAGAAGACCATTAACGAGGGAAGCTTTGGCTTGATTCCTGTTTCATGGTTAATGTATCATATTCATCATAGTGAGGAGTTATGTGCGCGTTACCCCGGAATAATCCGCCAGATAGGCACACATTTACTCTATACGCATCGATATCTATTTGGCGAGCCCGCCTCAATGTCTGCGCATACTACGCGGTTTCTATATCCGCACCTGGATCGCGACGATCAAATGATGCTTACGCTGATGATGCCTGATGGTTCAATAAGCAATTTGTTTGCCAGCTTTGCCGTGACCGATCATTCTACTAACCCTTGGTCTTTTATCGTAAAGATTCTCGGAACTCAAGGGAGCGCGCAGCTGTCATGGCAGGATATGGTGCTCGATCGTGCACTTGGCACCTTGTCGCGCTCCTATGTCAGGTATGAAGAAACCTATGAACATGAGATTCAATATTTCATCAATGAATGTGTACTGGAAGGGAACTCGCCTTTATCAACATTAGCTGATGCTTATAAAGTGCTGGAGATGGTTATTCAGGCAGAAAAAGATGCTCAAGAAAAAAAAGGAATACCCCTATGAAGATAGATGCTCATCAACATTTTTGGTCAACCAAACGCCCGAACGATTACGGTTTTCTGACCCCTACCGCCGGAGTGTTGTATAACGAATATCTTCCGGCAGATCTGAAGCCGGACCTAAAGGTTGCCGGCATTAATTACACGGTTCTGGTTCAGGCTGCCGAAACAGAAGAAGAAACGCAATGGCTGCTGGATTTAGTCAAAGACGAGGACGAGGTTGCGGGAGTTGTTGGATGGGTTGACTTTGATACTGACGCTGAAACGTTCACACAAAGGCTCAATGCTTTCCGCGAGAATCCAAAATTTATTGGGGTAAGGCCCATGTTGCAGGATTTGCCTGATGACCGGTTTATTTTGCGGCCCCGCGTGGTGGAAAATCTGAAAATAGTGGCATCGTTTGATTTTCCGTTTGATATCCTGATCTACCCAAAACATTTGCCGCATATTTATGAAATGCTGCAAAAGGTTCCCGGGCTTAGAGCGGTGATCGACCACATGGCGAAGCCGGAAATCCGTAATCAACAAATAGAAGCATGGTTGTTCTGGATGAAAAAAATAAGCGAGTTTCCCAATGTCTGGTGTAAACTCTCGGGTATGGTGACAGAGGCCGATCATAAGAATTGGAAGGAACAGGATTTTGTGCCTTATGTACAGGCCATCGTAAACTTTTTTGGCAGCGGGCGGCTCATGTATGGAAGCGATTGGCCGGTTTGTCTGCAAGCTGCAACCTACAAACAGGTGCACCATTTGCTGACAGACATTCTTGGAAAATTGCCCGAAAAGTTAGACGATGCACAGCGGGATGCCATCTTCGGCGGTAACGCAGCCAAATTTTACAAATTAAATTTATAAAGAAAAGGTTCTATCGCTCAATAGTTAAACAAGTTCATATTTATTCCATTTCGACAGTATTCAAAATGAGATTATACTTAATACTAATTTGCCTTGTTGCCGCCGCCGGAGGCTTCTTGTTTGGGTTTGATACCTCAGTAATTTCAGGTGCAATTGAGTTTATAGAAACTCCGAAGGTTTTTAATTTAAATGAACTTGAGAAGGGCTGGACAGTTAGCTGTATTATTATCGGCTGTATGGCCGGATGCGTTTTTACCGGCCCGCTAAGCGATAAGTACGGAAGGAAGATATTGTTAATAGCTACAGCACTTATTTTTCTGCTATCCTCATTAGGATGCGCGTTGGCGCATAGTCATACTGTGTTTATCATTAATCGTATTATCGCGGGATTTGCGGTTGGTTCGGCCTCCATGTTGGCTCCTATATATATTGCTGAAGTCTCGCCAGCCAAACATCGGGGTAAATTAGTGTCATTAAACCTGTTTGCCATATTTCTGGGACAATCAGCAGCATTTTTTTCTAATTTTTTATTGCGCAACACCGGTGGCGTAGATAACTG
>Ga0157370_10003341_pt1 | contig 18889 bp, 13 predicted proteins | sample C35metaG_FD_113463 | JGI IMG/M metagenome (GOLD analysis project Ga0157370, IMG submission 113463) | Corn rhizosphere microbial communities from Kellogg Biological Station, Michigan, USA - C3-5 metaG | ecosystem: Host-associated > Plants > Roots > Rhizosphere > Soil | place: USA: Michigan...
CACTTCAATCATTTTTTTGTTGCAACATTTTTTGATTGATTTCTCCGGCAAATTTTAACTTTAAAAACAGACGGTCAAAGGGTAGGGTGTCCCATATGTCCCAAATGGACACAGATGTCTTGAATGATCAGAAAAGACCTGAATAAAATTGATTAACTTGCATAGATCAGAATAGATAATCCTAATCAAAGGCATACATAGAGTATGGAAAAGAAGATGAACAGGGTTTGCATCTATCCGAAAGACATACAGCTGATAACGGGTAAAAGTTATCGCCAGAGTACACGATTGATGCAGAAGATCAGAAAAGATCTCAGCAAACAACCCAACGAGTTCCTGACTATTGAAGAGTTTTGCTCATATTCAGGAATAAAATACGAGCAACTGGCTCATCTTATCCTCGGATAAACGTTAAAAGGAAGTATGATCATTTATCTCTTTTATATGCTGATGCCGTTTAAAAACCAGTTCAAAAAGTAGCCCAAATTTTAGTCTTAATATTTAAAGATTAGAAGGGAAAAAAATTATTGCTCAAAAAGAACCAGAAGCAAGTATTGTAAAATGGGCATTCATTCAACTTGGCAAAAATATCTATACAATTCAAGAGCTTATAAAAGAAGTAAATGAGAAAGGGTCGATTTTAAATTTGACAATGCATTAAAAATATTTAATTTTCTTCTAGAGGCTTGGTTTCAAATCATGCTGTTTTTTCATGAGGACATTCAAAGCAAAATCAGGTCAGGATTAAACTGAATTAAGTCTCAGCGCCATTTTACAGGAGATTGCAAATAAAATAAAAAGAGAACTAACTTAATTCTCTTTTTATTAGCTTCATTGGATATTTATATTTAATATGATTGAATTAACTGTTCTAAGGTTTGATAAAGCTTAAAATATTTAACTATTCTAATCATATCTTTAGTCTTTAAATTACTTCTTAGAGTCGCCATATCATCACTTACTTTCTTATCCATGTTTTTAGTATAATATTGAGTTGTCTTTATATTCGTGTGACTGAGCATTTTGCTGACAATTTCAATAGGTACACCATTAGGCAATGTAACAGTACTGGCTAATGTATTTCTTGCAATGTGGAAAGTCAGCTCTTTATTGATTCCACAGACGTTCACAATTTCTTTGAGATAGGAATTCATCGTCTCATTACTTACAACAGGAAACAGAACATTTGAGTTAACACATTGCGGATGGTTATCATATCTTAAGACAAACTCTTAACTACTGGTAATAGCGGAACTGTGGTTGAGGTGTCTGTTTTTTGACGATGTGTGATTATCCGTTGTTCGCTATCCCGATATTGATCTGAGACTTTGTCAGTTTCTTCACATCAACATAAGCTAAACCGGTATAACAGCAGAAAAGAAAAACATCCCGTACTTGTGTCAATCTATTGGAAACAAATTCTTTTTCATACATCGTCTGGATTTCTTCTTAAGATAGAAATGGACGTTCTATAGCTTTGAGCTTTGTTTTATGACCAAGAAAAAGGTCTTTGTTGAGCCATCCATTTGCCATACAGAGTCTGTTTTTTTGATACTAACGCAAAAAAAAACGCTGTAAACATTGATGTTTACAGCGTTTTAGCTTATTTTGGTTCCCCAACTGGCGGAGAGAGAGGGATTCGAACCTAGATCGTCATCCCTTTATTTATAAGCGTTTAGCTATAGCATCTTAGAAAAGGCCCTAAATAGGACATAAGCAAAAAGCGGTAAAATCCAACATAAAAATTTTGCATATCAAAAGTAGGAATTTTCGTTTCAATAAACAAGCTTAAGATTGATAAATTTTGTTTTAGAATTGTAATCCAAAAAAATACTATTTAACTGACTGTATTATAAACCATGACATAAACACCATTAAATATAATAATTTGCTCAATAAAGAATTAAATAATAAGGTTATTAAAGTTTATCTTCTAAATGGCTTAAAAATACTTGAGCCTTAATCTTCCATATATTATTTTTATCAGTTGGTTCTAAATTTACTGTTAATGATAGAACTTCCTGCAATAATTTCTTTTTTATCTGCAAATCCTTTGTTATTTCTGCCTTAAATAATAATGCTTGAGACAAATATGAAACATATTCAAAAATCGCAACTTGAGAGGCTCTGATTTTTGCTATTGAGTCTTCCAATATTTCTACTCCCTTTTCAATTTCTTGCTTAGATATAATTAAAAAGATTGAATAATTGTATTGAACGTGAGAAAGAGCATGGAGGAAAATATGGTTTTGTGCATATAATATTTTCGCTAGTTTTAGACTCTCCGCATAGAAAATTTCAGCCTCACCTGATTTTAAAACAAAACTAATATCAGCATATAGACATTTTGCACCAACTAGGTACTCTAAGAATTCATTAGGCTCAATTTTAGAAAGTTTAGTTAATATAGTAATACTTTCAAAAGCATATTTTATTGCTTTTTTCGGATCAAAGTTTCTCTTTGACATATAGCAAGTTGCAAGATTCAATAATATAATTGCTTTCTCTTTGTCCGCACCTGCAATATTCTCCAAGACATCAAAAGCTCTTAAGTGATGAATTAGGCCTTCTGTTGGATTATTGTTTGCTTCGTAAATAAGACCTATTGCTGTACCGAGTCCGGCTAATTCTTTTTCAGATGTAAATTCCTGATCTATAGAAATAGATCTAAAATAAATATTTAATGCTAATTCATATGACTTTAATGATTTTTGTAAATTTCCCATCAACTTAAAACAGTCTCCAATATGTTTTTCGATGTTAGCTAAGCGACTTAGTAATTTAGGTGTAGCTTCCTCATTATTTTCGAGAACTATTTTAGCCGCGTTAAGCTTTTCAAATGCTAAATCAGGTTTACCAAGCTTAAGCTGCGCTTGAGCAATTTGCTCCATAAGAATCACCTGCTCACTTGATTTAGTTTCTTTATTAAGAGCACTTTCACAAATTTCTATTATTCTTCTGTAATCTAATTTTTTATAATATAAAAGCTGAACATATTCAATAGCCACAAAAAATCTAGGATAAATTTGAAAAGCTCTTTCAAAATTCTGCTCCGCTCCTAACATATCTCCCGTAGAGATTAGAAGTCTAGCACGTAATACACGACTTTTTGCTAACTTCATTTCAGAATGGTCTAACTTATCTTCATCTAATATTTCCAAAGCTTTTGCAATATCTTTTTCCTCAAGCAAAGCCTTCTGTAACACCTCATTATCAAGATCAATTATTTCCGTCTTAATTTTTGTTAGTTGTTCATTTAAAAAAGTATGTTCCGTCCGAAGAGTAGAAAGAACAAATTTTGTTCTGTTTAATTCTTCACTATACAAAACATCCTTTTCATCTATTTCAGCCTCCATTTCAGAAATCATTTTTTGATAACGCTTGATTTCTCTGTCTTTATTATTTAACATTGGCATCAATGATTCTCCTGATTCCTGAATTTTGACTATTAAATTTTCATGAAGACTTTTTATAGCATTTAGTTTTCTTACAGTATATGTTTTTTCATCATTATCAATAATATGGTGGCAGGCTTGACAAAGCCAAATTCCGTTTTTAACGTTTTTTAATTGAATAATTGACAGTTTTGCATTAAAGCGCAGATTAGGTGCATCTTTTATACCTTGAATATGTGCAGCCTCACCTAAATTATGAAATTTTTCAGGATTACTATGAGGTTTTGTAGTTATTCTCTTACATAAAGAACAGTGTTCGCCGGCTCTCTTATATAAAGTAGTGATTGTATTTTTATTGAAATTACCTGTTCTCATATAAGTTTTTTTATAACATGTCGTGGACTATTAAATATTGTGGACTGCCAAATTCCTAAAATCAAATTCCAAACCCAGTTTTAAAAAGAGTGAATTTCATATAAATGTTTTGATATATTTAAAATTAAAATTTTCGATAACACTATGATTTTAGAATCGTATCAATTTTTTCTAGTAGCATTTTAAATCTTTCGTCTCTAACTAATGGATGAATATGGATTGATAAAATTTCCTCATAATGATGGTGAGTGCGCAAGACCTCCAATTCATTTTGAATATATTTCTTTACTTCTTCTTGAGAGGATAATATTTCTTCAACAATATTCAAGCGATTATCTAACAGATAAATAATATCTTCATAATCATGACTTCCATAATAATCATTTTTCCCCCGATCCTTAAAAGCCTCAAATTTTGTAGCTAAGAAGTAGGGCGAAGTAAGAATTTTTATATAGATATCTTTTGAAATTTTAATTTCCTGTAAAAATTTGAACCCTGGCTTATACCATCTATTTGATCCGCCTATAGTACTTTCTTCAGAAGGCATAATATCTACAGGTATATCTTCATATAAATATGAACAAATCGAATGACCTTCAGAGTCTGGATGAAATCCAAGTTCTGATAATCTCTCTTGCATCTCCACCCACTCAGAATAATTTGCAAGATTGATAGTCATATCTATATCACCAGTAGGACGAATTTCGTCCGCAGCTGGATCATCAGTGTATAAACTTATTACAGCACCACCTACAAAAACCATTTTTTCCTTTAGTTCCTGAAGTCCTTCTGCTACTTTTGCTACTATTCCTAGATTTATAATCTTATTATGCATTCAATATTCTTTTTTCCAATTCTTTTTTTGCTATTTCTTTTTCTCTAGCACGCCCAACTCTTATAGCATCTACTAGAGCCAGCATTTCATACAAGTTTTTATCCTTAAGTGATGCTTCAACTACGGTTCTGTATAATGGTTCAATTGATTGACCTCGATCCAGTCCTCTGGCATAAGGCCAAACGAACTTCTCACTTGACTGTATAATTTTATTTAATGGTTCTGCTGAATGTGCCGTTAATATACCTCTGACTATTGAACCGGGTTGTTGTGGAAATACGTAGCCAACCCCATGTATAATCAATTCATTAAAAGCTATTCGATTTACTTTTTTTCTAGCACTATCCAATAGACCTGCATAGAGTGAACGATTTAAAGATTGGCTAACCTCCGATTGACTCATACCAAGATCTAGTGCTAAAGTATGATGAAACCATGACTCATTCCCTATTGAGATAATTTTTAAGAGAATGACAATATCCTGAGGTTTTAAATTTTTAGATAGTGACATAATATTTCATATTGCGATATGCAATATTACAAATTAAATAAATAATTAACAATCAATTATAATTATAAATCGCATATTGCAATATGGGATTTAACTCTTGAATAATTATTTTCTTACCAACTTTGGAGTAGGTTTTAATTGTTCAGCAAAATCAATCATAAAAACTTGGCTTCCTTTGAATGGATTGTAAGACGGTTGATAATCAATGTAGCCCGAAGAATGCAGATTCTTCAGGCATTTGTGATAGGTGGCTTTTGAGTGGATTTTACTGATACGCATCACCTCGTCCCGTGAAATGCTGACCGGATTTCGGAAACGGTTGAAGTTCCAGAATTGGAATAATGCTAAGTATAGACTGATGTGCGTAGGATTAAGTGTATCATCTTTAGCCACCTTCTCATAAAAACCTGTGAGATGTTTTATGTAATTCATATTTAAGGGTTGATTATAAATTTTAGCATCGTAATCAATAAAAATCAACCTTTATTGTTCAACATTTTTTCAATGTCTTTATAATTGTAATATAATGTTCCACCAACACGGGTAAACGATAAATTACCATTCACTCTTAGGTTTTGTAATGTTCCAGTAGAAATTTTTAGAAGTTCTTTAACCTCTGATGATCGAAGCCAAGACTTCTGCTCAGAATTTTTCATATTGAAAAGGTTCTTAATTTCTTCCAGCAATTCAATTTTGAACTCTTGGAGATCTTCTTTAGTAACAAGGTTTACTCTCATGTTTTCGCTTGTGTTTTTTAAAAAGTTTCTTTTACAAAGTTGGAATATCAAGCTTTGCAAAACAATAGCACAATATAATTTTGGTCTGAATAAGACCAATCTAAAAACATTTCAATAAAAGGTAAAGAGAAAAAGAACGTACAATATTAATTTGGAATCTTAAACCTGATTTCAAGGAAGACAAAAAAACAAGTTCCGCAGTTTTTTTCCCTTTTGCAAAAAGGCAAGATCGTCTTTGGATATCAAACTTGAAAAGTTTGTATATACAAAGACACATCTTGCAATTCAAATCATCAGTTATTTTTGCAGAGATCTGAAATAAAGTAAGAAGATTATGACAGTCACTTAAGTTGTTGAAATTCAAGGACTATTTTTGTAAATCTGTTTTAGGAGGTGAAAAAAGATAATAAGAAAACATCCCTCTGCACTGGTTACTTCCGGAATGTATAATTTTTGTACAGGTCAAGTCTAAACGTGTATATTTTTTATACACCCCAATCGGGTACCTATATCTATTTTATACACCTCAATTAAATAGCTGTATCTAATTTACACAGGTCAGCTAAGAACCTGTATCTTTTTTATACACCTATAAATTTTTAAATGTTGTCGCTGTTGTTGTGAGAACTTTGTTGGAATGTGGGAAACTCCAAGGCATTGGCATGGATGAGTTTTCCATATTTCAACAAACCCATTTACTTTTTTTCATAAAAATACATTTGCCGTAAAAAGGAAAAATAAAAGTTGAAGGTTTGGAAATATTTCCAAACCCTTAACTTTTATTTTCATCACTATGATAATAAGAATATTTGTATTAAGACTATTCAACTTCAGTTTTTTTATTCATCAATTTCAACTCAAAATCGGACAAAAATTTACCACCTATAACAACGCCTTTTAACTCTTTCATTAATATCTCTACAATCGTTTTCATCTGATCTGAGCCAACCTTATCAATCTTTGCCAATTGATGATGTATTCTCATATTGTAGTCGATAAACGGAAATATGTCCGTAAAGAATTGCTCGATCAGATAGCTGTACTTCAATAGATTCTTATCTGCGTAGATGCATAATTGCCAAAGTGACTCGCTTGTCAAATAATTTGGCATGTAATAGGTCTTTACAAATATGTAGGTTCTACAAAATGACAAAAAGAATAGTGATAGTATATTTGATATGCCCTGATAGTTTTCCTTTTCTCCATCAATCAACTTTTGAAACTGCAATGCGCTTTCAATGGTAACCTTATAATGAAAATAAAGGTCATTGTGCTGTGGATGATGAGGAATTTGCCAGTGCGGTTCAGGATGGTATTGATCTGAAGAAAATACCAGATACTTATGTTGCATAATAAAGACAAAGAAATTCTGATATTGATAAAGATTTTTTTGGATCCAGTATCTATCGTGGCTGAGCAGTAAAAATCCATATTTATCTCCGAACATACTCTTTAAGGATTGATTGATGGATTTTAGTTTCTCATTATTAACATTCATTCCTATTAGTAGCATATAGTAGGTTCTAACTTCTCCATATGTTGATTGATGAAAACAATATATCTGCTCCAATTCTACAAAAGTCAATATTCTTTCTAAAGCTTTTTGAATGATTTCGTCTTTTGGAGTTTCCTCCATTAAAACTACATCCTGATCCGCGTTATAAATCTTTTCATACTGTTTTTTTATTAGATGCTTCAACTCAAAGAATCTAGCTTCAATCAAAGTAAATAACGAATCTTGAACAATGCGTAATGATTCGAACATCTCTGTATCATAAATGATATCATCTCCTTCAATTGCTTTTTTTGCTTTGGCAAATAGTTCAGTTATAAAATATTCGTGCTGATTCTTTCTGACAAAATAGGATTGAAGTTCCGGAAGGTAGATCAACAATTTGTTTATTCTTTGATTGAGATCGATATCACTCGTTCTGTTTCCAGAATATAATTCCTCCAAATATTCGAGATCATATTTTATCAGCTCCTCATAGGACGTAAAAACACTATTGTAAGAATCCTCCCTGATAAGTCTTTCTAAATGTATTCGACGAATTTCGTGGTCGTGGTGGAATTCATCCTCATAACGATTAAACTTATTTTTATACTTTTTCCAACCTCTATCTATAAGATGTGAAGACTCCGCTTTTTCGTTCTGATAGATAATTGATGCCTTTTGACAATGGTATTCTACAAATGGATGACCTTTTGAAAATTGATATTCCATTCTGGAATGATCTATGAAATAGATATAGACCTGATAAAGGTTTCGGACTTCGGCAACCCACTTTGTTGAGCGTAGTTTTACAGCATCAGAATTATGATGTACCTGAACCACGATATGAGATCTTAATATATCGATGTCTTTTTTATAAAATATCCGGACAATGGAATAATCATTAACCATCTGATCAAGTTTGTTTTCTAATGGCTTATTTCCTAAAACAGAGAATGAAGAATTCTTTGATGTTTTCATAGCTGATCGTTTTTAATTTGATATTCATCATTGTAGTATATAAAGATAGCCTCAATGAACAGGCGAACCAAGGCAAACCAGACCATCATATCGATATGCTCATCCATCTCGGGATCGCTGTCAACTCCTACAGTCTGTTTCAAAACAAAATCAGGATCCTTCATCTTTTCCTGATATTTTTCAAAGTAATCAATTCCCACTACGGATAATAACAGAAGAAATAGCTCATTGATAAATTTCTCGGAAGTGATCGCATTTAATATATACTTGAGACTTTCAAATTGAGTCGGATTATCGGATTCGGATTCAATCAATTTATCTTCATCATTGTCAAAATAAAAATGAATGAGTAATAACAGGCAAGACAGTAGCCCTGCTGTCATAACATCCTGCCTCCTTGCATCCTTTATCTCGATCTTTCCTGTTAGCAATCTATCCAACTCATATTCTTGAATAAGGTTGGGAAAGCTGTCAAGCAATTTTGTAAGTTTGGAATTATTGAGCTGGTCACGAAGTCTGAATACCCCGATTTCAAGATCTTCTCTTTGAGAATTTTGAACCAAAATGTTTAATGCGATCTCTGCCTGCTCTCTTGTTTTGACTAACTGTTTTTCTTTGCTAAAGTGTTTGTTATTTTTCATATCAAAATTTTATCTTTAGTAAAGTTGACAAAGGGTGAAAGGATATTCTATTCTGGAATGGGATATATTATTCTTGACTATTCTTTACTTTATCTTTGATCTTTTTAACTCCCCTTTCACTCATTATCTGTGCTGCATCCAGCATTTTAACAAGGTAGATATGCGGAGTTGTCAAATCGTAATCAAATTCTTCCTTGTAAGGTAAAAGTGAGACGTGGACAATTTCACTTAAGAAGAATTCATACTCTTCAAGGGTTTTACAATCAAATGCCTTTTCGAATACCAGAAATGGATTCTGATATTCTTCCTTGTTCAAAGATGCCTGACTTATTCTTTGCCACTCTTCTGGAGCCTCTTTTACCTTCCATTTTTTCGCTTTGAACGTCAACAGATAAGCTCCCCTTACAAATGATCTGACAGCACTATGAAAATCGAAGACGTCTCCGGGACGGTCTTTCGTGCAAACCTCAGTTCTGTAAACATAAAGCATAATTTCGCTAAGTGTATTTTTATTACTATCAACAGTACAGTAGTTGAAGAAAGCATTGATAAGTTCAAAAGGATCTTCAATTTCGTAGGTAGCCCAGAAATTAGTTTCCATAGATATTTTTGTCTTTTTCATAATAAAGTAATTAAAATGTAGAAGCTAAATTCTTGTCTGATGCCTGAGTAATCTATTCTTTAAGGGAATAAAATATCCGATGGAATGGATATTTTACAGGATAATTTTTTAACTTTACAATTCAGACGAATTAATAGAAATGGCTTTATCTTTAAGCCTTAAAAATTTTGATAACCGCTATGGAACAGAAAATACATCAGGGAAGAAACGTGAAACGCTTTAGAGAAATGCTTGGTATAAAGCAGGAGGCTTTAGCTTTTGACTTGGGCGAAGAATGGAATCAAAAGAAAATTTCCTTGTTGGAGCAAAAGGATATTATAGAAGATGATCTTTTGAAAGCAATTTCAAATGCTCTCAAAATTCCTGTAGAGGCTTTTCAGAATTTTGATGAACAGGCTGCAATAAATATTATTGCTAACACTATTACCAATAATGACAATGGAGCTGTTTACAATCATAATCCAGTATTTCAACCTATTGATAAATTAATGCAATTGCACGAAGAAAAGATTGCTTTATATGAAAGAATGTTGAAAGAGAAAGACGAAATGATGGATAGGCTTGAGAAGCTTATTAGCAAATAAATATTAGTAATTCGGGATAGTTACTTTTTCATTTGAAGGGCTCAACTTAGGTTGAGCCTTTTTATTTTGTAAAATTTAAATGCTTTCAATCTTAAATTAACTTCCTTTTTTCGAATTTTTATTGACAATAAAAATAACTAAATTTATTTTTTAAAATGCATTATGAATAATACTTACATCCAAGCTAAAGCAGACGGCTTATTAACCGATAAATTAAGAGATTTATTTGTAACTAAAAGCTTTGAATTGGGTGAATTTGAGGCAAATCAAAAGTTTGAAAAAGGCATAGATTTTTTTTTCGAGGTATTCAATAAAAATAAACAGCACGAATTTTTATTTCTTAATCAAAACAAAGGTACTCTCAACAATTTAAAAATAATCACTACAAAAAGTAATGTCAATTTTGATAAAATAACTTTTCAGATTAGTATTCGCCACGCTGAATATTTCTATTTTGAACTTGAGGAACCGATTATATTTACGCTATGTGATATTAAAGGCCAGAAAGTATATTGGTATGACATTCAAAATGATACTACCATTCCTGAAAAAATCTCTAAACAGAAAGAGAATAAAAAGAACTCTATTCAGATATTTATATCACAAGAAAATACACTATGTCAAAAATCATTCGACAGGTTTGTTGATGCAATTGATTATGCAAAATATAATCAACGAAGAAAAAAAGGTATAGCTGAAAATCTTATTGCAGATTATTCTCTTACAAGTCTACAAGATGGTGATGCTGATATAATTGAAAAAATATCACATACTTTAGATTTGTTTGAAGGTATCAAAGTCTTGCCTGTTGATGTTATCAGTAAATTACATCCATTTAAAGGTACCGACGATAAAACAGGAATTTCCAACTTATCATTGAGAACAGATAACGAAGAATTTTTCAACTTTATGAGTTCGATAGTTTCTAGCAACGGTGTCCTAAAAATATCTGATAATGACATATCTATAAATCCTTTAAAGACTCCTACAGATATATCTGAAAAACTTAGAGATATTATTAATTTTTTTCAATCCAATCAGATATATCACATAAGGTGGTCTGGAAAAAACTTTAAAAATCAGATTTGCGTTCACTTACTTTTTCATTATGAGATGTGTACCTGTGAAAGATGCAATTTGGAAAGATTGAATTTTGTAAGAACAAAAGAATTATTAAGTACTAATACCTATAACTCTACATATGAACTTTTGAGAAAAGGTTACACTTATTATTTGCTAGGAGATTATTATGAATCTTTTAAAATATTTTACAATATATATTTGGATGCCGATAAAAAGTTACAACCTATAAATTACACGATTGCAAAATATAATTTACTAAGACTGAAGGTCTTTATAAAATCTTTTTATTTTGAAGGTGATAGAGTTGATATTCTTGAAAAGTTAGAACGCATAAAGTTCATAAATGATGAGCGATTTATTACGCAATTCGCACCGTATTTTTTAGATATTTATAAGAATCTTAAAGATATGAAGTTTTATGATGACGTTATTGAAAGTGTTGATGATAGTTTTACGCAAATTCAAAAAATATATTTTAGAGATAAAAATGGAGGAAGTGATTCTATAACTGCTTATGAAAAAATGCAAGCATCCTTTTTAAGATTCAACTCTTACTTGGATCATAATTTTATTATATTCAACAACTATAAAGAGTATGGGATTTTAGCAAAAAAAATTGTAGAAAGTTTATTGATACTTCATTCACTAAAAAACCCAGAATCAAGAAAGTATGAAATTTTTGATTGGTATGCGTTGAAGCTTTGGATTTTCCACATAGAGGAAAGTTTTATGGACTATCTATTAAACAAATACGGAATAAGTGAGATTAAAATAAGCAATTCAACAATTTCAAATATAGAAGGTTTATTAGAAAATTTATTCCTGTCATCAGCAGAATTGTCAAGCCACACTGGTTTGTCTAAACCAATCAGATTAGGAAGAATAATAAATAATATATTTGTTATACTGCAACTTGTAAATGTTTCAACCAAAAAGAAAGATGAGATAATAGATAAGTGTTTAAACAATTCCAAATTATTATTAGAAAACAATATATTCCCTTTTGATGGATTATATTTTTATGTTATAAAATCTGAACCTTTGAAAAAAGCAGTGTTAAAAAGAATAGTTAATGCTTTTATATCAAAATCAAACCTAAGATATAAATATACACCGTTATTTGAAAAATATTATGAAAAGTGCACAGCTAAAGAACTTGAAGATTTTATCAAGAAAATATTAAAAACAAGCGATCTTAAAGCTATTGAAACAAAACACGAAAATTTTGATGATATTCTATATGCAATTTCACTACTACCAAAAGAAAAAAAAGATGATATTAAAAGCAATTTCAAAAATAAACTTTATACAGATTTTGATGCACAATTGTATTTAGATGTTACCCTTTATGATATTATTGATTTTGATGAATTATTGTATGAAAATTATATTTCGCAAATAGTTGATATGTCAAACTTTGATGAGGTAAAATTTCCATTTCATTCATTTCAAAATCTTGACCTTTATAATCTAATGAGTATTATCTTCAAATTCGATTTGAAAATTGATGATCGGATAAGAAATCAAATTAATAAGTTGCATGCTAAGGAGAGGGATTATTTTGATTGGCTAATGAACATTGACAATTATAATTATTCTAAGTTCCAAGCCTATTGGATTCTAAAAAGTCAAACCAAATATTTAAAGGCTAGATTCAAAAAATCTGAAAAACTCAAATTAGAAATCGCTAAATCTCTTAAAGTAGATTATGTTGAAGGTGTTGCTAAGTTTTATTTTAAAAACCTGTTTTAATTAAAATATTTCCTCAAGTCCTTTAATTAATCATCTAATCTAAAACAACATAATTTAGAAAGTCGAATACATAATTTGATATTTTTGTAGTACTTTAGAGCTAACTTATTATTTAGAAAGGCACAAATGATTAATCGTATAATACTTATTGGTAATGGCTTTGATTTAGCTAATGGATTGCGTACAAACTATAAAAGTTTTATTGACGATTATTGGAAAAGTACAACATCAAAATATTCAAAAGAGAAGGTGGAAGATATATTTGAATGTGATGAATTTACTGCAATATCCTTAAAAACATTTGCTGATGAGCAAAATATCTCAAACTATGTTGAATTTTTTCAGCATATAGCTAATAGCAGAATTCAATACACAGCCAAAAATCATTTTTTTCTACAAATGTGTAACGATCTTTATAATAAAGACTGGTGGGATGTCGAAAGTTACTTTTATAATATTCTTAAAGACCTTAGTAGTTCCAAAACAATGGCTGATGGAATCAAAAAGTTAAATAAAGACTTTGAGGGTGTGAAAAAATTGTTGGAAGCATATCTTTTCAATGCAAAATTAGATGCACCAGTTAATTATGAAATTGTTAGGGAAATTAAATCAAAAATATTTGAGTTTATAAACTTTGATGATATTTCAGAGGCAGGGGTTACCCAAATAGTAAATAATTTATGGGGAACAATTGGTAGTTATGTTAGTGATCCAGATTTTCAGGGCTTTCGGGATCAGAACTTGGGAGATTTTGAATCAAAGATTGTAAAAGCTCTTTCAAACGGATCATATGATAAATATTCATTAAAAAAATTTTTACAATCTCAAAACAATACTCTTACAAGTAAATTAGATGTACCCATTACCATATTGAACTTTAATTACACAGACACTGAAAGTTTTTATATCAATGGAGAACAAGAAGTTATAAAAATCCACGGGGAACTAAATAATATTGACAACCCAATTATTTTTGGTTACGGCGATGAATTAGATGATTCTTACAGTACAATTGAAAAGCTAAATAACAATGATTTCTTAGAAAATTTCAAATCTATAAATTATTCTAAAACTGCCAACTATAAAAAGCTTTTACAAACTATAAATAGTGATTTATATCAAATTTATATAATGGGACATTCTTGTGGCAATTCAGATAGAACTTTATTAAATACCATTTTTGAACACGACAATTGCATCTCTATAAAAATTTTTTATCACGAAAAAGAGAATGGTGAAGATAATTATCTTGACATTTACAAAAATATTTCTCGCAATTTCAATAATAAAGCAAAATTAAGAGATAGAGTAGTTAATAAAAAATTTAGTCTATCCCTTCTTCCACTAAAATTGCAAAATACATAAATTTTCAGATTAAATTATGATTATTAAGCCTCGCAGAGCGTATTTGAAACTTTGTTAGGACGTACGACTTCCAAAGTTGCTAATGCGCTCCTAACTTCTCCGTGTATTTTTTGAATTAATAAAAATACTAAATCTATCTTAAATAATAATTTTGTATAGAATTTCTGGTCGTAATATTTTATCTAGTTGTTGGCTTTTTGCCATTTCACTGTGACAGGAGTTATAAATACAAAGCAAAAACAATATAGTGACATACTAAAGTTATAATTGATTCAATTTTTTTCTTGTAAAAAAAAATCTGGAATATGATTAGTTAATGCGATAGGGGAAACCGTAAAAATTACTATAAAATTTTATTTTTCTTTGTAAATTACTCTGTGTATTTTAATTAATAGATATTCAATTATTGCTATGATATCCGGGATAAATATTAATCATATGTGTAAATTAAAGCCTACAAACTACTAATTATGAAACCAAATAGCTATGCTCCTTGTCCTTGTGGGAGTGGAAAGAAAATAAAATTTTGCTGTGGAATAAAAAAAGTAGCCGAAGGCTATACTAAAAATAAAAATTACTTTGCGAAGTTTCTTGCAGAAAACTCCTCTAAAGAACTTTTAAAAACAGTTTCTCTTCTGCAATTAATCCCTGAAAATGCTACAAAATTAGTTCGATTGGAAGAAATTACGCATTCAATCATTTCCAACTTTAACAAGCTGAATAATAGAATTCACTACCAAGCATTTAATAATATTCTGGATACTGAATTTTCTGAAGATTACAGAGAAGACCCGGCGGAAGGCTGTTTCTCAGAGATAATAATGTTTAAAAATGGAAATAATATTGTTTTTCCTGGTCTTTGTAATAATAGTACTGAAACTAATCAGATTCTAATAGAAGCCTTATTCAAAAACGGAAATAACATATCTCAAGAATGCTTATATGATATAGAAAATGGTATTATGTTTAATTTAACCATTCATAATTATATAGCAAAAAGATTAGGAATTACAAGATATGAACATAAAGATGATTACAAAGAAAAAATAAAGTTTCCAGATGATTTGACTAACAATGAAAAACTTGACATATTTGTATTTCCTGAAATTGGGATAAAGCGAATTTGTGAAGAATTGAAACTACCAAATAACACAATAGACAATTTCTCCGTTTTACTTCGAGATATTCCACAAATTAATAATCCAGATGATTCAATATTATTGAAGAAACCTTTTGTAAAGGTTGATAATGAATATTTTTTGGTGCTTCCATCTTCGCAAATGTATTCCTTAAATTACTTTATAAATAATAAAATAACAGCATATAACCAAAATGATGAATTAAAAAAAACATTTGAAAATATAGTTAAATACAAAGCAAGTCTTTTTTTCTATGCAATGGGTTGGAAGAATTTGGATTTGGAAGGTGATTTTGATGAATTTCAAGTTTGGCAATTTGACTCCAATAAAATTGCAATTGTAGATTTTAGCATTAGTAGAAAAAATGTTGAAAACACAAAAAAATTAAAAGAGATTTTGAAAGAAAAAGATGGATTTAGTACAATGTATATCACAATAGTGGCAAGTCTTGCCGTATTAACTCCATCCTTTTCTTATCAAGAAAACATGAATTTCATAGATTATCAATTAATGCTTTCTTTTCATGATTTAGAAAGGTTAATGAATTTATATAATCTGAAAGAATTAGATTTATGGAATTATCTTGTTGCACAAGAAAGAGCAATAAAGAAAGGACTTCAAATCTTACCACATTATTCTATACTTTCATATTATTCATGGTATGAAAAAAATGGTAAATCTTTCTTTCCAAGCGATGACCAACCAATACAAATTCTTTCTTTTGGCTTTGATGTACAAGGTAATAAAGTAATTGAGTCATTACAAAAAGAAGACAGACATTTAGTTATAGACAAAAAAGATGATAATTGGGTATATTCTCCCGTTACAAAAACCCGAAAATTATTTCCTATTTATACTTCTGATAGGATTTTCAATAGAATTTTAGAACAAGTTTTAGAAAGATATGATGTTCCCTTATGGGTAAAATCCGTGAAAGCAGATTCTTACGGGAATTCATTCACAGACTGCATAATGTATTGGTTAAACGAATTTTTTCCTACTTTAAAAGACTTTGTAAAAAATAATATATCTTTTCCTATTACATTCATTATAGATTTTGATCCAGATTTTTTTGATTTAACAGACAATGAACTAAACGAAAAATATACTAATCCTGATGATGTTATTATTAAATCAGAAATAGATTTTGAAAGCAATATTGTGGAAATAGTAATCCCAAAAAATCTTTTTTTCTATCTAAATCAAAATAATAATGTGGGTGAAATTATTCTGATGAAAAAGATATTGAATTGTCTTTCAGAGATTCTTAATATATCAGGAATATCTCTTTCATCAGAAAATATAAGTTTCATCATATCTACTTATATGCCAATTGGAATGAAAAAAATGATTGTTACAGGAAATTCTATTTATGATATATCGAAAGACGGTAGATACCTTGATAAGCCACAGAAATTAGATAAAGCTAGTACATCAATAGTATTGGAAGAAATGGTTAGTTGGATGAAAATTAAGATACCAGTAAATGTTACCAATGATGAAAAAAAGAAAGATATATGTAGAATTGGTATAAATACTCTGATTGATAAAATTAGTACTGAATTGAAAAACTATAATTCAATTGCGTTATTAAAGTTTTTAATGGAAAGACATGAATCAATAATAAATAGTAATTCTTTTTATAGGCTAAGATTGGTAACTTACCATGAATGTTATGGGAAATATGAAGATGTATTTAAAGAGTTTATGGATGAAGATGCTTCTATCATTAGAACGGGATTATGTTTAAGGTCTCTAATAGAGTTTGCAACTGCAGAAGTTTATTATGGTAATAAAACTATAAATAATTCGGATATAGATTTTTTAATAGCAGTAATGGATGAAATTTTATTCTTAGGAGCAACTATTGACTTAGTAGAATCAAAAATTGGTAATCCTAAAATTGGTTTGTTACCTTCTGGCAGATTAGGTGTATCTAAAGAATCATTTGATAAAATGAACGAATTTTCATTAGAATTTAAAAAAGATGAATTGATAGAATATTCGGAATCATATAATCATGAAAAAATCTCCTCTGATAATTTAAATGATGAATATTTTGATAGAATTGACAAAATTTTTAAGGAGGAATATGGAATTGAATTTTATCTTGCACTAAGATTATTCAATGAACTTGGTCATATTTGTATTGAAGATTATAAAACATCTTGTCTTTCTTTATCTAAGATATCATTTATAAAATTATTAAACGAAAAAACAAATTTATCACTTTCTGAAATTAATTCTTTTTTGAATCATTTCGGAGTTACATCCAGAGGAAATATTGGTATGCCTCCAAAAGGATATAATTATTCAGATATTTTTCCTTGGCGTTATAATAGAAAATTATCTTATCTACTCAGACCTATAATATTGGTTAAGAATGAAAATCATGAAGAAGTAGTAATTTTTTCTGCAAGACATCTTGATTCTGCATACGGCAATTTACATTATGCATTATTAAATGGAATTTTAAAGGTAGATTCTCAGTACAAAAAAATAAATTCATTTTTAGCCGAAAGAAATAAAATTAAAGGAAAGGAATTTAGAGATGAAGTTGCAAATTGGTTAAATCAAAATCCTAATTTAGAAGTTATCCCTTATGAATATAAAATTCCGTGCAAAGGTCAAGATAAAAATTTTGGGGATGTAGATGTCTTAGCATTTGATAAAGAGAAAAAGAATATTTATTGTATAGAATGTAAAAATACCAAACAAACTAAAATTATTTATGAATTTTCAGTAAGTATTCAGAATTATATTGAAAAACAATTACCAAAGCATTTGAATAGAATACAATGGGTAAAAGAGAATAAGCAAATTCTTTCTCAAAGATTCAATTATGATTTCACAAGTTTTACTGTTAAATCATTTTTGGTATCATCATTTCAGCTTCCTTTGAAATTAATTGAAAATGTTAAAGATGTAGAAATATACTCATTAAACGAATTAAAAAGAAAATCAAATATCTTTTAATCTGTGTACAAATAAAACTAAATAAACTAAATGGAAACAAAAAAAGTATTTATTTCTTATAGCTGGGGATTACAAGAACACCAAGAAAAAGTAAGAGAAATTGCAACAAGATTGATGAGTGATGGTATCGATGTAATCTTAGATCAATGGAGTTTAAAAGACGGACATGATTTAAATTTTTTCATGGAGTCAATTGTCAACGATAATACAATAAATAAAGTATTAATTATTTCGGATAAAAATTATTCCTTAAAAGCGGATGGAAGAAAAGGTGGTGTTGGTACAGAAGCACAGATACTGACACCTGAAATATATGGTAATACCCAACAGGAAAAATTTATTCCTATAGTCTTTGAAAGAGATGAAGAAAACAAACCATATTTACCAACATTCTTAAAATC
>Ga0157370_10003343_pt1 | contig 18886 bp, 16 predicted proteins | sample C35metaG_FD_113463 | JGI IMG/M metagenome (GOLD analysis project Ga0157370, IMG submission 113463) | Corn rhizosphere microbial communities from Kellogg Biological Station, Michigan, USA - C3-5 metaG | ecosystem: Host-associated > Plants > Roots > Rhizosphere > Soil | place: USA: Michigan...
ACCGAAGCGGCTTGGCTCGCTGCGCCTGCAGCAAGAAAAGCGCCGACTACGCCCGCGCAAAGAATCCGCTTGATATTCGAAATACTCATGAGCCCTCACGATGATCGAATGACCCCAGATCGGGAACAGGGAACACCCCTTCCTCCCGTCGCCCTTGGCGAATGCCTAATTGGTGAGCGATATGTCAGATCTTGAAGTGAATCTCACCCCGCCTGACGTAATGTTGCTCAACTCATCCAGAATATTATCGGACCAGAAAGAAAACGCAAAGGATTTCCGGCGGAAAAATTTCTGCTCCTTAAGTTTTTGGGGCCAAAAGCGTTGCGGTTACACTTCCGGCGTGCTTTCCCGCGTACATAGCTTTGTATTGATTGGAATCGATCCGCTCACCTGCGAGGTGGAAGTGGACGTTTCCATGCATGGGATGGAGAAGACCACGGTTGTCGGTCTGGCGCAAGCGGCGGTGAAGGAATCCATTGAGCGCGTCCGACGGGCGATCATCAACAGCGGGTAAATACTGCTTCCGGAATTGAGGTTCGACGAGAAAGCGTCGCAAATCCAGGAGGGTGCCGCCTTGCTTACTTTCCAAAATCGCCAGAATGCCATTGGCAAGAACGGCATTCATTTGATCGCCCCAGCTGGTCGATAAGCGACGGAAAATTGAAACCAAATCGGAAGAAAGTAGGTTTTTCTCCAACGATGAATGGGCATTCAAGATGTTAAAGCCGATCGGATAATCTTCGTCAGAAGGGTCAAACATCACAACATCGGATGCGCGTTCCGGGGGGATGTGCCCGATCAAATTGTCAATGAGTTCGCCGTGGGGGTCGAGCACGGCAAGGCCATCGCCATTTTGGATATCCTGAATTAACTGGTTGAGGAGAAAAGTGGATTTGCCTGTGCCAGAAGCGCCCAGGACGTGCATATGCCGAGTTCGTTGATCCGCACTCAGCGAAACCTTTTGCACGACGCCATTGTGACCGTTCTCGCCTAAAATGAGGCGATGATTAAACACCAGTCGGGGCGCTGACTTGGTCGTATATGTTTGTCGTTGGAGTTTTGAATTCGTTACTGACGAGGAGGGGGGATGAACGAGCGAACAAAGCTCGTCCGTATTTAGAATCATCCCACTGCGACGACTGGATCGATCTAAAAGATCAGACTCATGGTCTTGGGGGTCATATCCGTCATTGTCCAGTGGAAAGAGTTCATTGCCTTCTGGGTCGCTGATGGTCGCAAGCGCGCCCGTCATTTCGCGGGCCATCGAATAGTTCCGTCCTTTGCACAAACGACAGCCAAATCGAATAACTGTCGCGAGCAGTGGCCGCGATATTTTCTTCCTGGCTTGCTTGGCGATATCCCGGCCTCCTTTAAAAAGTGGTTCACCATCCACGAGGGTGACCGCTCGCAAAATACTCTCTGACCATGGACCACGCGTTGGCTGAATCAGCACTTGCAGGACTGCCATTTCGCCATGGTTAACTCCTGACAATACTGCCATCACAGCGGACAATGGGTCGACTGAAAACTTCCGTTCCATGGCCAATGGCAACATGAACTCGCGGCTGAGGCCGAACTCGACGACGAGTGGACTGCATTGCGAAGCGGCAACCCAGTGCTTCACGAGCAAAGTATCATGGGGAAGCCGATCACGACAACCCAGTCCGACATCCAATAAGCGATCGAGGCAAGTAAGGCCGCGACTATCAAGAGCAACAGTGGGCGAAATTTCAAAGGTTTCTCGCCAAAACGCCAGCTCACAAAAAAACCGGTGCCAAAGGGTGCTCCACAGACATCGAACGCAAGCCTCTCGCGAGTAAGCCGCAAATACTCACGCTTTGCCGAAAGGAATCCACCTTCGCGCCAATCGACCCGTGCTGCAATCAGCTTTGGAACTTGCCGCTTTTCAAGAGCCTTTTCCACCCGGGCATAAAAATCCATGGATGACGACTGCAAATTTTCAATTAACCTGAACCAGTGGGAGAATACGATCGTTTTGGAGGCTTTCTTGGCAGCTGCCATCAACCACCGCCTTTGTCTAGTGAAATAGATCCTGCCGCTCTAAGCGATTGCTTTGTCGAAAAGCCGAATAGACTGGAGAAAGTTCTTGTCAAGAGACCCTGTCAGCCCAAAAGCGAGTTGAGTTCAACAGCATGAATTTGCGATTCTGAAGCAAAGGTTTCACCCGCCAACATCAAAATCCGAAAGCCGGCACCCCCAACCACGACTCTTTCAGAACATTTGGAAAAAAATGCGAATACACCTGTAACCATCTCCAAAAAAAAGCAAATAACGGGGTGGGCTTTTTGTGCGTAGTCCCCCATGTCGAACGAAAGGGACGAAAGGCGTCGGATTATGGCATCGAACACTTCATCAACCCAAAAACAGGCTCATTCTTGGGCGCTGTTAGGCGGCGATCTTTCACTCAGCCCAAGTGCGCTTGCAAAATTCCGAATTGGGGACAATAGCGCCACCTCTAACGGCCAATACGAATATCTTTTGGCCAGCGTCGAAGGTGGTATCGAGCAAGAAGTGAAGCATGGGCATCTTACTTGGGATCCAGCTTGCACCGAAAAATCTGCGCCATTCTTAGGCATTGCGCAAGTGTGCTTGGAATACACCCCGCGATCGATTAAGTGGTCTGTCGGGACTAACGATTTCCTCTTTTGCGAAGGGAAGAGGCCTCAAACTCTTCACAAAATCGAAATCGCTGCCTCAGTCCTTTTGGAATCCGGATCGGCGTTTGTTCGTTGGGATCAAATTGACCTGACGCTCTACCGGCGGGACGGCTCTGTCGAATGCGTCGCGTCTCCGTGCCTTCCCTTCGTTAGCAACATGGATCAGATGCGACGTTCCAAATCGGCTCCAAACCGCAAGACGTCGGGCCGACAGCAATATGCGCAATTCTGCACCGACGATCCAAACTTGGAAAAGGTCCAACTTCGTGGCTTAATACGATTGGCTGCCGACGGCGAGTTGGATCGACCGCTTGGGCCAGAGGATCTTGCTGGACAGATTGCAATTTATGCTGGTCCGACTTGATCATTCTGTCTGACCCGATGAAGTTATTGCTGCGTAATCACCAATGCCCTGGTGACATCCTGATGCTCACTGCGGCGATTCGGGATCTTCACCTAGCGCATCCCGGCCGTTTTCAGACATCAGTTGATACAAGCTGCGATGCGCTTTGGGAATTCAATCCTTACATCACACCTTCGAGCGATCTTGGAACACCTGATCTATTGCTGAATTGCGAATATCCTCTGATTCATTATTCGGATTCGCGTCCTTACCATTTCATCCATGGCTTCGTGCAGGACTTAGAGAACAAGCTCGGAATAGACATTGTCGTCACGTCGTTTAAGGGCGACCTTCATTTATCATCGGCAGAGCTCACCCATCGCCCGTCCTTTCTGCCTCAAGAGGTCGGCAGGTATTGGGTGATCATGGCAGGTGGCAAATACGATATAACCACAAAGTGGTGGAGCCAGAGCTATTATCAGCAGGTCATCGATCATTTTTCTGGCAAGATCCATTTCGTGCAGTGTGGGACCGCCGATGACTTTCACCCTCGCCTGAAAGGCGTAACGGACATCGTAGGTCGCACAACTTTGCGCGAATTCATTCACGTCATTTCTCATTCTGATGGTGTCATCTGTCCGGTCACCTTTGCAATGCATTTGGCCGCGGCTCTTCCGCTTGTGAAAGCTAAAGGATTACGGCCATGTGTGGTGATTGCTGGTGGCCGGGAGGCGGCCCATTGGGAAGCGTATCCCGGTCATCAGTTTCTACACACGATCGGAGCGCTGGACTGCTGCGCAACTGGAGGTTGCTGGAAAAGCCTTTGTCAGCCAGTGAGCGACGCAGTTGCTGAACGGGAAAAACTTTGCAGTAGACCACGTCGCGTGTTAGGAGACGTCTATATTCCTGAATGCATGGCAATGATTACACCAAATAAAGTGATCGAAGCCGTCGAACTGTATACGACGCCAACCAGCCCGGTGGTCGAGAGGGTAGCCGTACGCGATTCTGTCGAGGACTTACGAGTGATGCCGCGAAGCGTCGCCGTCACTATCGGCGTGGGGCGCTTCGCGCAACTTGCCGACCTGGCCGCAAGGGAGGTAAGAGAGCTCACCGGCTTGGAGACAGTTATCTTGGGTGATAGCCATTTTCACGATTCAGGGTTGGAGCACCCATGCTTCCTGAAATTTCGCATCGCCGATTTGGTCGACGCTGAAAACGTTTTATATTTTGACGCCGATATTGTGTGCCTCGAAAAGTGGTGTCCGAGTGCGTTTTTTGGCGGACCGCAAATTGTTGCGGTGCGCGACCGAATGATGCCGCCGATTTTAGAGGAAGCGGGCGCCTGGGGAGTTCCCCCAGATCATTACTTCAACGCGGGCATGATGATGTTTAGTCCTCGGCGCCACAAAAAGTGGCTTCGTCGCGCCGAGCAAATCAGATTCGCCCACGAGACAGCATTCCAGGATCAATCGCCTCTCAATGCAGCGCGGATGCAACTTGGGATTCCGCTGCGCTTGCTGGATCGGCGTTTCAATTTCCTTGGCTTTGGCGCAAGCTCATTGTCGCTTGATATATCGACGGTTAACGCGCATAAGATCGCTCCCGACCGAGTGGACCTAAACGAGGCCTACTTGCGCGGAGGGTATGAGCTGACGGCGCCAAAGCTTCGGATAGACGATGTCGAAATGGAACGCCTGCGCGATCGACGATTCAAAGCAACTGGCGGAGGACTTCCGGAACACGTGACTCTTAGAAGCGATGGCACAATGCTGCCATTAGCTATGGCGGAGGAGCCGGGATACTGGTTCGTTTCGAATTTGAACCATCGTCCTATGCTGTGCTTGGCAAACGAGTCTAAGGTTACGCATGAATACATCGAGGCGATCGGCGGCGATTGGATTGGCCGCTTAGATCCCACGCTTAGGCTGCAGGGCGATCGCGATAATGGGAACCCTTTGACGCCTGGTAACGCCCGGGCTTCAGCAGACAAATTCATCGCTCAAATATCCGGATTTCCAACAGACAGATTCAGTGGACGCGGCATTGTTATTTGTGGTGGCGGTAAGAAATATCTTCCCTGTGGGTGGGTGTGTATCCAAGTATTGCGCAACCTTGGCTGTACGATGCCGATCGAACTGTGGGCACTTAATACTTCCGAAATCCCTGGTCCGGTAGAGGAGGCTCTCGGGAAGACCGGAGTAAAATGTAAATTTGCCTCTCTAATCCGGCGCGATTACCCAATTCGATATCTAGATGGCTATGAGCTGAAGGTATATGCAATCTTGCATAGCCAGTTTGAAGAAGTTCTTTCCCTGGATGCGGACAACGTGCCGGTTGGGAATCCCAGTTCGTTATTTGATCACGATGAATACAGGCGAACTGGCGCAGTCTTTTGGCCCGACTATGGTCGCCTCGCAGCAAACAGGCGAATTTGGGATATATGCCAGGTTCCTTATGTCGACGAGCCGGAGTTTGAGAGCGGTCAAGTTCTGGTCAATAAGCGCCGTTCGTGGAAGGCAATAAATCTGGCGATGCACTTGAACGAGAACAGCGACTTTTATTACCAGCATATCCATGGCGACAAGGAAACATTCCACATGGCATGGCGAATGTTGGAACAACCTTTTACCTTAATCCCTTACCCGATTCATTCGCTGGTCGGCACGATGTGCCAGCACGATTTTTCAGGGAAGCGACTTTTTCAACATCGCAATCTAGCAAAGTGGACGATGGCGGCGACTAATCAACGCATCGACGATTTTTGGCTAGAGGACGAGTGCATTCAACATCTGCGCGAGCTCGGGAAAATCTGGAAATCATGGGGATGACGGCGAGACGTCCCGCGAAATATTCGAAGGTGCGGGAGCACCGGTCACGGCCGAGAGACAAGTATCTAAATATCGATCCGGGGATGTTGAATGTCGGAGGGAACGAAACGCAACTGCCGCTCTCTCAAAGTCACCTTCGCGCCAATAGCAGCGGGCGCGGGCTAAAATTGCCGCATCGTCGGTAAGCTCCGGCCGCTCCAGAAATCTTAGGGCCCAGCTATCATCTCCGCGAAGGCCGAACCATCGGCCAACCAGGCGATTCTTATCTCCGATTGCCGCAGTGCCGCCACTTGAGTCGTCGCGCATCGCTCTAAGTTGTTGAGCAATCGACATCTTCTCAACCGCAGCATCAATTCCCCAGCATTTGGCGGTTCCATTAGATTCACAAACAGCAACGTACCGCGCGTTTGGCGCTAAAGCACACGATTGCAGCGAAGAATCACTGATTCGCCGTTCTCCCAGCACGCGAAGCGTTTCTCCATCCATGAGGATGGCAGTTCCGTCGCGGGTAATCGTTGCAATTTCTCGAGAGTCAGCAATGGTATGGACGGCTAAAGGGTCGATTTTAGCAGGCAGCTTGCCGGATTTCTTTTGCCCGTGAGCGTCCAAAACTAAGGCCTCATCAGTGCCGTTGAATCCCAGGACTTGCCCATCTTCATAGGCTGTTGCCGCCTTATAGCCCGCAAATGAGCCGATTACTTGAATCCGGAATGTGTCATTATCGACGAGGACCATTGATGAGTCTTCGAACTCTACAAGCATGCGTCCCGACGTGTTCGGGTGAGAAATGCGTCTAACGCTGCGCGAACCTTTGAAAACGGCCTCAAAACGACCACTTTGAATATTCAGGACACCGAGCGTGCCATCGCCAAAGCCCGCAAGTACCAGATTCTCTTTCAGAATCGTCATTGCAGTCACAGGCCCATGCTCTAAAGATGTTGTACGATTCTGAGCATTGGGGACGATGCCTAATACTCGCAAAGTCCCATCTTCTGTTCCGCATGCAATGGCCTGTCCATCTTCGGAAATCGCCAAGGACGAGATGCGCGCCTTCGATATCTGGTAAGAATGGATGGGGCACCGGGTTGCAACGTCGACAACCGTTAGATCGCCATTGATGCTTCCAAACGCTGCGATGCCATTATTGCTAACCGCAGCAACGAGCGCCGATTTCACAGAGGGAACAACCGATTCCTGCGTGTTCCAAATTTTCAATGAATGTTCACTTGCGCCGGCAACGATTCGACCATCAAATAAAAAAGCTACGCCTCGCATTTCACCAGGAGTTGCCTCAAACGAATTCATTGGCCTTAACGTTCGTGCATCCCAGCAGCGCAATAGATGATCATCGTCACCCGAAGCGACGAGCTCACCGCCTGGGGAGAACGCTACACGCCAAACATGCCCGCCGTGCGAACCTAACTTGATTGGGTTGCGCTCGGGATGCTGTGTTTCAAAAAGGTGAATTGTTCCGTCATTGCATCCGTCGACAAAACGAAGGCCATCATGATCGAATGCAGCACTGACTACTTCGGAACGTTCCGCAAATACTGATTGGACAGATCGTGAATTGACATCCCAAAGCATGATTTGATCGTCGAATCCCCCCGAAAGAAGGAGCTGACCGTTCGGTGAGAAGGCGAGCGCCGATACTGATTTTCGATGTTTGACTGCTAGAGGGGCAATTTGCTGACCACTCAGTATGCTCCATAGGCAAATTCGCCCAGATTCGTCCGCCGAAGCGACAGTGTCATTGTCTGAAGCAATGGCGACTGCCCAAACGGGATCAGCGTGTTTAAATCGACGCGAGATGATGCCGTTCTTGCGGTCCCAAACGGCAACGGTGCCGTCAAAGCTCGACGAAAGAATCCACTGTGCATTTGGAGAGATGGCAATGAAGCTGACAGGACGCGTGTGGCCGCCATTCAATTGCTCAACCAAGTTACCGGAAGCCAAATCCCATATATAGATGTTCCCATCGCGAGCTCCGCAAGCCGCAAAGGAGTTATCCGAGGCAACAGCCATCGACGTAAGGTGTGCGACCGATTCTAAGCCACCAGGCCCTCTATCATGCCCATCCACCCCTACGATGGGCATTGACGAACTGCCTGAGAGAAAAAGACGCCACCCGATCATGCAGTCGTTCAACCCCAGCCCCCGATAGATGGCATCTGCTTTGATATAATATGGATCGCTTACGTCTTGGTGTCCTATGTGTGCAAAACGGTCGCCTGCCTGTATTTGCTCGTTAGCGAGCCGCAGAAGTGTGGCACGTTCGGCCTGCTGCGCAGAAGCCTTGGATTTCAGAGCGAACCGCGCAGTGAAAGAAAGCGAAATGGCCAATGCAATAAGCAGAGTGAAGATTGCGCATGCGGTTCCCAAAGCCTTCCAATGTTTACGGACGAATTTTCTCAATCGATATGCGCGCGACGGTGGGGCGGCGATAAGGACTGAGCCGTTCATGTAATTTCGAATATCGCCATCAAGCTCCAGCACGGTTTGATAGCGTTTGCTGACTTCTTTACTGATCGCCTTAAGGGGAATCCATTCCAGTTCGCTTCGAAGGGTTCGAATAAGCGCTGTTTGTGAAGTCGAGCGCGCATGCGCTGCCTCGCTTTCACCTTCAGTGCTTGTCAGTAACTTTTTACTGGGGGAAGGTGCTTCTTGAGAGCTAAGAACGCGGCAAAACTCTAAATAGCTGACGGATCGCAAGACATGAGAATCAAACGGCAGATGCCCGCATATTAACTCAAACAGGATGACCCCGAGGCTATAAATATCTGATCGAATATCCGGCGCGCATTGGTTGCCGCCCGCATTTTCCGGTGGCATATATTCGCGAGTACCGACGGGGGTCCCCGCTTCCGTTTGCAGAAGAGCGTCCGACGTACTTGGCGAAAGGGCTTTGGCCACTCCAAAATCGATCACTTTTACTTGAGGGTTTCCCTCTTGCTCCATGACCAAAACATTGGAGGGTTTAATATCGCGGTGAATGATTCCGCGATGGTGGGCGTGCTGGATCGCATCGCAAATCTGCAAAAACAGCATTAGCCGCTGGCGGATCGACAGACGGTGCTTATCACAATATGAAGTCAACGGCTCGCCCGCGACGTACTCCATGACGAAATATGGACGCCCATCAGGCATAGTGCCTGCATCATGCACCTTCGCAATGTTGGGATGATTTAATTCGGCAAGAGCGCGTCGCTCATTGGCGAATCGCGAAATAACGTCCTCAGAGGACAACCCTAGTTTTACAATTTTGATCGCTACTGTGCGGCGAAGCGGATATGTTTGTTCCGCCCGATATACAATCCCCATGCCGCCGGCGCCGATTCGTTCGATAATGCGGCAGTAGCCAATCCAAGCAGGGTCTTCGCTGGTGGCCGCGTCCGCGTCGTTGTCCGCTTCTTCCAATGGGTCGATGTCACCAAGGCCCAGCGCCATCATGCATGCGACGCAATTCAAGTCGGACGTTTCATCTAATGGGGCGCCGCAACGTGGACATTGTCTAGCCGTTTCCATCCAGTTTAGATTCTATTTTCGGAGAGCTCGAAAGAGATAGAGGATCTCATCCTCTATCTCCTCTGAAGACCCAAGGGTCTTCGCGACAACTTCTCGCAATACCGTACCATATTCTCGGCGAAGGCGATGGACAGCCACCTTAATCGCAGTTTCCGTCATACTGAAAGAGCGCGCAATTTGGGCGTAGCTTTCGTGATGGACCTCCTGCCCCAGGCAGCTCTCCAATGCCTCAAAAAGCTCCAATTTGTTGCGCTTCTTATAGCGAGATTTGGTTTCCTCGATCGCTAGTTTCAAAACTGTCAGCCCCCAGTGCCGATCGAAAATCCTCTCCGGAGAATCCTCCCCGGTCGAGTTCATTTGAAGGTGGCCTTCGGCTTCGCTCCAATCCAATGAGAATGTTCTGATACGTCCACCGCGTTTCTCTCGCTTCGACGAGCGCGTTTCGTAAGCAAGGTAATGTTCAAGCGCCCCAAGTAAATAAGGCCGAAAGCGGCCCATGGTGGGATCCACCCGCGCGAAAGTTCTTGCGGCCAGCAAGCTCAGAAAAAACCCCTGCGTTAAGTCCTCGGCCTGCGCCGGAGCATAACCCTTTCTTTGAATGTACATGTAGATGGGGAGCCAATAATGGCGACAGAGCTCTTCCAGGGCAGCGCGTGATTCAGCGCAATCGGCCTTCTTGACTGCTAATAGCAGACCCCAATGAGTCGTCGTAAAGTATTCTCTTGCCATCGTCCCCACCTTTGGGCGGAAGAAAAAGTTCTGGCAATTGAGAAAGTAAGTGCGTGATCTATTCTAATCCAATGCTGGATTCTATGCAATCAGGCTACTCCACCGACAACTGGGCCGAAAATCTCTCGGCTTAATTCGTCGATCTCCGGAACTGCGGAAAAAAATCTCCAAAAGTTGGCATCTCGCTCATAGATCTTCCATCTGACCAGAAGATATGAACCGCTGACGCGGCTTCCATAGGCACCCGGGAACGAGCTTCCGCCGATTACCCCAGAGGGGATAGGCCGAAACCCATGGTCGCGAAAAGAAAGCCCGAGCTCTCCGCACAACTCTCGGCGATAAGATTCTTGCATAACAAATCGATTAAAATTCACGGGGATTCGCCGTGACAGGATCTTTGTATGTCCCAGGAACTCCCGAGCATGATCGGCCCATATTCGTAAAATCTCGGCATGCCTCGTTGCCACGTCCTTGCTCCATAGTGCGAGTCGGCTCGCAAGCATATTGTATGGGTCGCGAAGGCACAGGAAGTTCCTTATTTGACCACTGTCTCCCAGCCATCTGTCTGAATTAAAATCTGATTCGTCTTTCACTTTCCTTAAATCAAGATCTTCATAACTTAAGACAACACACCTTCGATCATTTGCCAGGTTCGGAGTCAGTGATCCCTTCCCTAAGAGTTCGTTTACGAAAGTCTGACCTTTGCATGTTGCAAAGGGATTTTTTCTCAGTTCGATGTCGTTTAGATGGAGAACTGAGTCATCAAACAGTCCGGAAAGCCAAAGCACAAGGGCGTGGTGGCCGCTCCGCTTTGGCGAGATCACTCGGAATTCAAAATCGTTCACAACAACCCAAGTACGCTAATTGATTTCAGAACTCCTGTAATTCGCATCGTCCGTATTTTTTTAACGTCGGGGTTTATGCCAAAGACCTATTTTATCCATTGTAACCTTCCGAGAATTTAAGTCAAAACAGAAATGGGAAAACGTTGTCTCTTCTGCGCAAATGGGGCGCGGATCGGCACCTTACAGGCATCGGATGGTCTTTTCAAACGGATTCGCGTTTTGCACCGGTTGACATTCGATGCGCTTCGGAAAGGAGGTCTCCGTCCGAAGATGGGAATGGTTCCAGGTCGCATTCCGGTGCGGCCTCTGCGCGGCCGACTGTGTTATCTTCTAATTTTTCATTTGGGAGGCATGTTATGCTTCAACTAAGGCGCAAACTCAAACTCCGCGAGAACAAAGATTCACTGCGAGTAAAGCCGATTGAATCACTCGAAAGACGCCAGCTCTTGACAGCGGCCCCTTCTCTTGATGGCGCCGGGGTAAACGGTACCGCACACACTGCTGTGATTTGGTTCGATGCCACTGGCGATACCGGTTCCGACACCGTTACGTTCCAAGAGTTTGACGGATCATCATGGAACAATATCGGGACGACGGCCGGCGGAGTTCATGCTTACGTTCAGCTCACAAGTTCTTTACTCACAGGCTCTACCACTGAACTCAGGGCCAAAGCAACCCATTCAGGGGTAGATTCCGTGTGGTCGAATTTAATCAATGTCGAAGGAACAACCGCTACTCCTGTTGAACCGACTGTGGAAAACATCCAAACATTCGGCTCAACAACAGACTACTATTTCAACTGGACTGGTAGTACTGCATATCGGGAAAGCGATACACTAGTCGTCCAATATGCAACCTCGAGCTCGGGGACCGGCGGGACTGTCTGGAATGACTATACCACCACCAACGCGACGGCTGCTGGTCCAATTGATGTTAATGGGCTCGACTTTAGTCAGCCGACTACCATGCGGATATCGGTGGAAAATTCGAATGGGCAATCGTCCTGGAATGAATTCACACTTCCGGCATTGACCTGACCTATGGCGTTCTCCGGCGGATGGCGGGGAGCCATCCGCCGAAGCTTTTCCCCGCTCTTATGAATGATCACACGGGACAACCATTGATTGATGAGGGCCTGAGGCTTCATCGAGCGGGTCGTCTGGCTGAGGCGCGCGCGTCCTACGAAGAGGCATTGACAAGCAATTGCCGAGACGTAAACGCCCTCAGTCTTTTAGGAGCGCTTGCTTTTGAAGAACGACGTCTTGAAGAAGCCCTTGAGTTGTTTGGGAGAGCGGTGTCGGAACGACCCGAGTTAGGAAAGTGTCACTTCCACCTTGGAGAAGTTCATCGGCTTTCTGGAAATCACGAACAGGCGATTGAGGAATATAAAAAGGCGGCAGAACTGGACCCGAACAGTGCCGCCTCTTTTGATGGCGTTGGCATCGGATTGGCTGCCCTGGGGCGTTTTGAAGAAGCGACGGGATATTTTCGTCAAGCAATCAGCGCAGATTGGTCATACTGTGAGGGCTACGAGAACTTGGGTGTGTGCTTAGCTAGGCAGGGATTTCTACACGAGGCGCTGAAGGTTTGCAAAAAGGCCACTCATATCAATCCTGAACGAGCGGAGACGCACGCGCACCTTGCCGGGGTGTTCGCGGTGCTTAGCTGCTATAGCGAGGCAGCCGCTGCGTATGCTCGCGCATCCACAATTCGAGCCGATTGGGCCGCACCACGCGTTGGCTTTGCTCAGATGATGATACGCTTGGATCAATTCAAGGAGGCCGCCGCATGTACCTACCAAGCACTCAAACGGTGGCCCGAAATCTCTGAGCTCCACCATATCTGGGGTGTAACGTGTAATGCTAGGGGGGCACCGGTTGAGGCAGCGAATGCATTCCTTGAAGCTATTCGTCTGAATCCATCGCATGGAGAGGCCTATACCAACTTAGGCGACGTTCTGCTGCAGCAGTTTCGTCACGCGGACGCTCATGCAGCTCACGAAAAGGCAATCGAGCTGTGTCCAGATGCCCCCGGTTTTTGCAGCAACCTCCTGCTTGGGATCAATTATCGCAGCGATATTGACGAAGTGGAGGTGTTTAATGCGCACACCTCGACCGTTGCATCACACATCAAGTCCAAAGCAGGGACCTGGGCGCCGTCTGCGACGGCGGCCGACAAACGGCTTCGTGTTGGATATGTGTCCCCCGACCTTCGCAATCACCCTGTTCCAACCTTTCTGACCCCTATATTGCGATCACATGATCTGTCGGTGTGCGAGCCCGTTGTCTATGCAGACGTCGTTAGGCCAGATGAAGTGACCGCAAGCATACGGGCGCTGGGCTTCGACTGGCATGAAACGGGCAGGCTTGACCATCAGCAGTTTGCGACTCGCGTCATTCGGGATCAAATCGACATACTAGTAGATCTCGCTGGCCATACGGGCAGGAATCGCTTACCCGCTTTTGCGTTAGCTCCGGCGCCTGTGCAAGTATCTTATCTCGGCTATCCGAACACAACCGGACTCCCGCGGGAGGTCATGCAATACCGAATCACTGATGCGATTTGCGATCCGCCAAGTGAATCGGATCAATTCTATACGGAGGAGCTTGTTCGACTGGATGGTTGCTTTCTGTGCTACGGCCCCCCAGTTGAGGCACCAGAGGTGGTCGCGCCCCCTGTGACGAGGAATGGGTATATCACCTTCGGTTCATTTAACGGAATGCCAAAGATCACGCGATCACAGATATCACTGTGGGCGCAGATTTTGAGAAGTATGCCGAATTCCAAAATGGTCCTAAAGAACAAGAGCCTTGCAGATCCAGAAATTCGACAATTGTTGCATTCCGAATTCTCGGAACAGGGAATCGACAGGGACCGGATTAAATTGAGTGCGGCTGAAGCTTCTGTCAAAGGGCACCTTGGGCGGTATGGCGAAATGGATATTGCGCTGGACACGCATCCTTATAATGGAACAACAACCACTTGTGAGGCGTTGTGGATGGGCGTTCCAGTTGTTTCGTTGCAAGGGAAAGTGCACCGATCACGAGTCGGAACAAGTATCCTGACAACGATAGGGCGTAGCGAATGGGTCGCCAGCTCTCCGGAACAGTATCTGCAACTCGCGATTTCACTTTCATCATCTGTCGAGCGGCTTTCAGAACACCGTGTATCGTTGCGGCATGAGATGCTGAAGTCGGATTTGACCGACAGCCGAAAGTTCACTCGAAATTTTGAGGCGAAACTTCGATCTCTTTGGAAACGAGCTTGCACGCGAAGCGGGAGTTGAGGCGTGTGTCGCACACTATTGGTCCAGGGTTGGCGATTTCTGCCGCACTCGTACGCGTTGGTCAACGCATTTCAATGCCTTGAATTATTGCGCCGGCCAGCCTTACGCCTTTTTCACGAGGATCTTCGATTTCCATCTACCACCTGGCAACCCGCCAAGGGGATCCTTGAAGATCGGGAAGAGGCTTTGCTCGAAGCGATCGAAAAACCGCCAGCGGGCAGCCGATTTGATGCTACGTTCCGGATTACCTACCCATTTGATCTTTCTCCAGTTGTTGAATGCAAGACATTTGTGTTTATGACTTCCGAGCATTTACTAGTGCCACCGGCTGACATGGCGCGAGATCTCTCGTTTGCAAAACTTGCAAGGAGGTTTGATGGGGTCTTTATCACTCCATCACATTGGTCGAAGACGGGTTTGCTGAACAGTGGAGCATCCGAATCGCAAATAGCGGTGATTCCACACGGAATCGACCCGCAGGCCTTTGAAATTTCGCCGGAACGACGTTCGAGTGCCCGAGGGAATGCCGGCTTAGAGGAAGAGTTTGTTTTCCTTCATGTTGGCGCAATGACAAAGGGGAAGAACGTTGGGTTGCTGTTGAGGGCCTTTGCGGAAATCGTGAATAGACATGAAAATGCTCGACTGATACTCAAGGGAGTTGACTCACTGTATCGTTCTGACAGGATGCTTAAGGAAGTGTTGGCCTCATTGACGACTCGCGAGCTCGATGCAGTGCAGAGTCGTGTGACTTATTACGGAGGGCAGTTCTCGCTGAGTGAGATGTCGAACCTGTACGCGCTATCCGATGCCTATGTAACGCCTTATTCGGCTGAAGCCTTTAATCTACCGGCGTTAGAGGCAGCAGCTTGTGGCTTGCCTGTCATCTGCACGGATGGCGGTCCAACAGATGATTTTACGACGGACGATTTCGCGCTAAAAATCAACGCCAGCATACGACCAACGGAATTTGGAATAGAGTTAGCGCCTGATTTTGAAAGCTTAGTGAGCCAAATGGATCATGTGCTGACGCACCCCGCCTTTTGCGATCACGCCCGAGAGCGAGGCCCAGAATACATCAGATCCGGATTTACCTGGAGCCACGTGGTCGATCAGCTGCTCAAGGTCTTTTTCCAATGACTGGAACGAGGTCAACTCATTCAGGCCCAGTGCTTATCCCGGGAACACTTGGCAGGTATTGTTCATTAACGTCACGCAGGCTTACAAGCTTCGAAGGATCTACTTGCAGTCCCCACTCGTGAAGTGCCGCGATAATTGCCTCAGGATGGAAGATCATGCTCTCGAACGTGAAATATCGAGACGGAAGATGATTTCTATGGGTGAAATCAGTAATCCGCTCCATCGCTTGAACGATATTCCCCTCGGCTTCGTCGGCCGTTCGGACGTGTCCTCGTTCGAGCTGTGAACGAACTGCGCAGTAGTGCGTTCGAATGGTTACCAAGACATGTGTTCTATACCAGCGATTATCAAGGATAGTGAGCAGCTGTTCTAAGTCTGGCCACACGCGCAATTGACGTGGTGATACAGTTTCCGTCGTGGGCTGTTTCCAATTTGGTCTTCCAAAATGCGGCAAACTTCGCCGCCACATGATAGAATTGCCAGCTCGATCGAAAGCCTGAAAGTCGCCCAGCAAAGCGGCGTCGAATGCCTGGGAATCTTCCACATCGCCATGACATCCCGCAGCCTTCAAAAAGCTCATCATTAGCTTAGTGCCGGATGATTCGTGGCCGAGCACAAGGAAGGCCGTCCTTGAAGTCGCAGTCATGCTTCCCTCAGCTTCCCGTAGTGTATATTATTGAAGCCTACATCCGAAAGTCGAAGTCCCCATGAATTCAGCATTGAGTCTAGAAATAAACTTCGAGCGGTTGCAATTACCTAATTGGGTAAAGCGGCCTGCGGTCGATGCGACAAATGTCCGTGGTAATCGTGAAGCCAAGCCATGTTAGTCAGTGGCGCTTGGCAGGAACAGGGACTTGCATAAGCCAGTTCCGTCGGTCAGAAACATGAGTAAGGCAATTGTCACGCTAGTTGTAGGGCCAAACTATCGGCATCATTGGCATTCTGTTGCTCGGCCATCTTGGGAGCACTATGCCGGTCGGCACGGTTATCAGCTCATTGTTTTTGAACGACCAATCGATGAATCTCCCATGGGGCTGGAACGATCGCCTGCGTGGCAGAAACTCTTGATACTCAGGCAGTCCGAACTTCAGCACTTCGATCAAGTGCTATGGCTGGATTCCGACATCATCATAAATCCGCTTGCTCCTTGCGCTGTAAGCCAGGTCCCGATCGAAAAGGTCGGTGCGGTACCCGACCAAGCGTTGCTTTCACATCCCTCACTTGCAACGGCATTCGCCAGGAATAATGGATGGCAAGCGGGTCCCGCGGCTCTAAGCCGACAGTTTTACGCATCAAATAATCTATCAGCCCCTGCAGGATATCATTTGAATAGTGGCGTTTGGGTCGCCTCTCCGCGGCACCACGGCGAGCTGTTTGAATACACCTATCGAACCCATCAGCAAAGACCACACAGCTATTTCGAACAGGCAGCTTTCTCCAGCGAGGTCATTGGGCGCGGCCTTCATCAGTTTTTAGATCCGCGCTTCAATACGCTCTGGTTGGAATATCGCGTCGCCTTCTATCCCTTTCTTTCCCAAGTTCCAGCGATGAATCCGCTTTGCATCGCAATTGCCCTGCGCAACGCCTTTTTTCTTCATTTCGCCGTTTTGGCGGAAGACATGAAATGGTTCGATCCGCGTGTCGTGGCCAACTTCGACACGATTGCACTCCCCTCGGATCTCTCCGCCAAGATCGAAGTTGGCTGGCGCCCTCCATCTGTCAAGCCTTCCTGATGTTGACTATCCTCGCTTGCTGGCGGACAAAGTGAGTCCTCCGGCGCGATTTCAGTATTCCAATGACGATTATGCAAATGAGGAACGTTGTCACCTCGTTCCTTCTGTGAACCCGGCTAGGACGCCAAAGACGGCCACCGTCGAAGCAAAAGTTAATTCTTCTGGCACTGATCGGGCAACGGATTCGATGAAAAGCGGGCCGCCGTAACCTTCGCGGGGAATTGGCAAAGAACTAACGTGGGCAATCGGGCTATTGGAGGGCGAAGATGGTAATCGTTGGTTCTCTCACACCACGTGCCAAGCAAACATTGGTTTTGCTGCTCCAGGGCGAGTCAGAAAAAGTCATCGCGGATCGGCTGGAAATCTCTGTTCACACTGTCCATGCCTATGTCAAATCCATCTACGCCCATTACGGCGTAAACTGTCGAGCGAAACTCATGGCCCTGTGGATCAGCGCTCTTCTAACTTCGATCGCAGAACCGATTGATCTGTTGCAAACTCTTGAGCAGCCTAATGACGCGTCTGACCTCAGCATAAAGGAGAATCATCGCATTCCTTCCGACAGAGGGTTTGCGATAGAACGATGAGGAGCGACTGTAAATCGCATCTTGTATCCTTTTGTCAGGCTGATTCAGTTAGTTGGCCTATTCAATCGTCTGGACAATTGTCAATGTTTTGTGCATAGCCCAGCGGCTATATCGAGATGCGATCTCATGAGTTTATGGGTTGGGTCGTACCGCTTGGACAGACGAGCGGCGCGCAGAACACTATTCACTTCGAACGTCGCGACAAATATCCACGCAGCGCACTTTTGCAGGCCGCTCTACAACATCTGGAGTGGAGATGTCACAATTGAAATGGGAACCTACCCCTAAAGGACCGGTTGCGATACGGTCACTGTCTCGGATGTAAGGCTGGAATCGTTATTGGTGTTGGTTTCGTCAATAGAACCTGTCGTGTTGATGGTTGCTGAAATCAGGTAAGAGCCGTCGCTGATTTGCGGAACGTTGAACTTAACCGGCAAACTTTTTAATTTACCCGGAGCAATCCGAATTGCCGCCATGGTGGCAAACACCGCGGTCCCCGTTTGCTGTCCGGTTTGCGGCCGAAGGCTAAGCGAGATGCCGATTTTCCCAGCCGCAATTGCGCTGCCATCGTTACTAATTTGCACCGTCGCCACCTCTTTTTGCCCCACAGCAACGTCTGAATTACCAGGCAACGAAACGGCGCACGTTAGATCAGCGATACCGCCGGTCGCGCCGCCCGCCAATGAAAATATTCCACTGCCGCGGTTTCCACTTGCATCGTCGATCGAGAAGAAACCACTGTTGCTCGACAGAAAATACAGGTTGATCGTTGCTGGTGGAGCGCCGCTTGTCTCCAGTGCAACCGCTGCATGCGACGATCCCACTACGCTATATTTAAAATTTCCGGGCCCGTACTTATCCACAGCGGGTCCCGTGTCAGTGAACTCACCATCAGGTCGGAAAGAGAAGACACTCTTTTCGTAATCTTGCAAGGCATCAACCTGGACAGTCAAAACGAGTGTCGCCCCGGAAAGGCTAGACGGGAGGGCTGACAGCAAAAACCGGCTCTCCAAAGACTCGAAATGAGATTGATTCATAATTTCCCCAGGATCACTAAGAGCTCAATTGGCGGAGTGAATCGTTTGTGAAATCGCTGCTAAGAACGGCAATTGAAACGGCTTTTTTTGACTCAACGCCGCGCCTTGGTGACCAGCAAACGACATCTTAAGTTCTACGCCCAGATGCTCTGACT
>Ga0157370_10003345_pt1 | contig 18884 bp, 14 predicted proteins | sample C35metaG_FD_113463 | JGI IMG/M metagenome (GOLD analysis project Ga0157370, IMG submission 113463) | Corn rhizosphere microbial communities from Kellogg Biological Station, Michigan, USA - C3-5 metaG | ecosystem: Host-associated > Plants > Roots > Rhizosphere > Soil | place: USA: Michigan...
CGTGCTCTTAATTGACGAACAGTTCCTGTTTTATCAAATTTTCTTTTATAGCGCTTTAATGCTCTATCGATATTTTCTCCGTCTTTAATTGGTATAATTAACATAATATAGACACCTCCTCTCATTAAGACTGCAAATGTAAAAATTAATTATTAATTATGGGTTATAAATTGTGAATTATTTTTACACTAAAATCTATTCTTTCAATAAATTTCTTGAGATAACCACTTTTTGAATTTCAGTTGTTTCTTCTCCTATAGTACATAATTTTGAATCTCTATAGAATTTTTCTACCGGAAAATCTTTGGTATAACCGTATCCTCCATGAATTTGAACTGCCTCGTTTGCTATTTTTACACAAGCTTCAGAAGCATACATTTTAGCCATTGCGCCAGATGTTGTTACTGGTTTATGCTGCTGTTTTAAATAAGCAGCTTTATGCAAAAGTAATTCCGATGCCTCAATTTCAGTAGCCATATCTGCCAGCTTAAATGAAATTCCCTGGAAATTACTAATTGGCTGACCAAACTGATATCTTTCTTTTGAATATTTCAAGGCTGCTTCATAAGCTCCCTTTGAAATCCCTAATGATAATGCTCCAATTGAGATTCGGCCTCCATCCAGAATTTTCATTGCCTGAACAAATCCCTGCCCAACTTCACCTAATCTATTTGAATCAGGGACACGGCAATTATCAAAAACCAATTCTGCGGTTTCACTTGCACGCATTCCTAATTTGTTTTCTTTTTTACCCGAAGAAAATCCAGCCATTCCCTTTTCTAATACAAAAGCCGTCATTCCTTTAGAATCTCCTTTCTCTCCAGTACGAACAATTACAACTGCAACATCACCTGATATTGCATGTGTAATAAAATTTTTAGCTCCATTAATAACCCAAAATTCTCCATCTTTAACAGCTGTCGTATTCATTCCTCCGGCATCAGAACCTGTATTGTGTTCTGTTAAACCCCAAGCTCCAATATGTTCGGCAGTTGCTAATTTGGGCAAAAATTTTCTTTTTTGCTCTTCATTACCAAAAGTCAAAATATGATTGGTACAAAGCGAATTATGAGCCGCCACAGATAAGCCAATCGAAGGATCTACTTTTGATATTTCCTCAATTACTGTAATGTATTCATGATAGCCCAATCCAGATCCTCCGTATTCTTCCGGCACTAAAACGCCCATAAATCCCATTTCTCCCAGTTTTTTAAACAAGTCGACAGGAAAAATTTGTGCCTCATCCCACTCCATTATATAAGGTCTTATATTTTTTTCTGCAAAGTCTTTTATAGACTGTACAATCATTAACTGCGTTTCATTATAATCAAAGTTCATTGTTTAGTATTTTTTTAGAACTCCAAATATAAACTAATTATTTTTGCTTTTTCAACAGGAAAACCTTTAATTTTTGACAAATCCTCAATATTATTAAAATTTCCGTTCATACTTCTGTAAGTTATAATTTGTTTTGCAAGAGAATATTTAAAATATGGAAACTGCGATAATTCTTTTAAAGAAGCGTCGTTTATCGGTATTCTTTTAAAATTTGAAGGAATGACAGCTTTAAAATGACTATTTAATTCTACTATTACTTCAGGCGAGAGTCCCCAAACATCTTCTAGCTGTTCCATCGAAACAAAACCTCCTAATATTTCTTTTTGTTTTAATATTCTTGCAGACAAAGCTTCACCAATACCATATATTTTTATCAAATCTTCCTGAGTTGCCAAATTAATATCGGTAATCACAATTTTTGATTTAGCAGAGAATGTTTTTTGAACATATTCGTTTTTCTCGGCTTTAAAGTCATTCTTTTTCTGCTTCGTCCAATCTGGGAATTTAAATAATGGAGAAATCACTTTTAATAAAGAATCAGAAATTTGAGTTACCTTTTGAAACTCCTCTGCAGAGTTTACATATTTATTTTCTTTTCGAAAAGCCATTAAGCGGTCAATTTCCTGAACAGACATCCCGAGTTTATATCCTTTATAATCTGAAATAAAGTTAGGATTAAAAGTATATACCTTTTGTCTTTCATTAAATTTTTCTTGTTTCGCCTCATCTATTTCTGTTTGCAGCGACAGCCATTCACGCTCTTCTGGAAAGTTTTTTTCTGGCTGTGAAAAATCAGCAAAGAAATAAACCAACTGTAACACAATTATTATAACAAAAAGCAAAAAAAGTCCCGTACGCTGCTGATTTGTAAACCTAAAATACTTATTAAGAGCCTTAAAATTCATTTTTAATAAAATTATAAATAGTATAAAAAACTCGAAAATAAGAAAAAATAAATAAATTTAACAAGAATAGTAGCAAGAAATGAATTTTATTGATAAATACACATACTGCAGCTTTCCTCCAATTAAATTGATGAATCTCAGCATACAAAGAATGTATAATTTAGGTTTCTTCAAAAAATTAAATATTTTATAACTTAAAATATGATAATTGTTTTTATTTTTTACAAAAAACAATACATTTGGAGCTTAATAACAAATAAACCAATATTATAGTATGTCAATTTGGAAAACTAAACCTCTTTCGGTATTGCTTGGTGAAGCATCCGAATCTGAGAAAGGACTAAAAAGAACCTTATCTTCACGTTCGCTTGTTGCACTTGGAGTTGGAGCAATTATTGGAGCGGGACTATTTTCGCTAACAGGAATTGCTGCTGCTGATCACGCAGGTCCAGCCGTTACGATTTCTTTTGTTTTAGCTGCAGTAGGCTGCGCATTTGCAGGACTCTGTTATGCTGAATTTGCTTCAATGATACCTGTTGCCGGAAGTGCCTACACTTATTCTTATGCCACTATGGGAGAATTTATGGCTTGGATTATTGGTTGGGATTTAGTTTTAGAATATGCTTTAGGAGCCGCAACCGTTGGTGTGAGCTGGTCACGGTACCTTCTTGAATTACTTGCAAAATTCAATATTCATTTACCCCCTGATTTAATTTGTTCTCCCTGGGAAACTTTAACTTTAAGTAATGGTACCGTTGTAGAAGGAGGAATTGTTAATTTACCGGCAATCTTTATCGTTTCATTACTTTCATTACTATTAATAAAAGGTACAAAAGAATCTGCCACTATCAACAATATATTAGTTGTAGTAAAAGTAGCTGTTGTAATTATCTTTATCGTATTAGGATGGAAATTTATTGACCCAACTAACTATGTACCTTATATTCCTGAAAACACTGGAGTTTTTGGAAAATTTGGATGGTCTGGAATTGCTGCCGGAGCTGGAACTGTATTTTTTGCTTTCATTGGTTTTGACGCTGTCTCTACAGCTGCACAAGAAGCTAAAAACCCACAAAAAGGAATGCCAATTGGTATTTTAGGTTCATTAATTATCTGTACGCTGTTATATGTATTGTTCTCTCACGTTATGACAGGACTTGTACCTTATTATAAATTTGCAGGAGATGCTAAACCAGCTGCTACTGCATTTGCCGTAACTGGATATGACTTTTTACAAACAGGTTTAATTATTGCAATTCTTGCAGGTTATACTTCTGTAATATTAGTAATGCTTATGGGACAAAGCCGTGTTTTCTATACTATGAGTAAAGATGGTTTATTACCTCCTTTCTTTAGTGAAATTCACTCAAAATTCCGTACACCTTGGAAAACTAACGTTTTCTTTTTAGTATTCGTAAGTTTATTTGCAGGTCTTGTACCAGTAAGTGATTTAGGACATATGGTAAGTATTGGTACTTTATTAGCGTTCGTATTAGTATGTATAGGTGTTATGGTTATGCGTAAAAGAATGCCAGATGCACCAAGAGCTTTCAGAACTCCTTTGGTTCCGTTTGTACCAATTGCAGGAGTTCTAATTTGTTTGGCTTTAATGTATGCGTTACCAAACGAGAGCTGGGCGAGACTTGTTGTATGGATGGCATTAGGTATTGTTATTTACTTTGTTTACGGTAAGAAAAACAGTAAATTAAACAATCCGGACAAATAATTTCCAAACATTATAAAAACACAAAAGGATCATAATTTAATTATGATCCTTTTTTTATGTTTAGTTTTTTAGATTATAAATCAAAAACAGAGGTTCTTTTTGCCCGAATTAAATCTTTTAGACGAATCCAAAAAGCCAAAGTCAGGTAAACTCCAAATCCTAACCCTGCCGTGACAAACGAAATGTAGATAAAAAACAACCTGACACTCGTTACACGCATTCCTAGTTTATCTGCCAGTCTTGACGAAACGTGAAAACCGTATTTTTCGAAAAAGAATTTGAGTTTTAAAATAGCTGACATGTTTTATTTTAGATTTTAGATTCCTTACGCATTGCTCAGGATTACAAAAATACAAATTATCTTATTACCCCATTTTCTAATTCTCTAATTATTTTTAAGAAGCTCCATTCCTACTGCGCATTTCAAACAGCTTTTATGATTGCAATATTCATTTTTTAGCTCTAGCAAAGTCTGTGTTTCAAAAGCGTTTTTAGATTTGATTCCAAAAAAATTAAACTTCTCTATAATCGCATTCTTTTCTGGTGCAATCTGATTCATAAACTCAATTAAATCCTCCGAAATAGATTCTCCTCTTATAACTGCATACGCAAACTGAATTGGAATTATGGTATTGATGATTACCAAATCCAGAAATGATTTTGACACTATTTTGGCTTTCTGCGGGCTTACTTTATCGAACTGATAATGATTCTTCCAATAGGAACTTACAGAAGCATTTAATAGCCTATAAACTTCTGAAACTGATTTTAGGCCAATTACTTTGGAGAACAAGTTTTGATTGAGGTTGTATAAATTAGCCAATTGCGAAAGCCGAATCGTTGGGAAATTGTCTGGACGGTGCTTAAAAAACTGAACTGGATTACTAAATGTTTTCTCTAATTGATATTTATGAAGCAGATAAAAGTATCGAAACTTTAAATCCTTAAAGTAAACGTCTTCCTTTTCTTCCTCTAACAAACCTAAAGTTCCAAAAAGCAATGCTTCGAGATTTTCTACCTCGAAACTTTCTTTTCTAACAACCGAAAAAGGAATTGATTTTGACATTTGCAGAAAAGCCGGCCCATTTGTATTCAAACCAAAATTCTTTGCCAATAAGCAAAACAAAACAGCTTCCCAATCTTGATTGGTCTCTTCCAGTAATTCAAAAACAAATTTCGATTTGCGTTCTAAACGTTCAAAAAACAATCTTTCCTGCCAGTTTTTAAAAACAAAAGCATTGATTTCTTTTATTTGCTTTTCACACGAAATCCAGGTTTTTGGAGAAACCAGCGCATTGTAATTTTCGATTACTTCCCGAGCAACATAATCCTTAAGAACCAATACCGGAATTTCGGTATTATCTTCTCTAAAAATTGCCGTATCATTCTCCCAGACAACGTGTAGAATTACGTTTGCATAAGCAGGATCTTTTTCATGATTGTGCAAATACCAATCTGAAGATTTTAAATGAATTTCAACATTTCCTGCCCATTTTTGATTTCCAATTTCTATTTGGGCATTAAAAAAATCAGGCCCGGAAAGTTCTAAATAGTCTCCTGTTTTTATAATTGTGACTGCTTCATTTTGAGCAGTTTTTAAATTCAAGGTGTCAAACTTCTTGAACTTCCAGAGATAATGAAGAAAGTCTTCTCTCATTTTTAGATTTTATAGTGTAAAACAAAAATCTAAAAATACTAAATTTTAATATTATTCTTACAAAATAAATAATATTTAACGAAGCATATATAATTTAGCACAAGCTCTTGCATCCGAAAGTGCTTCGTGATGATTTAATTGTATCTTCATTTCACGACAGCAATCGCTTAGTTTGGTTGGCTTTAAACCTTTTGCCTTATAAATTTTCACAGTGCATTCCCATTTTGGAGCAATATTTAAATCTTCATAATTTAAACCATGCAGTAACATTGATTTCATTAAAACATTACGATCGAAACTTTCGTTGTGCGCCACTACTACTCTGTTTTTAAGTCTCTTTTCAATTTCGGGATAAACCTGTGCAAATGATTTTGAGTTTACAGTATCTTTTGGATAAATGCCATGTACCCGAATCGTAAACGGATTGTACTCATTTTTTGGCGGTTTTATTAAAGTAACGAACTCATCTACAATAATTCCGTTTTGTACCGTAACAATACCCACAGAACAAGGATGATAACCCGTTGCTGTTTCAAAATCTATAGCTGTAAAATTCATTTTAAGTATTTTAAAAAGATAAAAATCCATAAACCTAATTGCAAAACAATCAGATTTATGGGTAGAATTTATTTGCAGATTCTTATTTTATAGAACCAATAATATCATATTTGGTAATGATGTGGTGATTACCGTTTCCTAAATCAACCAAAACAGCATCATTTTCTTTGCTAAAAAGTTTTGATACTTCTTCGATTGGCGTTCCTAATTTTACGATTGGAAAAGGTTTTCCCATTACTTCTTTAATAGGTTTTTCGGCTACATTTTTATCTGCAACGTAACTTCTAAATAGATCTGTTTCGTCAACAGAACCTACAAAACCGTTTATATCAACAACAGGAATTTGCGAGATTTTATATTTACGCATTCTTTCAATTGCATGCGATACTAATTCCTCTGTACGTACCACAATCAATTCTTTGTCGATATGATCTTTGATAACGTCTTCAGCTTTAGTCACGTTTTCTTCCAGAAATCCGCGCTCACGCATCCAGTCATCATTAAACATTTTACCTACGTAACGGCTTCCAGAATCGTGAAATAAAACTACAACAACATCATCTGGTTTAAAATGTTCTTTTAACTGAAGTAACCCTTTTATACAAGCTCCTGCTGAGTTACCAACAAAAATAGCTTCTTCAAGAGCAATCTTTCTGGTGTAAACTGCTGCATCTTTATCGGTTACTTTGGTAAATCCGTCAATTAAAGAAAAGTCAACATTTTTTGGCAGAATGTCTTCTCCAATCCCTTCTGTTATATAAGAGTAAATTTCGTTTTCGTCAAAGATTCCTGTTTCATGATACTTTTTAAAAACTGATCCATAAGTATCAATTCCCCAAATTTTAATATTCGGGTTTTTCTCTTTCAAGTATTTTCCAACTCCCGAAATGGTTCCGCCAGTTCCAACTCCCACAACAAAGTGCGTGATTTTACCTTCGGTTTGTTTCCATATTTCTGGCCCTGTCTGCTCGTAATGTGCCAATGAATTTGACATATTATCATACTGGTTTACATACCATGAATTTGGTGTTTCTTCTGCTAAACGCTTTGAAACAGAATAATACGAACGAGGATCTGTAGGTTCAACATCTGTAGGGCAAACAACAACTTTTGCTCCAACAGCACGAAGAATATCCATTTTTTCTTTAGACTGTTTGTCTGAGATTACACAAATCAATTTGTAACCTTTTACAATCGCAACAAGTGCTAATCCCATTCCGGTATTTCCCGAAGTTCCTTCAATTATAGTTCCTCCAGGTTTAAGTCTGCCGTCAGCTTCTGCATCTTCAATCATTTTCACGGCCATTCTGTCTTTTACAGAATTTCCCGGATTAAATGTTTCGACTTTTGCTAATACTAACGCATCAATTTCAGCAACAATTTTGTTGAGTTTTACCAATGGCGTATTACCAATTGTTTCTAAAATGTTATTTGAAAAGTCCATTTTTATTTAAGTTTTATGTGGTATTAAGATAAATCGTATCTAGCTTTTATTGGAAGAAATTCCAAACTAAACCAAATCTGATCACGAAATCACGATACGGATTATTAGGCGCTGAATAATAATTGCTGCTTGAAAATAAAGCGTTTATATGTTCTGCTTTTAAATAGAAACGTGTTTGACGTATTCTTGCATTTACAAAAACATCAAAAGTGGCATAATTTCCAATTTCTTTTGTGTTCTGAACAAAAAACTCTCCAATAACCGGGTTGTAACCATTACCATAATATTTAGTAAAGTAATTAAACACAACTCCTCCTTGAGCGTATAATGCTTTTTTGAAAAAATAGTTTGTATAGTAAAATGTGTTTCTGGTTACAAAATCAGGAACATTTAAAATCAAATCTGACTGATCTACTTTTTGATATAATAAAGTATTATCTAATGCAAATTTTCCGAATTTAAATTCTCTATTTGCCTTAATCTCTAAATAATTTATTGCATTTCCGTATTGCGCCGGCTTTATAATTTGTGTTCGCACTGCAGCTTCTGCTGGAGTTGACTTATCTGCAAAATACAAATGATCATTTAACACCGTATATTGCACTTCTGCATTTACCCAAGGAGTAGATATAACAGCTCCTAATAAATTAATCTTTTCGTTTTTAAAATTGTTTGACCAATTATATTCTACGTAACTGCTTTGGTATAAATTATAATTATTGTTTGGCAGTTTATTAATATTTCTATATCTAAAATCAAACTGAATTTTATCGTTTAAGTCATAACGTAATTTTGCATCTAAATCAGATAATGACTGATTTGTAATAGATCGTGTGTACAAAAAGCGTCCGTTCCATTTGTTTTTTTGATATTCAAACTGTCCTCCAAAATTATTAATCTGCAAAAATAAATTATCAGGAATAACATTTCCCGAAGCATCTATTAGAATTCTATTGTACTTATAGTTTGATCTATAATCATCTATAAAGAAATTAAATTTTCCTAAAAGAGAATTTTCATAAGCTACTCCTACTTTATTATACAATCTCTCAAAATGGGTTTGATCGTTTATATTGCTTGTTACATACGACTGTCCAAAACGTCTTACCGGAGTTGATATTCCATCAACTGCTGAAAGAACCGTTGGCTGCTTGTATTCGTACGATTTGTTTTCGTAGTTGAATTGATGATTTATGTATAAATTATTGTCACCATTTTTAGGATTTATTCTAAAAGCATGATCAAAAAACAAACGTCTTCCTTTCAATAATGATTCTGCATCTGTTAGATAAACCTGCAAACGCTGACGGTTTTTAAAATCCGGATCGTTGCTTTCGAAGTCTGCCGGTGTTGTAATACCGCCATTTTCCTCGTTCATATTATCCTGATAGGTATAATGCAGATTAATTGCATATCGTCTGCTGGTTGTTGCGTAACTTGTAGTAAATCTAAAACTCCCAGAACTCACTAACTGATTTATGTAATCTCCTTCTGAACGCAACCCTCTATAAGCAATAGAAAAATTCAGGTTTTTTGATGTATTCAGCGTAATAAACGAATCTACATTTTGTCCTTTGTTGATTGTTGTATTAAAAAATAGTTCCGTAAAAGGTGTTGGAGCAGAATAATATCTTATTTCATCTGCTTGTATATAATTATAGTGTTTTGCATTAAAACCAATTTCCGGATACGGAGAAAAACTCGTTAAACTGTATTGTAACGTATTTAATGGCAAACCAATATTCGAAAATTCTAAAAGTCCAAAAAGATCTTTTCTAAGATGATTTTGTTTGTAGGCACTTTTTATTGTCAGCGATGTATCTACATAAGTAGTATCATGTTCTAGTGTAATAATTTTATACTGATCTATCTTAGCTACTATCGACTTTTTCTTTTTAACAGTGTCGGTTATACTTGAATATTGTGTATTCATATCTAAACTACTTTTTTTAGTAGTAGTTTTTTCTTGAGAAAACAATAAGGTTGGTATAATTAGTAGATATAAAAAAATGAATATTCTCATTTGATAGCGTTATATAAAATTATTTCGGCAAATTTTGTTGACAAAGGTAAAAGATAAAAACGTATAAACGAAAAAAAACAAATTGTTAGTATTGAGAAGTTTTTTAATGCTGAATAAAAAAAACTGCCCAAAATATTGGGCAGTTTAATATGAAATTATAAAAAGTGGTTATAGTTCATTTTGAACTATTAAAGGATTTGCATTAATTTCAGCTCTTGGAATTAACCATTGCCATTTCTTATCACCTGGCTCTAAATACAGAGTTTTATTTACAATTCCTGGATCATGATTGGCTCCCGTTCTGTCTAAAGGTGCATTTGTACGTTTTATATCATAAAATCTAAAGCCTTCTCCCCACAACTCTATTCGTCTTTGAATTAAGATTTCATCAACTAAAGCTTGTCCTGTATTAGTCGATAAAACATACTTAGGATTTCTACTAATTTCTAAATCAAAAAGTATTGAAGCCGCATCAGGCTGCCCTAATCTGGCTTTTGCTTCGGCTTCTATCAAATACATTTCGGCTGCACGCATATAAGGTACATCGCATCTACTATCACCAGTGCCAATGGCTAAGAATTTTTGACTTGTATATGGAAATTTTGCAAAAGCTTTTGAAAGTCCAAGATTTGGATGAGTACCATCTTTACTAAAAATAGTTGAACGTACATCTGTTGCCGGAATCATAGCATACAACTTACTATTAATTGCTTTAGGACAAGAACGTATTACTGTTGAACTGAAATTTCTGGACATATAAGCGCCAAAATTCCCAAAATACTGCGTTTGTACTTCGTTAATATGACTTCCCCACATCCATTCTTTATTATTGTAGTCATTAAAACCAGCACCATAATCCGCAACAGACATTAAACTCATTCCTAATCTTGCTTTATTAGCATAGTCTGCAGCAATTGCCCAGTTTCCCTGAGTTAAAGCTACACGCGCTTTTAGTCCTTGAGCTACTTTTAAATTTAAATGAGAATTATTTGGCTTAGCATATCCAATTAATAAAACATTGGCTTCATCTAAATCTTTATTAATCTGAGTATAAACTTCCTCAACTGTAGAACGTGGAAAATTATCATTACCAACAGTTAAAATAATCGGAACTCCCAATTGAGAATTTGTTTCACCGTTTACATATCTTTTACCATACAATTGTACCAATTGAAAATGGCAAAATGCGCGATACAATAATGCCTGTCCTTTTACAATATTTTTATCAGCTGTCGTGCCAATTGCAGCATCGGATGCGTTTATGATTGTATTTGCATTTCGTATAATTTCATAATACGTTCGATACGCGAAACGAATATCCTGAGAATTTTCATCACTTAATGCACTCCAATTATATACTTTCAAAAACCAATTGTTCGTAATTGGATAAACGATATCATCACCAGCATAATCAACTTGCTGCATCAATCCTCCTAAACCGCTTTCATTCTGGTTACCTTCATATGTAATGTACAAAGATCTGTGAATACCATTTAAAAGTGTCATTAAATTTTCGGTTGTTTTTGTTGCACCTTCATAATCCACGAATTCAGTTGGCTTTTTTTCCAGAAAATCATCTGAACACGATCCTAAGATCGTTATTGATAGTACAAAAAATATCAGTTTAATATATATTGATTTCATGTTCTTAAAAATTTAAATTAACACCTAGTGTAATTACTCGCGAAGGAATGTATCTGTTTTGAGTCGTTCCATTAAAACTTTGAGTTGGATCCATCCCCTGACGTTTAGTAAAAAGTAAAAGATTTTCGCCATTTACATAAACCGAAGCATTATCGATCACTAATTTCGATATTAGATCAGAAGGCAATTTATACGAAAGATTAATTTGTCTTAACGATAAATAATCTGATCCTACCAACCATCTGTCTGAAGCAGCATTTGACTGTGGGCTTCTATTAACATCTAACCTAGGAATATTCGTAATATCTCCTGGTTTTTGCCATCTATCAAGAATATCTGTACTAAAAGCTGATCCATAACTATTACCCGATTGCATTAAAGCGGCATAATTAGTATCATACATTTGACCGCCAATTTGGTAAGTACAAACCACATCTAATTGAAGTCCTTTGTACTTAAATGTACTACCAAAACTTCCAAACAAATCTGGTATTGCAGAACCTGCATAGTGATATAAGGCTTTATTTTGATCTGTAGTAACATTAACACCATTTACAACTCTCATTACTGCTTCATCACCCGGTTTTATCAATTTTGGATCTACCACATATAATGCATATCCGTCGCTAGGATCGACACCATACCAATCCTTTAACCAATAATCATATACGGAGTGTCCAACAGAAAGTTTCTTAGAGCCCTTTATAATTTCTCCCTGAGGCAGTTCTGTAATTTTATTTTTAATAGTCGATGCATTGATATTTAAGCCCCAAGAAAAATCTTTTGTTTTAAGAATTATACCGTCTAAAGCAATCTCAAAACCTTTATTTACCATCGATCCAATATTTTCCATTCTGTCATCTAAACCTGAAGATAGCGGATTTGGTACTGCGAAAATCAATCCATCAGTATTTCTGTGGTAATACTCTACACTTCCTTTAAGTCTATTTTTAAACAGTACAAATTCTACAGCTAAATCCTTCTGTGTATTTACTTCCCATTTTAAATTTGGCGCACCAGCTGCATAAGTTAGAATTCCACCCTCATTACCATTATCAAACCCTAAACTAAATGTTGGCTGGCTTACATAATAATTTAAGCCATTTGTTTCAGTACCATCTTCATCTCGATCGGAAGCTATATGAGAATCATTCCCTACTTCCCCTATCGATGCTCTTAATTTTAAATCATTTATCCAAGAATTTTCAGCCAGAAAACTTTCTTTAGAGATAACCCAAGCACCTCCAAATGACCAAAAATTTCCCCATTTGTTATTGTCAGCAAACTTAGAAGAACCGTCTCTACGCAATGATGCCGAAAAAATATATTTATCCATATAATCATATCCAACTCTTGAGAAATAAGATTCAGTTGAATAATTTCTTGTTTTACTTTCTAAAGTAGTAGTTGTGGCATAATTAATAAATTCAATTATGTCTGGAGCTACCTGCCCAGTCTTTACCCCAACAGTCCAATTTCTTTCATAACCAAAATTCTCATGACCTAATAATGCAGTAATAGAATGATTTCCTATTTTTTTAGAATAATTTAATAATTCATTATAAGTAACACCCGTAAATATTCTATCCTCTTTAGACATTAATCCAGTAGGCGATCCATCTCCTATCAAAGTGTTATAAGAATACGTTCTATTAGAATAAGTCTTATCGATAGAAGCATTAGTTGTAAATTTGAAATCTTTTAAAAAACTTATCTCAAAAAAAGTTCTGCCTGAAAGAGCCGTCCCTTTTTTAACATCTGTATTATTTAAAGTTTCATATACGACATTTCTTCCGTTAGCAGCTCCACTTCCTCTTATTGTAGAATATACTTTGTTCCCTGAATCATCTAATACATAATCTCCGTTTTCTGTGTGATCAAAAACAGGATAAATTGGTCCCATTGTTCTCATGATCATAAAAGGGTTGTTGAACGAGCTGGTGTTAACGACCCCATCAGTACCTAATTTAGAATTAGTTAAAGTTCCCGATAGATTTACTCCAGTTTTAAACCAGTCATTTAAGCTTGTATTTAAATTCAATCGCCCAGTTGTTCTTTCAAAACCTGTATTTCGAACATATCCCTCTTCATTAAGATGTCCTAAAGAAGCAAAATAATTAGACTTTTCTGATTTTCCCTGATAAGAGAAATCTATGTTTTTACGTACTCCTGCTCTTTCCAGTTGCTTTTCCCAGTTTAAATCCTCAGGATATAATAATTGTGCATTAGGATTTAATTTACCATCTGTACCTACTATAGTATTAGCAGGGACATTAAAGGGATTTGTTACTAACACTTGCGCAACTCTTGTTGATGCATAAGCATTTGCAGCATCAATTTGTGTTTGATCTCCCATTGGTTGACTATTTCTTATGGCTTCCCATTCCAATGGATAGTATTGATAAGCATCGACCCTTTTATAATCTTTTATAGATCTTGAAGTCATACCAGTACTCATACTCAATGAAAACTTATCTTTTTGTGACTTTCCAGATTTAGTAGTAATAATAATTACACCATTTGCCGCTTTTGATCCATAAAGAGAAGTCGAAGAAGCATCTTTTAAAACTGTCAAACTTTCAATATCACTTGAATTCAAATTACTGATGTCTCCCGCGTAAGGAACTCCATCTACAATATATAGTGGAGTATTTGATCCATTAACAGAACTAAATCCTCGTATTCTTACTTCTGGTGCTGATCCCGGCTGACCTGCAGAACTCTGAATCTGAACTCCTGAAGTACTTCCTTCTAATACTGAAAGTGCATTAGTCAATGGTCTATTTTCAAGCTGTTCTGATTTAATCTGAGTAGCAGATCCTGTATAAGAAGTTTTTTTTGCTTTACCATAAGCCACAACAACTACTTCATCCAATTCCTTACCATCTTCCTTCATTTTAGCGTTTACAGTAGAGTTGCTTCCAACCGTAGCAGTAAAATCCTGCATTCCCATGTAAGAAAATACCAAAACATCTCCCGTCTTTGCTTTTACTGTATACTTACCATCAAAATCGGTTTGAGTGCTATTCTTCGTTCCTTTTACAATCACGTTAACTCCCGGAACAACACCACTTCCATCCGAAACAATTCCTGAAATTGTTCTTTCCTGCGCAAAAGAGAATTGGACGCATAAGAAAAACAATAATGTTAAAATAGATGTAAATCTTAATTTCATTCTAAATCATTTTAAGTTAATAACCTGGCAAAATTGAAATTATTTTCCTACATTGACAATTTTAAAATGTTAAAAATTTAAATATTTTTCTTACTTTTTAATTATTACAAATACTTACACGTAACATCTTTAATAAAAAACCAACTTTAAAATAATTTTTCATTTACAAGTAATTCAAAACTATATGAAACAAAAAAATTAAATAAAACGTTAAAAATTAAGAGTTTAAAATATTTTCAATAATGGATGTAAAAAGATTTCAGACTCTTTTTTTAGCATATTTTTTAAATACTTTTTAGAAAAAAATTATAATATTTGCGATTCAATACAAAGGCATGCTGCAACTTAATTATTCGGGATTTATTTTAGAAACTGGTACTGACGAAGCCGGACGAGGCTGTTTAGCGGGGCCGGTGACCGCAGCTGCGGTAATTTTACCCGAAGCATTTGAAAACAAAATATTAAATGACAGTAAACAATTGTCTGAAAAAGCAAGAGCGCTTTTAAAACCAGTGATAGAAGAACAGGCACTTTGCTTTTCAGTAACGCATTTATTCCCAGATGAAATTGACGAAATCAATATTCTAAATTCTTCAATGAAAGGAATGCAGGAATGTATCTTAAAATTAAAGCATGTTCCGGAATACATTATCGTTGATGGAAACCGTTCTTTGAATGCTAAACTGGGATTAAAAAACACTTTTGGAAAACAGTTTTCGCCAGAAGAAATTGAATTATTAAAATCAATTCCCAATCAAAGTATTATAAAAGGTGACGGAAAATACCTGAGTATTGCCGCTGCTTCGATTTTAGCCAAAACGTATCGGGATGAATATATGGATCAAATTCACGAAGAATTCCCTATGTACAACTGGAAACAAAACAAGGGATATCCAACCAAAGAACATCGCGAAGCGATTAAAAAATACGGTATAACAAAATACCACAGAATGAGTTTTAGACTCTTACCGGATCAATTAGAACTCAACTTTTTCGAATAATCAAAAAAGACTTATCATTTTACGATAAGTCTTTTTTTTCGTTGTTATTTGTTAATTGCATATCGTTTTCTCTTCAAAAAGCATTTTAATCTGATTTTCCCATTCTGAAATATTTTCTGCCGAAGCGCGGTCAGCTTTATCAAAATAAAAATGCTTTTTAATTTCTAAACCACAATAAGTAAAAATTCCGGTATCAGAAGTCAAGGCCAACGCTTTATCCATTCCCATTGCTTGGTATTCTGCATTCGATTTCCCGTGCGAATTGACAATAACCGTTTTCTTTCCTGTCAGTAGTCCTTTTTGAACGCCCTGATCGTATCGATAAGCAAATCCGTAACTAAAAACTCGATCGATATAACCTTTCATAATAGCCGGCATTCCAGTCCACCAAATAGGATAAACAAAAATAATTTGATCTGCCCAGGAAATAAAATCCTGTTCCGTTTTTACCTCTTCCGAAACCTGTCCCATTCTTTGGCCGCGCATATCATCCAAAGAAAGAACCGGATTAAAATTGATTTCGTTTAAATCGCGGACTACAATTTCTTCTCCTGAATTTTTCAGACTTTCAACAATTGTTTGTTTAAAGAAATGGTTTAAACTTGCTGGATTTGGATGCGCATAAATAACTAAATTTTTCATGTTTTCTGTTTTTAAAGATTGACATGACAAATGTAAAACCCTTGTCTGGGCAGCAATTGTAAGAAAACGAAATCGCCTTTATTCTGCTTTTGAACTGCAGATATCGTTTTGAAATTTAAGGAATTTAGTTGGCGAAATATTCATATAATATTTAAAGTCATGAATAAGCTGACTTTGGTCGTAATAACCGCATTCGTCAACAATCGTTAACCAATCTGTTTTAGAGCCGTTTAGTATGTTTTTCTGAATTTGATTTACTGCTTTTAAAAACCTTTCGTACCGATTGGCTTCTTTAATTGTATAACCAAAAATCTTTTTTTGGTTGAGCTGAATATTTCTTTCGGTTTGATTGATCTGCGAAGCTATCGCTTTTATCGGGTTTAAATTTTCGTTTTGAAAATCTGCTAAAAGTGTCGTGATTTCTTTTTGTTCTCTTAAATAGGGTTTGCAGAAATCTAAAATATAATCGACACGTTCTTTAGTATCAGAAAGTTTTTGAAGCTCTTCCCACAAAAGAGTAAAGCAATTTTCATTAATTAAATGATCAGGATGAATGGGCAGAGAATCAAAAAGAGCGTTGCCGAAGAATCTGTAAAAAGCATCTTCCTTAAAATTGGCAACTAAAATTTCTGAATTGGGCTCTAAAGTATAATCAAAAGCTTGTTTTATAGGTCCTAAAACAATGCATTTCTCCACCTCTAAAAAAGTATTCTGCTGTGATTTTAAAGATGATTTTGTTCCGAAATTAAAAACAAGAATGGTTTGAAAACTCGGCAATAAGGTTTTTGTAATAGGAAATTCTGTTTTATTTTCGGCGAAATAAAAATGCGAAAAAACGGTTTCAAATGCTGAAGGAACTGCAATTCTATAATTGTTATTTTCTTCAGCATTTTTCATCCTATATTTTTTAGAACCTTATTTAATAAATTCTGCTTCAAACAAATGCGTTAAATGTTTTATGATTTTAGACTTTACTTCGTCTTCATCTACTTTTTCTACGCCAAGTTCTACGTTTAAAGAAGTAACGCCTTTTCCGCGAATACCACACGGAATTATATTATCGAAATAACCTAAGTCTACGTTTACGTTTAAAGCAAATCCATGCATGGTTACCCATCGCGATGCGCGAACGCCCATTGCACATATTTTACGTGCAAACGGAGTTCCAACTCCCAGCCAGACTCCTGTTTCACCTTCGCTTCTACCCGATTCTAATCCGTATTCTGCCAAAGTCAGAATCATGGATTCTTCGAGCAGACGCAGGTATTTATGAATATCTGTAAAGAAATTTTCTAAATCCAGAATTGGATATCCTACAATCTGTCCTGGTCCGTGATAGGTAATATCGCCGCCACGATTAATTTTATAAAAAGTCGCTCCTTTTGCTTCGAGCTGTTTTTCGTTTAACAATAAGTTTTCTAAATCGCCGCTTTTGCCTAATGTATAAACATGCGGATGCTCAACAAACAGTAAATAATTTTGTGTTGGCAGGTCTAGTTCTTCTCTTCTGTTTTTGATTTTTAAGTCGACAACATCCTGAAAAAGCTGTTCCTGATATTCCCAAGTCGATTTATAATCTCTGTTTCCCAGATCTTGAAGTTGAATTTTTTTATTCATTTTAATTATTTTTCAAACTCAACATCAAAGTTAAGTTTGTCAGGATTCTCCATATAATCCGTGAAAGGGTATTGAATTGTAATTGATTTTCGGTCTTCGCTGAATAAAGCGTTTGGATTGGATACTTTTTTAATCTTTTTTGGAAAGTGATATTTTATAACATAACTGGACGAAGCAAACATCATTTTAGACATATCTCCAGTAGAATCTTTTGGTTTTTGTGCCTTTTTTTGAGTGTCTATAACTGCTTTTCTCGTAAACTTCTTTCCGTCATAGCTGTAACTTAAATTGCTGTAATTATTTCCAAAACCACTCCCTAGAGGAGTTGCCGCTGCGCCGCCTTCTAGTTTTTGAAGCGTACTAAGCGTTTGCAAAATATCCTGCATTTCGTTTACATTTTTAAAATCAGAAGATAACGTCATTAAAAACTGCTTTTTCTCTGCGCTCATTTTTGTATTAACTACAAAATTTTCCAGTTTTTTCAGCTCTTTTTGAACCTCCGGAGATAATTTTGCAATACTGTCTTTTTTCTCGTCGAATAATTGTTTGAAAGTAAAACTAGAATCGATTTCTTTTTTCGCGTCGGCTCCCATCTGGCTTCCAATTTGATCTCCAGCCATTTCCATTAAAGCAGAACCATCCAGGTCTACAGAGAATTTTCCGGTTCCGTTATCGTTGATATAAATATTTTCGGTGAAAGTACAGCTCGTTAAAGTGGCTATTAAAAAAGAAAAACTAAGTAGTTTGTATAATTTCATCGTAGTATAATTTTTTATCAAATATACGAACTCTATTTTGTTTTTTTAGATTCTGAGGTTCTGAGATTCTAAGCTGCTAAGATTTTAGAGATTTTTATTTTTTAACTGTTGATTTGTTTAATCGCTTAAGGGAAAAATTAACCACAGATTTTGCGGATGAAAGGGGTTAAACATAATTTGCGTAAACCTGTTTCATCCACAAAATCCGCGCGCCATTCATCCATCATTTTATAGATTGAAACCCAATAAATTGCTGCTGTAAAAAATCTAAAACTGCATTCTAAAATCTACATTCTTTTCTTTATCTTTGCACACTTAAAAAAAGAGCACAAAATGGCATTATCAGAACAAGAAATCATCAGAAGAGAAAAACTTCAAAACTTACGCAGTCTGGGA
>Ga0157370_10003346_pt1 | contig 18882 bp, 12 predicted proteins | sample C35metaG_FD_113463 | JGI IMG/M metagenome (GOLD analysis project Ga0157370, IMG submission 113463) | Corn rhizosphere microbial communities from Kellogg Biological Station, Michigan, USA - C3-5 metaG | ecosystem: Host-associated > Plants > Roots > Rhizosphere > Soil | place: USA: Michigan...
CAAAACTATAGTATAGTTAAGGCCGACGGCTATTACGGATATGATGAAAATACGTTATTGAGTGACAATAAACTCGATTACAAGACCATGATCCCAATTATTTTTTCGGACGATTTTAGTGGTTACAATGGGGAATACATTCCGAATTTATCAACCGGTTTCATCGACAACAAAGTTCGCACTTTTAGCTGGTATTCAAATGCGGCCTATACCTACAATGGAAAATATACTCTTTCTGCAAGTGTTCGTAAGGATATTTCCAGTGAGTTTGGACGGGGAACAAATATCAAAGGCACTCCGTATTATTCAATCGGGGGAAGCTGGAATATTGGCAATGAAAGTTTTTATCATTCGGATTTATTTCCGGTATTGAGTCTGAAAACTACCTTCGGTTATAATGGAAATGTGAACCCCTCGGTGCTGGCCAGACCATTGATTACCTATTCACTGATTAATGGCGAAAACAATTTGCCTTACGCCTACACAAGTTATGGAACTGGAATCTCCAACAGTAAACTCCGGCCAGAAAAAACAGGGATCTGGAATATAGGGGTAGATTTTGGCTTGAAAGGGAACAGGATCTCTGGTAGCCTTCAGTATTACAGTAAGAAAACCACAGACTTGCTTGCCAATGGTGCATTAGATCCAAGTTCAGGTTATACTAATATTACTTTTAATACGGGTAATCTGAAAGGCTATGGCGTAGACTTTTCCTTGAATTCGCTCAACCTTCAATCTGGTCTGTTTAAATGGAACAGTAATTTCTTGTTTAGTTTTAACCGGGTTAAGGTTACGAAATTGTATGCTTCTTCGGCCAGCGTTGCTGGGCAGGTGGTTTCCAACAGTTCGGGTTCTTATAATGAAGGTTATGATCTTTCCAGGGTATTTGGTTACCAATGGGCGGGTTTAGATCCTCAGACAGGAGATCCGAGAGGTTTTCTGAATGGTCAGCCGGTGGCTATTTCCAATAGTATAGAAGGCAACACTGCTTATAATGCCATTCAGAATGCGCCGATATCCTCACTTAAATATTTTGGGTCTGCGGTGCCTGTTTATTATGGTTCATTGCGCAATACTTTTACGTATGCTGCATTTTCTATATCGGCTAATGTCTTGTATAAACTTGGATATTATTTTAGAAGACCTGAATCGCAGGTGTTGAGTTACAGTGAATTATATTCCAATATACCTGTTATTCAGGGGGTAGAGTACAATAACAGATGGCAGCGGCCTGGTGATGAAGCCCATACCAATGTGCCGTCGGTAGTTTATTCCTCTGCGAATCAGAACCGTGATAATTTTTATTATTACTCGAGTATCAACGTGTTAAAAGGAGATCATATTCGTTTGCAGGAGATCAACTTTTCTTATAGTATTCAGGTGAGGAAAAACTGGTTTGTTAAAAATCCAAGGGTTTATATGAATATGAGCAATATTGGTATTCTTTGGAAGGCCAATGATCAGGGGATAGATCCTGAAGTGTTTGACTATCCCAATCCAAGGTCTTATAGTTTTGGTTTTTCTGCTAACTTTTAATCTTTACGATCATGAAATTAAATCACCATATTTTTCCAGTACTTATAGTTTGTTTGATACTGGCTTCGTGTCAGAAATTTGTTGACATTAAAAAAAGCGGTTCGCAGTCCTTTATAGAAACAGCTCAGGATTGCCAGTTGATTCTTGATAATTACGATCTTTTCAATACGGCTTATCCTATTGACGGGGAGATTTCGACAGATGATTATTACCTTGATGATGCACGCTACAATTCGGATCCTATTACTTTGGATGACCGTTCGCTGTATACCTGGCGCTCCAACGCGATACGAAATGAAGGTACACTATGGGTAAACTCCTATAATAAGATCTATCATACAAATCTGGTGCTGGAGGCACTCGAAAAGTTAAATGGAAAAGAAAGTCCTGGAATTTTGAATAATCTCAAAGGCTCTGCTTTATTTTTAAGGGCTTATGCCTTATGGAATCTGGCACAATTGTATGCCAGGCCATATGGTGCAAATGCTGCCCAGGATCCGGGAATTCCAGTTCATTTGTTATCGGATATCAACGACATTCAGGGCAGAGGTACAGTTAAAATTACTTATGATAGAATTGTACAGGATTTAAGTGATGCAGCGAATTTATTGAACGCCACTTCAAGTATTTCAACCAGGCCGAATAAGGCTGCGGCTTTTGCTATGCTGGCAAGGGTTTACCTTTCCATGGGAAATTACCCTGGCGCCCTTGCAAGTGCAAGTTCTGCACTTGAATTAAAACATGACCTGATTGACTTTAATACCCTGAATAAGGAAAGTTTTAATCCCTTTGTGAAATTTAATAAAGAGGTGATCTTTCATTCTGTTGTCTTTAGCCAAAATTCTGTTTTGGAAGCAGGCTATGGCGATCAGGACCTGGCATTGATCAATCCTGAAATCATCAGCTCCTATGAGATCAATGATTTGAGGAAGAGCATATTGTTTAAAGAAAATACAGATGTTCCCGTACCTTCAGGTACTTATAGGTTTACAGGAAATTATGAGTCTGCGGTAGGTTCCTCAAAACTTTTTAATGGACTGGCCGTAGATGAGGTATATCTGACAAGGGCAGAGAGTTACGCAAGAACAGGTAATGCTGATGCAGCAATGCAGGATCTGAATACTTTATTGCAAAGCAGGTGGGCATCTGGTACTTACAGGACGAAGACTGCGGGAAGTGTGAATGACGCCTTGTCTCAGGTTTTGGGAGAAAGACGGAAAGAGCTGGTGATGCGCGGAAGCAGATGGACTGATCTCCGCCGGTTAAATAAGGAGGCGCAGTTTGCAAGAACACTTTCCAGAGTGGTGAACGGAAGTACGTATACTTTGCCACCCAACGATAACAGGTATACATTACTTATTCCGCAAGAAGTGTTAACCAACTCTGCGCTGGCTCAAAATGCGAGATAGCATCAAAAGACTGCTGGAGCTGGCTTCGGCGAATATTAGTCCTGTTTAAACGATTTTATGGCCTCATTGAGCGAATAAGAATGCTGTAACTGGAGTTTATAACTTAATTTCATGTAGTATTCTAAACTTAACCAAGTGAAGTGTTAACCATCAAAAAGCAATAAACATGTCAATGAAAAATTTATTTACCCCGATTCTGATCAGGGGTATGGAGTTGAAAAACCGGATCGTCGTATCGCCTATGCAACAATTTAGTGCCGTTAATGGTAAAGTGGGGAATTGGCACCTGGTTCATCTGGGCAGCCGTGCAGTTGGCGGAGCAGGGCTGATCATCACAGAAAGTCTTGCTGTGAACAAAGAAGGTCGCAGCACGCATTACGATGCGGGGCTTTGGAACGACAGGCAAATTCCCGGATGGAAAGTGATTAATCAATTTATTCATGAGCAGGGCGCCAAAATTGCGGTTCAAATAGCGCATTTTGGAAGTAAGGGCAGCAGATCACATCCTGATGATGGGTTGAAATATCTGGCGCCGGAAAGCGGTGGCTGGTTGACTAAAAGTTCGTCTGCTGTTGCCCCCTTCAGTAATATGAGCGTGCCGAAGGAACTTTCTATAAAGGAGATCGTCAAAATTAAAAGGGATTTCATCGCTGCTGCACGAAGGGCTGTTACAGCAGGTTTTGATGCTATTGAAATTCATGCCGGTCACGGTTATCTTTTTCACCAGTTTTATTCCCGTATGATTAATCATCGCAACGATTTGTATGGGGGAAGTTTTGAAAACCGCATCAGATTGCTCGTAGAAACTGCAGAAGAGATCAGGGCAATCATCCCACAGACTATGCCGCTTATGGTACGCATTTCTGCTGTTGATTATCTGGAGGACGAGAAGGCATGGACTATTGAAGATAGTTTGGTCCTGGCTGGAATTTTAAAACAAATAGGGGTGGATGTTATTACTGCATCGGCCGGTGGCTTTGTGTTTTTGGATAAATCCAGGGTGTTTCCATCCTATCAGGTGCCTTTTGCAGAAAAAATCAAATTGGAAACAGGTATGATAACCGGCGCAGTAGGCGCAATTACTGAAGCGGAACAGGCCAATGAAATTATTGCTTCGGGTAAGGCCGATCTGGTGGTGATTGCCAGAGCTTTTTTAAGAGACCCCTATTTTCCTCTTCATGCTGCAAATGTGCTGGATGATAAAATAGCTATTCCTTTTCAATACAAAAGGGCTTTTCAATAGTTTACTAACTTATGAGTCATGGAATCAAATGGAGTAAATTTAGATAAGGTTAAGGTGTATGGCCTGCAGGAATCAAGAGAAGCCTATATCATCAGGGATTTTTTAAAAAGAAGTGTGGTCACTTTTGATTGGGTTCCGGTCAATGAAATAATGGATTTACGATTACAATACAAACTGCGTTTGCCAGAAAAGGTTGAATTGCCTTTAGTGGTGCTGCCAGATGGTAAGATGTTATTTAATCCTTCTGTTGAAACGATTGCTTTTAACCTGGGCTGGCTCAGAAAGCCAAAACATACAGAATATGATTTGTCTATATTCGGTGCTGGCCCCGCCGGTCTCAGTGCTGCCGTTTATGCGGCTTCTGAAGGATTAAGCACGGTGTTGGTAGAACGCGAGGCTATTGGCGGGCAGGCTGGAACAAGTTCCAGAATCGAGAATTACCTGGGATTTCCCAATGGGGTTACCGGGGCAGAACTTGCAGAACGGGCCCGCCAGCAAGCGGTAAAATTTGGTGTAGAAATCTTGTTGATCCGAAAAGGCATTCATGCCCAATTTGTCAATAACAAATTGCTGGTTGATCTCAATGATGGCAGTAAAATCATGGCTAAAGCTAATATCTGTGCAACAGGGGTGGCCTACAGCCGGTTGGATTTGCCTGAAGAAGATCAATACCTTGATTTGGGCGTTTATTATGGCGCAGGTTCCAGTGAGGCTATACTTTGTAGCAATGAACATGTATTTATTGTAGGCGGAGGAAACTCTGCTGGGCAGGCGGCCCTTAATTTTTGTAAACATGCGAGGAAAGTGACCATGGTTATCAGAGGGGGCGACCTGTCTTCTTCTTTATCCTATTATTTGCTCAATCGAATTTTAAAAAAGAAAAAAATAGAGGTGCTCTACAATTCAAATATCACATCATTAAATGGTGCAGGATCTTTGAAAGAAATTACCATTACAAATTCTGTTACACAAGTTGTTAGGCATTACGCTACGAAGTTTGTATTTGTATGTATTGGAGGAAATCCAAATACGGAATGGGCCAGGGATACAGCTGTGATCAGAGACGAGGCTGGTTACCTGGTTACGGGAAATGATCTTAATAAACCAAGCTTCCTAAGCCGCTGGAAAAATGATTTTACGCCTGCTTTTTTAGAAACAAGTGTCCCGGGCTGCTTTGCGGCAGGGGATGTGAGGCACAATTCCATTAAACGGGTAGCCTCGGCCGTAGGTGAGGGAGCAATGGCTGTTACCTTTGTTCACCGTTATTTAAGTGAAAAATACTAGCTCTGCAGCGTTAGGTAGAATTCTTTTGCTTCTTCTAATGCTGCAAGGCTGGTACTTTGTATTTGTTCAATGAACAGAAGAAGATCAGTACCGGTCACTTGCGCATTTTCCAGGTGATCCAGTGGTGTTTCTAATTTAGTCAGTAAGCCCATTATCGCAGCGCTTGTCTTCATGTTATGGGCTATCCGGTTCAATTCTGCGGTATCACCTTTTTTGAAGGCGTCAAACAATCCATCTATATCTTTGGGCGTACAGCTGATGTACTGTTGAGTGACTGTCTTTTCGTAATTAACATTCCCTTTGCTGATATCTTTCATATAAGATAGGTCAATAACCTTGAATTCTGATTCGGGCTGGAGCGGTTCTGCTGAGATGGGTTCTACTTTCTTTGGTGATATGAACTTGGATATCAATGTAAACAGAAGTTCTTCATTGATCGGCTTTGGAATATAGTCGTTCATGCCCCAGGCCAGGCATTTCTCTCTTTCTCCTGCCATTGCATGAGCTGTCATTGCAATGATTGGAGTGGACAATTTCAAATCTTCTCTGATGTGTCTGGCTGTGGTGTATCCGTCCATTTTAGGCATCTGAACATCCATAAGTACCAGATCGAATGCAGAGGTTTTCAATTTTTCCAGAGCTTCAATACCATTGGATGCCATAACAAAGGATATTCCCCATTGGAGCAATAAGTGCTTCATCAGGCTTTGGTTCATCACATTGTCATCTACAACAAGTATTTGCAAGTCTTCACGAACGATATGCTGAGATGGTGATGTATTCAATTGCAGCTCATTGGTGATTTGTTTCTCCGCTATTTTGTAAGGAATAATAAACACAAACTCTGTTCCTTTATCGGGTTCGCTGCTCACTTCAATGTTTCCTTTTTGTAATTCAATTAAAGTCTTTACTATGGAAAGACCAAGTCCTGTTCCTCCGTAGTTCCTGGTGATGGAGTCTTCTGCCTGGTTGAATCGCTCAAAGATCTCTCCCAGTTTTTCTTTGCTGATTCCTATTCCATTGTCTTTAACCCGAACGCCCAGGTGAATGGTACCGTTGGATAAGGCGTGGTTATAGATGATGATTTCAATAATGCCTTGTTCGCTGAATTTTATAGCATTTCCAATCAGATTGACCAGGATTTGGGTAAGCCGGGTGGCATCCCCAACTAAGGTGTCGGGGATGTCTGAGCCCACTGAGCTCTTTAAGCTAAGTCCCTTTTCGTTTACTTTTTCCTTAAAAAGAGTTTCTATGGAATGGGTCAGACCGCGAATACTAAAGGGGGCCATAACGATACGCATCATGCCTGCTTCGATCTTTGAAAGGTCTAAAATATCATTGATGATGACCATCAAATTTTCACTGGCCTTTTCGATGGAGTCTACAAATTCTTCTGAGGTTTGGTCTTGTACTCTTCGTTTGAGTAAATTGGTGAATCCAATAATTGAATTTAAAGGTGTCCGGATTTCATGACTCATATTGGCCAGGAAATTTTCTTTGATTTGCAGTGCTTCCCGCGCGGTTTTTTCAGAAACATCCAGTTTAGTAATGAGTGTATTTTGCTGGCGGAACTGGTTGTAGATAAACAGCGCTAATATGCCTCCGCTAATGGACATGAAGATCATTAATAAATTGCTGTAAAACTTTGTTTTTTTACTTCCATGGATAATGCTTTGGCTTAGATCTACCATTTTTTGCTGGCGCAGATCATAAATTTTCTGGGTTAAGCCCGTGATTTCATCGGATATTTTTCGCGCCCTTGGATTAGCAATAAAAGTGGTGTCGTCCATATTGTATAAAGTATGGTAACGTTTGAGTAAGTCATTTTTTATACGGACTTTTTCGCTGGCCAGTGTGCTTAGTCTTTTCAGATAAACTGTTGTGGCATCATCCGGATCATCCTGATCCAGGGAATCCAGGTAAGCATTGACAAAGGCGATTTTGGTGTCAATTCCTTCAAGATGTGATGTGTCATTGGTGGCAATTGCTGCTCTAATCCTGCTTTCTACCCCCAGTATATCCCTGTCAATTTCCCGTAGGTGATTGCTGGAATGAAGTTCTTTTACCAATTTTACATTGCCATTTAACATGGTGTCCATGTTATTTGAAAAATTATACTGGATAATAAGCAGCAGAAGCGTGGCTGCGGCAAATCCCGCGATAATAATATAACCGAAACGTTTATTTACCATGATTCTTGGGGTTGAATTCATTGAACAATCCGTAAAAATGAATAAAAGAGAATTTGGTTCGTGTTATTATTCGTTCAAGTGAGCTGGATAGCCGTTAAACAGGCAAGGATTATCGGTGGTTAAAAAACATTGATCCTGCTGTTCAGCGATTTTCGATAGGCGTCGGCAATAGGTAAAAATTGGCCATGGATAACCAGGCCTCCTTCCTGCAAAGTATCGATTTTATCCAGGGCGATGATATAAGAGCGGTGTACCCTGATGAAATTGGAAGATGGTAATTTTTCTTCTGCGGCTTTGAGCGTACCGTGTATGGCGTAGGTTTTTTCTTTTGTATAGAATTTAATATAGTCGCCCATGGCTTCTGCATAAAGAATATCGTCAAATTTTATACGCCTGGTGATGCTCGAATCCCGTACAAATATGAATTCATCAGATTTGACCTGAACATCTTCTTTTTTGCTTTCCATGATTTCCCTCGCTTTGCCCACCGCTTGTAAAAACCGAGCAGGGGTAACAGGTTTAACCAGATAATCTGCAACATTAAGCTCAAAAGCTTCTGCCGCATATTCTTTTTTGGATGTGGTAAAAATAATGATGGTGTCTTTACCCCGCAGGTTTCTGGTCAATTCCAAACCGCTCATTTCCGGCATTTCAATATCGAGGAAAATCAGGTCTGTTTCCCTGGTTTCCAAGTGGTGATAGGCATCTATTGCATTACAGTATTCGGATATCACATCCAGGTCTTTGACCTGGATAGCCAGCTGGTTTAAGGTTGCGCGGGCAATAGGATTGTCATCAATAATCAGGCAGGTCATGAGATCAGATTGTTTGGGGTTGTTTAGGGTAAATATCGGCAAAAAAAGGTATTCTTCCAATTCCTGAAGGCTATAATGCTAAATAGAAGGATTTTTATCTGCGTTTACCGATACTCTGTGCCCGTTCAACGAATATCCTGCATAAAAAGGCCTAAACAGTCGGACCTTTATTCAAGCACAGAATTAAAAAATATTTATTCTTATAATTTAAACCCTTTATTATGAAAACCAATATTGGTATTGCCGAAGCAGACAGGAAGTCTGTTTCAGATCAGCTCGCTAAATTACTTGCTGACGAATTTGTACTCTATACTAAAACAAGAAATGCCCACTGGAATATTGAAGGCCCTGACTTTCATTCCATGCATATTTTTTTTGAAGGACAATACCAGCAGCTTGATGAGCTGATGGATGGTGTTGCAGAGCGTATCCGTAAAATTGGTCATTATGCACCTGCTACTTTGACACAGTTATTGGAACTTACTCATCTCACTGAAAAAACTGAAGGTAAGAACGATAGTCTTGGATTTATCAAAGAGTTGCTTCAGGACCACGAAAGCATCATTGAGTTTCTAAGAGGTAATATCAGTCCATTTGAAAATAAATTTAATGATGCGGGTACCAGCGATTATATCACTGGTTTGATGCAGACTCATGAAGAAATGGCCTGGATGCTCAGAGCTCACTTTAGATTGTAATTGAAAATATGTTTTACTGATCAAATCTTACAGGTTCTATGCTTTGATCAGTAAAACATATTTTTAGCTCTTTTTGTGGCTTGAGCAGATGCTAAAGTCAGGTATTGCTTTGTTAACTTCGTTCTGCATTTTTAACAATCTCTCTTACACCCAGATCTAATTCTTCGGCTGATATTCGTAGGTAATCGATCAGCTGTTTTTGTGAATCGGTTAAAAATTCTTCATCTTTTAACAGCTCGACCAGTCCCATAATCCGGGTTAAGGAGTCTCTCACTTTATGGGATTGCGTCCAGGCTATTTCTTTGAGCTGTTTGTTTTGCATTTGTATTTTGTTCAGACTCTGTTTTTGTGCGGTAATATCCCTAAATGCACTTACTGCTCTTATGGCTTTTCCTTTTTCATCTCTAAGGAAAATGCCCCGGTATTGAATGACGGTTGTTTTCCTGTTTGCTTTGAGAAACCTATATTCTGAATAGAGAATATGAATGGAAGGATCATCAAGCGTTTCTTTTACTTCCTGTAATACCCAGTCTTTATCGTCGGGATGGATGTTGTCTGACCAAAGGTTGTTGTTATAAATGTTTAAATCGTAGCCAAAGATTTCCTGGAAACCAATTCCCCAGTCAACGTGGTCGTTGATAATATCCCAGTCGCAAATGGCTTCGTCAGCTGCTTTTAATACGAGTTTATAACGTTCATTGCTTAGACGAAGTTCGTTATTGGCATTGATCACATCGGTGATGTCTTTTGAATTGGTTACAATGCCTGAAATTACAGGGTCGTCCAGAAGGTTGGTTGCTGCTGTGCTGATCCATCTCCAGTGTCCGAAACCGTCGCGAAAGCGAAAGGGTTCGATCATTACACGTTTTATTTCTGTGAGTTGTGACAGGGTTTGTGCTACGCGTTCACTATCTTCCGGGTGAATATAGTCGAAAGCTGTTTTGCCCAGTAAGTGTTCTGGTTCAAGTCCCAGTAGGGGGCCACAACTTTCACTTACAAATTTGTAAATTCCATCCATGTCTATAATGGCGGTTAAATCGGAACCTCCCTGGACAAGTGCTTTGTACCGTTGTTCCCGCCGGATCAATTCCATTTGTGCAACTTCGAAGGCGAGTTCAGTTTTAATTTGCTCTGTAATATCTGTTACGGCTACAAACTCATTAACGACACCTTCCGACTTGTAAACACTGCTTTTAAGTTCTACGTTGATCAGATCCTTCTGTTTTGTTAAGTGGCGTGAACGGTTAACAATGATACTATTTGAAGTGTTTTTTAAATTTCTGATTGCTTCTTCAAGTTTAGGAAGATCTTCGGGGGGCGTGATGTCCTGGATCGTCAACTGTAAAAATTCTTCCCTTAGGTAGCCGTACAGCTGGAGTGCGGCTACGTTTACATCTACAAATTTTAAAGTCTCTGTATTCAGTGTCCATAAAGGTTGCGGATTAAGTTGGAAAAGATTCTTATATATACTCTGCAGATCTTCCATGAAGCCGGTTTAGTTGGTGATACAAATTAAAAAAAATATTTCATTAATCTATTGCCAGTTATTGTATAGTGGTTTTGGTCCTTTTTATTCTTAACGTAGGTTATAATAAATTATAGTAATGCAGTTATTTTCGCTTCCAGATCATTCATATCAAATGGTTTGGAAATATAATCATCTGCTCCGGCTTTTTGAGCAATTGCTAATCCTTCTGCGCTGGCAGAATACATGATAACAGGTAAGCTGGAAAATTTTGGTTCTGCTTTTATGGTCTTAAGGATTTGATCGCCGGAAAGTACGGGCATCCAGATGTCAAGTAATAGTAAATCTGGTTTTTCTCTTTCCAGATCTTTTAAAACATTTACACTATTTGCTTCAGTAAAAACTTCGAATCCGTACTCTTCAATAATCATCACCATCATTTCCAGAATACCTGGATCATCATCACATATCATTATCTTCTTAATCATTTTTCATTTCCTCTCTTTCCTCTCTTTCATCTCTTTCCTCATGTACGGGTAAAGTAAAGTTAAATACTGATCCTTTTCCTACCTCGCTTTCTGCCCATAGTGTTCCACCATGGTTTTTTACAATCTGATCACTGATGTACAAACCAATACCCATTCCGGGAAAACGCTTTTGTATTTCTCCAACCCTATAAAACCGCGCAAATATTTTCTTCAGCTCTTCATCTTTAATACCCAATCCATGATCTTTGACAGATACTTTGATAAAGTTACTCACTTTGGATACATAGATTTCTATTTCATTGGCATCCGGAGAATACTTAATGGCATTGCTGACCAGGTTGGTGAGCACTTGTACCAAATGCGATTCATCTCCATTGAAGCTTACACCAACTTTACCTTTTGTAATGATTTTATAATGCGGTGTAGCGGTTTGTAAACCTTCTATTGTTTCGCTGACCATTTTGTCAAAATCGAAGGGATGCATATGTAGTTCTATATTTCCTGTTTGAATTTTGGAAACATCGAGCAATTCGGCTAGCAATTGGTTTAGCCGGTCTACATACATGCTGGTTTTGGAAACAACCGACTTGAATTTCTCGCTCGAATTTTCGGGCATCAAGCGTTGCATCATTTGCATATAGCCTAACACCGTAGTAAGTGGCGTTTTCAGTTCATGGCTGGCGATAGATAGGAAATCGTCTTTGCGCTGTTCAATAGCTTTTCGCTCTGTGATGTCTTCTATAGCCAGAAGGATTCTGTCTTTAAACTGACCTTCAAATTCTACCCGGTGCGCATTGAGCAGCATAAGTTTTTTACCGATATGCGGAAATTCATGTTCAACCTCGTAATCCAGTACCGGATTATTTGTTGGGAGAATCTCGAGCATCATTTTCTTAAGCTCGGGGATATTCCACTGCCCATTACCCAATTCATAGAGCAACTTTCCTTTGGTTTCATTTATAGAGACTTTAAAGGTATTCAGGAAATGATTGTTAGCACTTAATATGTAATAATCTTTGTCCATGACCAGTAAACTTTCTCTGATGGTTTCTACGATACTTGAAAGATACTCTTCACTTTCTTTCAGCATTCTGGTACGGTCCAGCACTTTACGTTCTGTTTCTTCGTAATTCATTTCCAGTGCCTGTTCTACCTTTCTTCTTGCCGTAATATCATTTTGGATACCAATGAAATGGGTTGTTTCTCCTTGTTCATTTTTTACAGGGGAGAGGTAAAGCTCGTTGTAAAACAACTGGCCGGATTTAGTATAATTGCGAAGTTCGACTATGCAATCCTCACCATTAGATATGGCTCTCTGGATGTGGAACCTCGCTTCCTGATTTCGGTCTTTATTTTGTAGAAAACGGCAATTGTGTCCAATAATTTCTTCTCTGGAGTAGCCTGAAATCCGTTCAAATGCCGGATTGCAATAAATGATTGGATTGTCTGGTAACAAATTGTCGGTAATGACAATTCCGGTGTTTGCAGCTTCAAGCGCTTTAAACAGTACAAATTGATCCGGTATTATATGTTTGATATTTGCAGTCATTAAAAAATATAATGGTCTAAAATTCAGATTTGTTTATTCTTTATAAAAAACAAATACACAAAAGTGTTGCCATTTTTTGTAAATTATAAATGTGATTACCTGGCGTACTGTATATTCCAGTCAATTTATAAAGTAATTTTGCTGCCTTTCAGTACTTTAAGAAAAGATAAATATTTTGTTTCTTTTGCCCGTGTTGTTTTATAAGTTTTTATATATTCGTTTTATAATCGTTAATTTAACGTTTAAAAACCAAATATTATGAGAAACCGGTCTGTATGGAAGTGTTATAAGGTCATTACTGTTGTTTTGCTTATGGCATCAAGTGGGGCTGCTTTTGGACAAACCAGCTTGCAGCCATTTCATTTAAAGGAGGTCCGTTTACTTGATGGGCCATTCAGGCAGGCACAGGAAACCGACAAAAAATATATGCTTTCACTGGATCCGGATCGCCTTTTAGCTCCGTATTTAAGGGAGGCCGGGTTAAAACCAAAAGCGGCATCGTATGGGAATTGGGAAAATACCGGTTTGGACGGGCATATTGCAGGTCATTATTTATCGGCCCTGGCTTTAATGTATGCTTCAACTGGTGATACAAAGGTTAAGGACCGGATGGAATATATGATTGGCGAGCTGGATAGATGTCAGGAAAAGAACGGTGATGGGTATTTAGCAGGTATTCCGGGGGGGAAAGAAATCTGGAAGGAGATTAAAGCGGGGAACATAAACTCGAACAGCTTTTCGCTGAATGGAAAATGGGTGCCATTGTATAACATCCATAAAATGTATGCAGGTCTTTACGATGCTTATGCGGTTGCCGGTAATGTAAAAGCAAAACAGATGCTCATTAAACTGACCGATTGGTGCATAGAGCTGGTTTCCAGTTTATCCGATCAACAGGTACAGGAACTTTTAAAAAGCGAACATGGTGGATTAAATGAGACTTTCGCACATGTTTATGCCATAACAGGTGATCAGAAATACCTTCAACTGGCGAGGCGGTTTTCGGATCGTTCTATTTTAAATCCACTTTTAAAGCATACAGATGCTTTGAATGGTTTACATGCGAATACCCAGATTCCTAAAGTGATTGGTTTTGAGCAGATTGCCTTGTTGGATAAGGATGCCAACTGGGCAAATGCCGCGGCTTTCTTTTGGAAAACGGTGGTAGAGCACAGAACGGTTGCCATTGGCGGAAATAGTGTGAGGGAGCATTTTCATCCGGCCAATAACTTCTCTACGATGACCGAATCAAGAGAAGGCCCCGAAACCTGCAATTCTTACAACATGCTGAAGCTGACCAAGCAATTGTTTCTGGCCTCACCTTCTAACACTTACCTCGATTATTACGAACGTACGCTTTACAACCATATCCTGTCTTCGCAAAGACCTGAGGGTGGTTTTGTATATTTTACGCCTATGCGACCAGGGCACTACCGTACCTATTCCAGCCCTCAGGAAAGCTTTTGGTGCTGTGTAGGTTCGGGACTGGAGAACCATGGTAAATATGGAGAACTGATTTATGCGCACAGCAAGAATGATGTGTACGTCAATCTTTTTATTCCCTCTACCTTAAACTGGGAGGAAAAAGGCATTCATCTTACGCAGCAAACGCGTTTTCCTGATGCTGAAAATACTTCGCTCAAACTCCACTTAAAAAATAAAAAGCGCTTTGCCTTATATTTCCGTTGTCCGCTTTGGGTAGAACATGGAAAAATGGCGGTTTCGGTAAACGGGAAAAAAATAGCAGTTAAAAGCGATGTAAGTGGTTATGCCAGTATCGACCGTGTTTGGGCCAATGATGATGTGGTCGATATTTCATTGCCAATGCATACGACTACGGAGTTTATGCCGGATGGTTCTGATTGGGTGGCCTTCCTTCGTGGGCCGATTGTACTTGCTGCGGCCATGGATACTTTAAGTCAGCCTAATTTAACAGCCGATGGCAGCAGGATGGGACATATTGCTTCTGGATCTTTGCTGCCCATCAATGATGCACCACTTGTAACCGGGGTTAAAAATACGCTGGCAAATGAGATTACATTGGCCGATCAGAAGAGTTTGACTTTCAATGCTCAAAATGTCATTTATCAGCCCAGATATAAATCCTTAAAGCTTGTTCCTTTTTACACTTTGGCCGAAAAGCGCTATGTGGTGTATTTTCCTTACAGCAATGCTGAAACATTACCAGAACGTGCAAAGGAGATTAAATTGGCGGAAGAAGAAAAAATGAAAATTGAACAACAAACTGTTGATCTGGTCAATGTAGGAGAACAGCAGCCGGAATCTGATCATAATTTCAAGGGCGAACAAACGGAGAGTGGAATTTATCAGGAAAAGCATTTCAGAAACGGAAGAGGATGGTTTAGTTATATGCTTAAAAACAAAGATCTGTTGGGAAATAAATTGATTTTAACGTATTACGGAAAGGAAAAGGATAGAAACTTCTCCATTTTAATCAATGGCGCTGCTATTGAAAATGTAAAATTTGATGGCATCAAAGGTGATGTTTTTTATACTCGGGAATACCATATTCCAAAGGAATTATTGAAGACTGAGGTAGAAGTGAAATTCGTTGCGGATCAAGGATCAGCTATTGCGAATATATATGAGGTTAGATTGATGAAATAGAGGGGTTTATGCTGTTTATATAAATAACAAAAAATGAAATTAATATTATCAATGCTCTTATTAATTACGAGTTTTCTAAATGGGTAAGACAGGCTGTCCCGTTCCCTATACCATCCTCATACCTTCTTCATACCATGTTCGCAAAAAAGTACTTTAACCCATGTTTATATGAGGTTTATGCGAGGAAAGTATGAGGAAATGCGAAGGAAGAGACAGACTGTCTGAAACAGAATAAACAGGTTGTCGCCATGTATTTTGCAACCAACTATTTAGCAGTGAGTGGGGTTAAAGGAACGGCTTTTGCTTCAATTCGCGATTCGACCACCTTACTGAAGTAATCATGTAGCTCATGACATTCTGGTTTTGAAGTTTAAAATAATTCGTTTTTAAATGCATGACTTGCTAACCACATTCTGATTTTATATAATACTTTTGCAGGCGAAAGGATCATATAGATCATGTCTAGCAAGAATTTGGTGAATTGGGATAATGTAAAAAGCAGGCTGACCCGCTTGATTTATGGAGAGTATTTTACAGATGCATTGCGCAATACTGCAACAGTTGTACTGCCGGTTGTTCTGTTGTTTTTTAATCACCAGGCTCAGGCTGCAATAGGGGTTGGAGTAGGTGCACTGCTGATTAGCTTAACTGATGTTCCCGGTAATAAAACGAATAAATTTAAAAGCGCTGTTGCCTGTATTATAACCTTCTCATTAACTGCATTTATCATTTCCTCCTCCCTCCATCATCCCTGGTTTACTGCCAGTGGTATTTTTTTGCTGTCCTTTATCTTCTCAATGCTGGCCATTTTTGGGTATAGGTTCGCATTAATGGGCACAATGGCATTGATACTGGCTATTTTTACACTTGGCCTGCACCCGGAAGACCCTTTATTGTTTAGCTGGTATATTTTTCTTGGCGGATCCTGGTATTACCTGATCAGCTTGCTCCAGATCATCATCTGGCCTTACCGTTCACTACACCAGGCCATATTTGAATGTATTACCAGTACAGCTGCTTTCCTGAAATCAAAAGCAAATTGCTATGATGCGGATGTTCCACTAGAAGAGTGCTACCAGGAAAATATTGCTTTACACATCAGGGTAAGTGAAAAGCAGGAATTGATCAGAGAACTTCTCCTCAGTGATAAAGCGGCTATGAAGCCTACTAATGAAAGAGGGCAGCAGTTGTTGAGAACAGCGATAAGTGTAATTGATCTATATGAACAGGTCACAGCAATACATTACGACTATGCTTTTGTTAGAACAGCTTTAAGTAAAACGGGCGCTTTAAGCCTGATTATTGAGTTGATTGAAATTCTTGCCGAAGAAATGAATGTACTGAGTGGTACTTTTCTGAGGCCGGCCAGGAAAGCGCAGCAATCGCTTCGTTTGATCAAATTTGAGCGGGTTAAAACATCTTTAAGAAATTATGCAGCAACTGAAAATGAGACAAATTCGCCTATTCTTTTGAAGGTACTTAAAAACCTTGAAGATATTGTTTTGCATATACAGGTTATTAGAAAGGATCAACCTATATCGGCTATTCATCCTGATCTTAAGTGGGGTGATATCGTTTATGAGCATTTTTTGCCTCCTCATCTTCTAAAACCAGGTTCATTAAAACATCATTTCGCCTTTAGTTCCCCAATTTTTAAGTTTTCTTTAAGATTGGCATTTTTATGTTTAGGAGCTTATTTGATTACCTTTCTATTTCCATATGGAAAATATAGTTATTGGATGCTGCTGACCATTGTCATTGTAGCAAAACCCAGGTTTGGACTGACATGGAAAAGAAATATCGAGCGTTTATCAGGAACTTTTATCGGCGCAATTCTTGGATTGGTCTTATTGTTGATCATCAGGAATCAATCAGTACTGCTTAGCCTTTCCACGTTCTTTTTGCTTGGCTTTTTTACATTTAACCGCATTAAATATGTGGTCAGTGTAATATGCATTACTGCAATGGTTATTCTTTGCCTAAGCATCTACAGTGGACATACCGATTATATTATTACCGAACGTATTGGTTATACCATTGCAGGATGTGCGATGGCTTTTCTTGCTGCCTTTCTTTTTCCAATATGGGAGCTTAAGGGGCTTAAATCGTTGATGTCAAATATCCTGGATGCCAATATTAATTATTTAAATAAGGTGATTGCAGAGTTGTGGGGAGAAAAAGTCGGAATTACAGAATCCAAGCTTGCCCGCAAAAGTGGTTATATACAGCTGGCTAAATTTTCTGAAGCGCTTCATTATATCCACCTGGAGCCTAAGGGTAAAAGTATTGATATTCAGGGTATCCATAAAATTCAAATTCTCAATTACAGAATCAATGCGATTATTGCTTCACTCTCTCTGTCGGCTAAGCAACAAGATCAATCGGATTCTGATCGTTTTATCGTGGAACAGGTTGTCAAAAACTTAGATTATTGTCTTAAAAAAAGTCTTGGATTAGATCTTAAAAGAATCAATACGGCAGTGCATTCCTCAGCGAATGAGAGTGACAATTGTAATGAAGATATATTGCACCATCAACTCCATCTTTTGTTATCGTTATCTTCAGTGCTGAGAATCCATTTCAGTTAATGTTATATAAGTATACCCTTGTGTCATAGCAAATTATTAAATTAGGCCTTAGAACTTATAACATAAAAACAAATGAAGAAACTCGTATTATTACTACTTGTGTTGCCATTTATGGGTATTGCACAAGAAAAAGGAACCCATTTTGAACATGGGACAACCTGGCAACAGGTAAAAGAAAAAGCAAAAAAAGAAAATAAATACCTTTTGGTAGATTGTTTTACCACCTGGTGCGGTCCTTGTAAATATATGAGCAGCACTATTTTTCCGCAGGAAAAGGTGGGGGCTTTTTTTAATAAGAACTTTGTGAATGTAAAGGTGCAGTTTGATAAAACAAACGGTGACAGCGAAGAGGTTAAAAGCTGGTATGCTGATGCGGATGCGATCAACAAGGCCTATAAGATCCAGGCTTATCCCACTTTTCTGATTTTTGATCCAAATGGTGAACTGGTACATCGTATTGTTGGTGGAGGAGAGGCAGACCAGTTTATCGCTAAGGCCGAGAAAGCATTACATCCGGAGACGCAGTATTACACGCTGTTGAAAAAATACGAAACAGGGAACAAAAATCCGGAAACCTTAAAGCAACTTGCTTATGCCGCAGGAGAGGCTTATGATCATGAAAATTCAGGTAAACTGGCTGCAGCTTATCTGGATACACAGAAAGATTTGTATACTAAGGAGAATCTGGAATTTTTAAGCAAATTTACGGATAACAGTAAGAGTAAAGGTTTTCAGTTACTGCTTAAAGATCCTAAGAAGGTAGATGCTGTACTTGGAACAGGTAAAGCTAATGCTGTGCTTGGCGGTATCATCCTTCAGGAAGAAGTTTACCGGTATCTTAGAAATCCCAAAGCAAACCTGGATTCTCTGATTGCCGTTGCAAAGTCAAAATATCCAACAGTAGATATGAGTCAGCAAACAGATCTTCTCCGGGTTCAGTTTTATCAGAACACAGGTAACTGGACTAAATTCCAAGCAGCTGTATTA
>Ga0157370_10003347_pt1 | contig 18881 bp, 15 predicted proteins | sample C35metaG_FD_113463 | JGI IMG/M metagenome (GOLD analysis project Ga0157370, IMG submission 113463) | Corn rhizosphere microbial communities from Kellogg Biological Station, Michigan, USA - C3-5 metaG | ecosystem: Host-associated > Plants > Roots > Rhizosphere > Soil | place: USA: Michigan...
GGCGGTGGGCACGGCCATCGCGCTGCAAAACAAGTCGGTCGCGGCGACCGGGAGTGGCTCCCCGTGGGTGCCCATCCTGTTCGGCGTCGAAGCGATTGTCCTGCTTGCGTTCTTCATCGCCCGACGACACCTGTTCGGCGGTGTCAGCAGGTTGGCAAAACACCCCTCCGGTGATCCTCGCGTGTCGCGCTGGTCGCAGCTCCCGCCGTCCGTTCGCGTCGTCTACGCCGTGATCATGATCGCGAACGTCGTGGCGCTGATACTCGCGGCCAAGGAGCCGGGGCTGCTTTCGAAGACCGGTGCGCTCGGCGTCGTGCTCCTGTGCGCTACATTCCTCACCGTCACCGGGACGTTCCTGACCATACAAGCGGCCCGTTGGCAGTTCCCATTGCTGACCGCCCTGTTCGTGCTGGCCTGCGCGCTGCAGTTCTTCGGTTGCAACGACAACCACCGAGTGCGCCTGTATGCCGGAATGCACTCGTCCGACACCCCCACCGCGGCCAATGTCGACGCTGGGGCTCCCATCGCATCGTCGTTCCTGAGCTACGCCGCATCCTGGGACCAGGGACGGCCGGCGTCGCAGCCCGTTTATCTCGTCTCCTCAGAAGGCGGCGGCATTCGCGCCGCGGCCTGGACGCTGCTGGTGCTTTCCAGGCTGGAGGTGGCGTCCCACGGGGAATTCTCCAAGCACATGCTCCTTGGCAGCGGTGTTTCGGGAGGCAGCCTCGGACTCGCTTGGTTTGCAGCCCTCGCCGAGGGCGAGCGCCAGGGCGTGATCCAGCTGCAGGACATCGACACGCTGACTAAACGGCTTTCGACCGCAGATTACCTCGGCGCGACCGTCGAGACGATGTTTCTTACGGACTTTCTCCAGCGGTTCTGGTTTCGGCCGGCGTTCGTAGATCGGGGCGAGCGTCTGGAGACGCGGTTCGAGCTTGCCTGGTCAGAGGCGTGCCGGCACCGGCCCTCGGCCACGGCAGCGACGTCCCCCACCTCTGCCGAGCAGGCCGTGTGCTCCCAGTTCGCCCGACCCTGGAAAGATCTCTGGGCGGGCACGCAGCACGTGCCGCTGCTGTTCCTGAATTCGACCGAGGTTCAGACCGGTCAACGATTCGTCCAGGAGCCGTTTCAATCGTTGCGCGCTCCGGGCCAGGACACGGATGTTGCGAATTTCGCGGTGTTCTCCTACGGGCTCCTCCCGGCTTCCAGTCCGCTGAGCGCGGTCGTCCACAACAGCGCGCGATTCACATATGTGAGTCCAGCAGGAAGCCTCACCGATGCGGTCCTGCTCAAACAAGGGAAGTCGTTCACGCGGCAGCTCGTCGATGGAGGCTACTTCGAGAATTCGGGGACGACCACGATCGGCGAGCTGCTGGTGCTGCTGCATTCCGACTACGCGTCTTCCTGCGGCGGCGAAACGCCCTACGGCGGCAAAGACTGCCCCGTCAGGCTCATCCACATCAGCAACGATCCGGGTGTCGAGTCCATGCGCAGCGACGACGCTTGTCCGGACGCCAACAGATACGACGTACCTTACTCGAAGTACGGCGAAATCCGCGCTCCGCTGCTCGCGCTCGTGAATACACGCGATGCGCGCGGGGTAGCCGCCAGAGTTGCGGTGAGGCACCTGTTCACTCAGGGGCTCATCCAGAAGGACTCACGGGACCCCTTCACTGACGACTACGTGTTTCATTTCCGGCTGTGCAACGGCCAGTACCGCCTGCCGCTCGGATGGGCGCTGTCAGATGAAGCATTCGGTGAGATGGAGCGCCAGCTGGACGGCCTTGCCACCACCGACGTGGGCGGGTTCAATCATCGGCAACTCAATACGATCAGCGCGGCGGTCGCGCCCCACTGATCCTCTCGAGAGGCCGGTCGTACCGTCCGGGGCCCGTGACGGCCCCGGACGGCACAGGACAACCTCAGCCGGGGCCTGCGCCACCTCCGCTGCCGCCATCACCGCCTCCGCTGCCACCACCCCCGCCACCGCCTCCGCTGTCGCCGCCTCCGCCGTCGCCACCACCACCGTTACCGCCGCCGTCGTTGCCGCCATTGCCGCCGTCATTGCCGCCGTTGTCGCCCCCGTTGTCTCCGCCGTTGCCGGGGCCGCGGTTGTCGTTGTCGTCGTCGTCGCCGTTGTCATCGCCTATGTTCACATCATCGGCGGTGAGCACGGAGCCGTCCCAGGTTCCCCTGATTGAAACGGTCTCCCCGACGGGGTCGTTCGCAAAGAAGTCCCTGACATTCAATCCGTGATTGAAGCTCGTGTTGTCGGTGGTCGCCGCTGCCGTAGAAAAAAACTGGAACTTCGGGGCGGATGCCGAGGCCACGACTCCCATCAATTGCGCTTCCGACTGCGGTTGGACACGGTCGACTCGCGTAGCTTCGAGGCTCGTACCGCTCGCTGTGGTCGCCTCACCCCGCACCTCGAGCCAGTCGCCTGTATGAACATACGTAAGATTGAACGTGTTGACCCTGCCGGATCCGTGATCCTCGTACCGAGTCATCAGATCCACGCTGATCTGGATGCCGAGCACGACTACCTTGCCGTGCGCCGCATCGACGGAATCGACCGGGCCAGTCAACCTGGCGTCCACGGCCCTGCGGATCTCCACTTTCGTCGCCTGGATCGTTCCGGACGAATCGAGACGCCCTTCGATCTCCACGCTGACATTCACGGCCAGATCCGCGGCAGTGCCGCCGTCGAAGCTCGTCGAGCTGGAGGTGGAGACTTTGCGACCGGCCACGTCGAAGTCGGCCGCCGAGGCAAACCGGGAAATCAGTCCATCGAGATCCACCTGGCCGTTCCCGTCGGGCACGACGTCCTTGCCCGAGCGCAGCTCCAGGCGCGTGGCGTTCAAAGCTCCGGCGGAGCTCAATGTGATTCCCTGCACTTCGATGACGTCCCCGTCCTTCGGTCCCGTGGCGGGGAAGTCCGTCAGGGTGGCGCCGGAAAAGTCCACCACTAGAGCGTTGATCTTCAGCGTCTTCGCGGTCGAATCGGTCGAGGCGGCCGTGCCGATCACCTGCAGGAGAGCGCTGCCCGCCATCTTGCCCTCGATGCGCGTCGCGCGGATCGAGCCGTCCGCCAATGACACGCCACTCACTTCCACGAAGGCGCCGACCGTGACGCCTGCCAGGGAGGCCGGGCTGATGTCGTCATCGAAAGAGGTGTCCTCCGTCACTCGCACGGTCTGGCCGAGCACGGTGAGAGTCTGCGCAGTCGCGTCGATCGCAGTGACCGGCCCGATCACGTTCCCGCGGAAGTCGATCTGGTCGGCGAAGTCCTGGTTCTGCGTGGCATCGTGGTGCCCCTTGACCTGGATGTAGTAACCGGCGCGCAGGTCGTCCTGCGTCGCGGATTTGCCGTCTATCGTGATGGCGGCCCCGGAGGTATCGAACACCAGTCCGTTCAGATGTACGGTGCCGAACCCGGTGATCGGGCCGGCGGCAGCCATGGACGGAACCGGGGGCGGCGGTGTCGAGGGACCGCTTCCGGAGGTCGTTCCTGAAGGCGTGCCCGAGGGCGCGGACGTTCCGGTTGCAGGCGTGGAAGTGCTCCCACCTGGAGTGCTGCTCGGTGCGGAATAACTCGAGCCCGAACCACCGTAGCCGCCGCAAGCGGCCAGCGAGACGGTTGCGACGACGAGCGACGCGCAGCCCACCCTCCTGGCGGCCACGCGCACTCGCGAGAAAAAAGACAACGTGCGACTACCCATGCGAATTTCTCCCCTGATCGGAATATGACCGCTGCGTAGGTACGGCCAACGTCCCCTGGGGTTCACCGAAAACTGTCGGCGAATGGCGCCAAGGACGTGAGGGGAACGTGTAAATAACACGGAACGCTTTTGGGAACGAAGGAACGCGCCGGCGCTCCTGACTTGCGCACGCAGCGAATCCAACTCATCCGCGTCGCTTACGCTGCGCCGCCTCGCTCGCGGCGTGTTAGGTTCGCCCGCGAGCGAGCCTCAAGCCGGGCTACGCGCGGCAGTCGCACCCGCGGTGGGCGCACGCACCTCCGGCGCTGCAAGACAAGTCGCGATCGACTCGTAGCCGGGCGCTCCCGGATGGGGTGCGACGTGCAGGGGTGGGCCGTAGTTGGCCGGGCAGAGAATGATCGCCTCGTGCGGGCCGACGACGCTGAGATCGAGGATTGCGTTGGAGCGAGTGAGCAGGAAGAGCGAGCCCGAGTCAGGCTCACGCCGGCGCAGGTGCGCGATCAGTGCCTGTTGCGTGGCTCGATCCAACCCCTGCTCCACCATGTCGACGACACGGTGCTTCGCCCCCGCGGATTCCAACTCCACGAGGAGGCTGATGAGAGCGCTGGAGCGCTGCGCACCTGCGTCTGTCAGCCGGACCAGAATCTGATTCACGCGCGAGCGCAACGCCGCGTCGGCGCGCATCCGCCGCCGGGCCTGGGCGCCGTCATCCGCCAACCGCTCGAGCCCGATGAGGCCGGTGTCGGCAAGGCGCTCCGCGATCGCAAATGCCAGGCGCATCTTGCCGCTGCCCAGCGGGCCGATGATGTAGTTCAAGCGCCGCAGGTCGTGCAGCTCGAGCCTGTCCCCTCCCCAAGGCCAGGGCAGCTCGAAGGCGACTCGCTCGGAACCGCTCATGTATCCCTCCTCCCTCACCCGCTGCGCGCTCGAGGCGGCGCCAGGGGCCCGGTCGTTGGCGCAGGCCTCGTGCCAACAGCAGCGACTTGCCTGAACCTTGCGACTACCCGAGTATTGCCAGCCTAACCTTACAACTGCAACGCTTGAAGGGGAATCGCGATGGTATCGAGCCGCAGCCTGCGGACCGCACTGGCCGTCCTGTCGAAGTGCCTCGTGGCATTGCTGCTTCCCGCGACCGGCATGCGGACTGCGGATGCCGCGAACGTCGACCAGCTGCTGCTGCGCGCGCAGCGACTTGCCGACACCGTGGAGATCAAGCGGTTGCAGTGCGAGTATGGCTACTACCTGGATCGCTCGGACTGGGATGCCGTGCTCGATCTGTTTACCGACGACGTGGTCGCCGAGTACGGCAACAGCGGCACGTACCGCGGCAAGGAGCACGTGCGTGCCCTGCTTTATGCAATCGGGTACGGCAAGTCCGGACTGCGGGTCGGGCAGTTGCGCGATCACATCCAGCTGCAGCCCGTGATCGACCTTGCGCCCGACGGCCAGTCGGCGCACGGCCGCTGGAAGGCCCTGGTTCTGCTGGGGCAGTACGGGGACTACGCACGCTGGCAGACCGGGCCCTATGAGAATGAGTATCGCAAGGAGGGCGGGCGCTGGAAGATCAGCCGCATTCACTGGTTTGAGACCTTCACGGTGCCCTACGCAGGTGGCTGGACAATGGCGATGACGCAGAGCAACGTCGCGGATCGCAAATTCCCCGCTCCCGATGGCCCGCCGACGTTCGCGGCCAATCCCTGGCCGGCAGTGACGCTGGCGCCCTATCACTACCTGAACCCCGGCACGACCCATCCGGCTCGACCGCATTCGAGCACCCCTCCCTCGGGCACTCCCGGTGAGCGGCTTGCCGAGGCGCGCCGGCTTGCCGGCCTGGTGCGTGACGAGCACCAGATCGAGGTCCTGCAGAGGACCTACGGCTACCTGGTCGACAAGAACCTCTGGCCGCAGATCGCGGATATGTTCACCGACGACGGGACGCTCGAGATCGGTGGGCGCGGTGTTTTCGTTGGCAAGGCGCGCGTGCTGCAGTACCTCGAGTTCCTCGGCTCACCGGAGCGCGGCAAGCTGTATGACCACACTCAGATGGAGCCCGTGGTGACGGTCGCCGCTGACGGCCTCACGGCGAAAGGCCGTTGGCGGGCGCTGATCTTCGGCTCCGATATGAACAAGCGGATGGACTTCCTGGGGGATGCGATCTACGAGAACGAATATCGCAAGGAGAACGGCGTCTGGAAGATCTCCAAGCTGCATGCGTATTTCGTGCTGTACACCGATTTCCAGCGCGGTTGGGGCGAGACCTTCTGGGCCCTCACCGCCCCCGAGGTCGACCTGCCGCCCGACCGCAAACCCTCAGCACGTTATGAGATATACCCCGGCAACACGTTCGTGCCGTATCACTACGCGCGTGGCAGCCGCTGGCCGGAGCCGGCAACGGCTGCTCTCACGCCGGTGCCTGCCGGGCAGCTGAAGTCGGAGGCCGCGGCGCTCGACAAGGACCTCACTCATCTGGAGGACACCGATTCGATCGAGAACCTGCAGAACGCGTATGGCTTCTATCGGGACAAGTGGCAGTGGGACGATGCGGCGAAGCTGTTCTCTGCCAATGGGACGCGCGAGGTTGCGCAGCGTGGCGTCTACGTGGGTCGTGAGCACGTGCGCCGCAGCTTCGACATCGATGGGCCCGCCGGCCTCCGTCAGGGCGAGGTTGCGGAGCACTTCCTCTATCAGCACGTCATCCATGTTTCTGAAGACGGCCGGAGTGCCAAGGCGCGGGTGCGTGAGCTCACCTTCGCGGGCGCTTATGGCAAGCGCGCTGAGGTTGGCGGCGAGGTTGCGGAGAACACCTTCGTGAAAGAAGGCGGCATCTGGAGGATTCGCTCGGAGCACCAGTACACGACATTCTGGGCCGACTACACCAAGGGATGGTCCAGCGGGTATTTGCCGGTCGCCGGGCCCAGCAGTGCCATTCCTGCCGACAAGCCGCCGACGGAGGTGTACGCCGCCTTTCCGGACTACTACGTGCCGCCCTTCCACTATCCGAATCCGGTCTCCGGCAAACCGATCACTCCCTAGGCGCGACTGCCATGACTGTCGCCGCAACGAGCGCCACGCGAGCCTGAGAGTGGAGCTGTGCTCTGCCGAGCGCTCAGTAAATCGCAGGTAGGAAGCGGCGCGTTCGTTCGCAGTATTTCGCGTAGGTCTCACCGTAGACCCGCAGCAGCAGGGTCTCCTCCGATCGGGCACGCAGGTCCGACAGGACAGCGATGATGACGAATGACCCCCAGATGAAGGCGGTCGGCTGCCACAGCGCGGTGCCGAGCGCAAGCAGAGTCAAAGACAGGTAGATGGGATGGCGCAGGATCCTGAAGGGCCCGCCGGTGGCCAGCTCGTGGCCGATGCCGATGGTGGCTCGGAAGCGCCACGAGCGGAAGTACAGCAACGTCCAACAGGAAAGCACCGCGCCGCTGGCGATGAGGAGCGCGCCAATCACGATCTGCGAAGGAAACAGCAGCCGCGGCTGCGGATCGAACACGGCGGCGGCGATTCCGAAGTAGAGCAGGCAGAAGGCGCCGACGTGGGTGACGAACAGGGTCCGCGATGCCGGAGCAGTGGCTGCCTGGGAGGAGACCACGGCCGCGTTGCGCTGATCGAGGGGTGCCATCGCTGCGATCCCCCGCGCGATCACAAACGATCCGAAGAACCCCGCGTGCGCGATGTAGATTCCGATGTCGTGTTGCATCGCCCACCCTCCGCCGCGCGCCTGCGCGCCTCCGCCGAACAACAATACGACGCGCGACCGCTCGCGTCCCTGCATACCACACCGTGTCGTCGGCACCTGCTGAGCCCCTCCCGTTAATGCTCGTGCCGTGACAACGCGCGTTCGATGCGCCGATCCGGGACCAGCCACATGAGCGCTACCAGGGTATAGATCGACTGGGCGACCCACGGCCAGCGCAGCGAGCACACCACGGCTATCGCATAGGCGATGGGTGACAGCTTGCCCTTGCGGTCCTCCCCGACGGCTTCCTTCAGGATCGACCCCTGTCCCTGCGAAGCGATGATCAATTGCTGCAGGAGCCAGTACGCCACGCCGGCCATCAGCAACACCAGGCCGTACAGCGCCGAGGGCGCGGGGGCGAAATGGTTCTCGCCCATCCAGGCGGTGGTGAAGGGAATGAGCGACAGCCAGAACAGCAAGTGCAGGTTCGCCCACAGGATCGGCCCCGTGACGCGGTTGCACACGTGCAGCATGTGGTGATGATTGTTCCAGTAGATTCCCACGTAGATGAAGCTCAGCACATACACGAGCGCCGTGGGGGTCAGGGGCCCGAGAGCCTGGAAGCTCTCCCCGTGCGGCACCTTCAGGTCCAGCACCATGATGGTGATGATGACGGCGATCACGCCGTCGCTGAATGCTTCGAGTCTCCCCTTCCCCAAACGCCCCCCGATGACTGCGCTTCAGTGGCTCGAGCTTCGTCTCATGCCCCCGCCGCAGGCGGCGGCCGGCTGCGCAGCTTCCAGGCTGACAGGGCTGCGCGCGGCCACTCGTCCGCCGCGAGTGCCCAGAGTGAATATCCGACCCCGCGCTGGAACAGCGAGCTGAGCGCGGAACGGAACTCCCCTCGTGCCACCGCCTGCGCGGAGTCGGTGACGGCGATCGCCCCGTGCATCATGGCACTCGCGTGGCGGTAGCAGGACATCATGCAGGCGTTGCAGGCCTCGCGCTGGTCGGGGAGATGATCCAGGTCGAACACCGAGCCCATCGGCTTGGCCCACGGCTCACAGCGCCAGACATCCAGGTTCCAGTCGATGTAGAAGTATTTGTGGCCGGCGACACAGCTGACGCGCTGCTCCTCGCCGCGTACGAAGCGTGCGACCTCATCGAGCGCGGCACTGGGATCGAGCACTCGGAAGCGCTTCTTGAGGCGTTTGATCGACTCCAGCGCCGACAGGATCTCCTCGGAGCTCTGCTCCATCAGCTCCGAGTCCTCGCTGTAGACCAGGGAGGAGGAGCCGAAGCGCTCGCGCCGGGGGTACGAGAACGTCACGGCGTCGAAGCCCAATCGCTCGAGGGCTTCCGGCAACGCTTCGTAGTTGACCAGCCGGGTCACCGTCACGCACGCCCACACGGGGATGCCGAAGCTGTGAGCACGCGCGATGCCGTCCGCGATTCGAGCATGCAGGCCATCCAAGCCTCGATTGGCATCGTGCCGTGTCATGTTGTCGCTGTCGATCGAGATGAGCAGGCGCTTCAGTCCCGCCTCGGCCAGCGCTTCCACATGACGGCTGAGAAACCAGCCGTTGGTGATCAGACCGCACTGAATCCCGGCCGCAGTTGCAGCCGCAACCAGGCCGACCACCTCCGGATGAACCAACGGCTCGCCGCCTTGGAGTGTCATGTAGCGGATCCGGCGACGCCGCAGGATAGGCAAAGCCCGCGTGAAGTCGGCGAGGTCGACGTAACGACGTGGGCCGACTAAATTCTTGTCACGAGAGAAGCCGCAGAAGTCGCACGCAGCATTGCATACGTTGGTGACGGACACATCGCAGACGGCGGGGAGCAGATTGCGGCTCACTCCCGGCTCAGGATGGTGATGAGCTTGGTCGGCGGCGTGTTCCACTGGGCCCCCTTCGCGAGCACGATTGGGTGCCCCCGGAATTTATCACAAACGCGGAGCGGGTCCGACATAGCGGGCACGTGGGCGTATCAGCCGGCCCGTCGTGACCTGTTCCAGTGCGTGCGCCAGCCAACCTACGCTGCGCGCCAGCGCAAACAGGACCAGGGGAGCTTGCCTGGGCAGGCGGCAAGTCTGGGTCATCACGGCCAATGCGAAATCGATATTCGGGCGTTCGCCGACCAGCTCCTCCACCACGTCCCGGACTTGTGCCAGCGCCGGCGGCACCCCGAGCACCCGCAAGAGCGCCGCCGCTCGGGGATCGCCCGCGGGATACAGCGGATGACCGAAACCGGCCATCGGCCGAGCCTGCGCGAGCCGGTCGCGAACGGCCGAGTCGGCCCCCTGAGACGCGGCGGCCTCCATCAGCTCCCGCACGCCGGCGGCGGCACCGCCATGCAAGGGCCCGGTGAGAGTCGCAAGCCCACTCAACACGCCAGCGGCCAGCGAAGCCCCAGTCGAGACGGTGACTCGTGTCGCGAACGTGGACGCATTGAGCTCGTGATCGGCAAGCAACACCAGGGCACGGCGCACCAGGTCGCCGGCCTCCGCGCGGCCCCATGACTTGGCGAGGCGCTGATGCAGAGCGGATCCTCCACCACTCCCCAGCATTGCATCCGCCAGCGTCGCGAGAACCTCTGCCGCTTCGCCCTGCAGGACGGCGAGTGTGCGCCCGTGTGCGGGAGGATCCTCACTTACTCGCCGCGCCAATTCGAGGAATGCGCGGCTCAGCTCCCCCGAAGGACGCCGCGCAGCGGCGGCCGGTGCAGCGCGTTTGATCGCCAGGCGCTGCGGCGCCTGCACCTCCCAGAGCAAGGCTGCGACCTCCTCGAGAGTCTTCGATTCCGCCAGCACAACTGCGTCCTCGCCTCGGTACCACAAGCGGCCGCCCGCAACAGTAGATACGGCAGAAGCCAGCACCGCGTCGCCCCATTCGATCGCCGCCGCGGCAACCTCCTCGGACTTGCGTGCCCCGCTGCGCTTGCGTGCCAGACGCCATACATCGGCTTCGTGATAGAGGCTGCGCCGTGGGTCCTTCGGGTCCGCCTTGGCGCGAATTCTCTTGCGACTCACGTTCGCATACAGGGTCTGCGGCCGAACCCCGAGGGTGCGCAGGGCCTGACTTGCCGTCATCCAGCTCACGGTGTGCCTCACATTGATCTCAATCAATCAAGATTGACGTCAATATCATAAAACACCGAGGATGGACCGAGCCATCCGGGAGACACTGGAATGAACGGCCTCGATGATGTGATTGCAGCCGATACCGCGTTGTCGGACGTCGACGGACAAGCCGGAACATTGATCATCCGGGGACACTCGCTGGATGAGCTCGCGGCAGGCAGCACTTACGAGGCGGTGCTCGCGCTCCTGTGGGAAGGGCTGTTCGAGGAGGCACCCCAGTCGCTCGCGTTCACGGCCCTCCTTGGGCGCGCCAGGTCGCAGGCGTTCGAGCGACTGCGCGAGGCAGATGTCCGGCAGGTGCAACAGGAGCCTGTCGAGGCGCTGCGGGTGCTGCTGGCGCAAATCGACGATGGTGAGCGTCTGGACACGGCCCTGCGACTGGTTGGGGCCGCAGCTGTGTACACGGCGGCCGTGCTGCGTCTGCGACAAGGATTGAGCCCGATCGAGCCGGACGCCACGGCGTCCCATTCGGCGGATCTGCTGCGCATGATTCACGGCAGGCCCGCAACAGCCGAGCAGGTCGCTGCACTCGATCGCTATCTGGTGACGGTCAGCGACCACGGCCTCAATGCATCCACCTTTGCAGCCCGGGTCGTCGCTTCGACCCGGGCGGGCCTGGCCTCTGCCGTCATCGCTGCTCTGAGTGCGCTCAAGGGACCGCTGCACGGCGGTGCACCGGGTCCGGTGCTCGACTACCTCGATAGCATCGGCAAGCCGGCGACTGCCGCTGCGTGGTTGCAGGAAAAGCTCTCCCGAGGTGAGCGCCTGATGGGGTTCGGTCACAGGATCTATCGCGTGCGCGATCCGCGCGCCGATTCGGTGAAAGGTGCGCTCCAGACATTGATTCGAGCAGGCCAGGTCGATGCGCAGCGGCTGCAGCTCGCCGAAGCCGTCGAGGCGGCCGCCCTGAAGCTGCTGGCTGAGAAGAAACCCGCTCGTCCGTTGCAGACCAATGTCGAGTTCTACACGGCCTTGTTGCTCGAGGCCTTGGGGTTTCCGCGGGACGCCTTCACCTGTGTATTTGCAATCAGCCGCACGTGCGGATGGATCGCGCACGCCCGCGAGCAGATTCTCGGGGGCCGCCTGATTCGACCACGCTCGCGCTACGTCGGACCACAGCTCATTTCGGCAAGGTCACGATGAAGCAGCAACGACCATCTTGTATCACGCATCGCGCCTCACCATGGTGGCGTCGCGCGATCTGGCGTACCAGGGCGAGACCCAGGCCCGCGCCCGAAGCCGAGCTGTCTGCACGTCGGTAGAACGGCCGAAACACGGCCTCGAGCTCCTCCGGCGAAACGCCCGTTCCGCTGTCCCACACGCTCAGCGTTGCGAGCCCCGCGCCGCTGGTGATCCGCACCTGCGTTGGAGGTGCGCCGTGGCGCCGCGCGTTCTCCAACAGGTTGCGCAGGAGACGGCGCAACAGTCGCGGATCGCCGTGAACGAGCACCGGTGTCCCTTCGAGGTTGGCCTCCTCGTAACGCGCGCATTCCTCGGCGGCCAGCGCCAGCAGATCGAGCTCTTCGGTCACCGCGCTCTCCGGGACGACATCCAGCCTGCTAGCCAGCAGGATCTCATCGACCAACTGGTCCAGCTCCGCGATGTCCTGCTCCAGGCCTGCCCGGCGCTTGGCGTCGGTGGCGTCTTTCATCAGCTCCACTGCTAGCCGGATACGCGCCAGTGGGGTGCGCAGCTCGTGTGAGGCGTTGGCGAGCAGCGCTTTGTGGGCTCCCACCAGTTGCTCGATTCGGCCCGCGGCGTGATTGAAGGCCGTCGCCAGTTGCGCCACCTCGTCGCGGCCCTCGACGCTCACCCGGGCGGTGAGATCGCCCGCCCCCAGCGACTCGACTCCGCGTTGCAGCCTCTCCAGGCGCCGGCTGATCTGGCGCACGATCGGAAAGGCGGCGATGCCGATCGCCAGGGCCAGTGTCATGGTAATGACATGGATGCTGAGGCGCGTGTGGAAGGATCGCAGCGGCATACCCGCCGGCCACGCTGTTCCGGTGAAGTGCATCAGCGCCATGATCGACAGGACGAGCATCAACAGGCTCGCCAGCAGCGCCAGGTAGAAACGCAGATACAGGCGCAGCATCAGTCCTGCACCTTTGCGAACACGTAGCCGGCGCCGCGTACGGTAATGACTCGCCTGGGCTTCCTGGGATCCTCCTCGATCACCGCCCGAATGCGCGACATGTGCACATCGATCGAGCGATCGAAGGATTCGAGCGGCTCGCCTTTCACCAGGTCCATCAACGTGTCGCGCGAGAGCACCCGGCCGGCATGCCGTGCAAGTGCGAGCAGCAGATTGAACTGATGCCCGGTCAGCTCGCAGGCGCGGCCATCCAAGCGCACTTCGCGGGCGGCAGTGTCGATTTCCAGGCGCCCGAACCGCAGTGGCGGTTCCGGCGACTCCCGCGCATGGACTCTGCGCCGCAGGATGGCCCGCAAACGGGCAAGCAGCTCACGAGGCTCGAAGGGTTTGGGAAGGTAGTCGTCAGCCCCCAGCTCCAGGCCGATGATCCGATCTATCGCATCGCCGCGGGCGGTCAGCATCAGCACGGGAGTGTCGGAGCAGGCACGTACGCGCCTGCACACCTCCAGCCCGTCCATGTCCGGAAGCATCAGATCCAGCACCAGGGCATCGTACCCGGCCCCGCCCGACAAGCGCTCCAGTGCGCTCACCCCGAGGGGGGCCACGGTGACACGCATGCCGCTCTGGCCGAGATACTCGCAGAGCATCTCGGCCAGGCGGGGGTCGTCTTCAACCAGGAGAATGCGCTCACTCATCTCGAGGCGGACTGTAGGGCCTGCGCGCCCCGCGAGCCAGAGGTCCTCAGAACGGGTGGATCTTTGCCACGTGGGCGGCGAACGGTTTGCGCTGCGCCGGAGTGAGAACGTCACCGACGTCGGCGATGAGTTGTACGAAGCGCCTGGACACCTGGTCGGCCAGCTGCAGGTGGGCGGCCCGCGCCGCTTCCAGGGCCGCACGGTCGACCGGGCTCTGCAGCAGCGCCTGTGTGACCTGCGACTGTGAGGACTGCATCTGGGCATGCAGCGACTGCAGATCGCTCAGAGCCTGCTTCACCAGCGGGTCGATCTGCGCCTTCTGCTCGTCGGTGGCTTCGATGTCCACATACAGATGCTGCAGTCCGTGCTGGAGCTGGGCGGAGAAGTCCGCGGCACTGTGTCCGCTGCCCATCATCATGCCGTGATGCATGCCGGTCGCACTCTGCGCCAGCACGCCCACTCCGCCGGCGAGGGCTGCTCCAGCAACGAATGCCATCAGCGTGTAGCGAGTCAGCAGCGAGCGCACTGCGCTGCGGGGAGAGGAAGTGTCCATGGTCGATCCTTTCATCGCGTGAGGGGGACGGATGAAAGCTTGCAGTTCGACCGTTAGCCGCCTTTGTGCGGCGGGTAAAGTTTTGTAAACCCTGGCCGCCCGTCCGACGGGCGTCTAGTGATCCTCACCTTCGCTCGTGCACGCCTCCAGCCAAAGCAGGTGGCATTTGGAGTGAAAGCGCACGCTCGCGGCGGCCTCGACTCCTTCCAACTCGATCTCCACGTCATTGAAGCCGATCGGCTGGCCACACAGGCTGCAGGGCTGGCCGGAACCACGGCCTCCCCAGACACGTGAGCTCGCGCCCGGCGGGAGCTCATGGTCGGCAATGGCGCGTCGCGCTCGCTCGAGCAGCGCGGCGGCATCGGGTTTTGGCCGGTTTTTCATCAGTGGCACGCCGCAGGCATCGGCGGAATCGCGGAGCGATCGGCGGGAAGCGAAGCGTCGCCAAACGGGATGGTCGCCGATCACTTGCGCGAGCCCGAGCGCTTCGCGGCGCGCTCACGGGAGCCGCCTTTCTGGATCTCGATGCGCAGGTGACGCACACCGGTCGCGTTCAGCGGATCCTCCTCCTCCATGTTGACATCCAGCGTGCTCACTTTCAGAGCCTCGACAGTGTCCTGCAGACTGGGCTCGGAACGGCGCGCCTCCGGTCGGTATGGCCTTGGCTCCGCAGCTTGCGGAAGTCGCGCCTTCGCGATGCGCGGAGGCTGCGCCGTGACTTCAATCGGAACGCTGCGCACAGGCAGCGCGGTCGATGTCGATGCCGGTTGATCCAGGAGCGACACGATCTGCGTGTTGGTGAGCATCTCAGCCTCGGGCGCCGTGCTCACGAACGCACTCGGATAGATTCTGCGCAGCGTGCCCAGCCACTTGTCCGCGTCCGCCCGCGCTGCGAAGTAACCCATGTAGAGGCGATGCCGCCGCGTGCCCTCTTCCCAACAGGTGTGCAGAAAGAACCGATAGCGCATCAGCTCCGGCGAGCGCGGCTGCGGAATGGTGATGGGCACGGCTACTGTGCACAGGCTGATGACGAACTTCCCTGCCTGGGCGCTTGCTGAGATCATGTTGTTTGGTCCCCGGAAAATCGCTAACCGTTCGGGACCATATATGAGACTAGTTGTCTCACCTAAAGCAAGACGTCGGCTTTTGGAGTCACTGCAGCGGTCAAGTCGCCGGCCACCGCGTGAGCCGGCCTCCGGCCGACCAATGCGTCGAGGATCTTGAGTATCAATAAATTACGAGAGATATCTCATCCCAGGTGAGCGCTGGCGAGCTGCGCGATCCGCACCAGAATGAGCCCTCCGGCGACCAGCAGATAGCCGCGCAAAGCGACCATCCCGAATCGCGTCGCGGCGGTCATCCGAGCGGGCGCCAGCGTGCGCAGCGGCGGCATGCGCCAGGTGGCCTGTCCGGTTCGATCGATGCCCGCGCGCCGCTCCGTGCGTGACAGGAACAGTGCGCCGGCTGCGATCATCCCCAAGGCTCCCGTCTCGAGCAGGATCCGCATCGTGTGCGCGTTGAGCTGCGGGTAGAGAACGGAGGCCGTGAGGATGACGGACAACAGCACCAACACGCCAACAATGACAGCTGTGAACAGGTTGACCCAGCGTCCGTTGACCCACGGTCCGAGCACCGCCGGATCATTGCAGAGCAGCAGCAGGAAGACCGTGGCACTGGGCAGCAGAACGCCGGCAAGGGTCTGCACTGCGTTGGTCAACAGCCCCAACGGCGTTCCGGGTGTCAGCACCAACGCCGCCGCCACCAGCACCAGCCCGGCATAGACTGCGTAGAAGGCTTTGGCTTCGGTGGGCTTGCGATGCAGGGAATGCCGCAGCGACAGCACATCCCCCAGCGCGTAGGCGGTGGAGACCGATACGGCCATCGCACCGATGACACTCGCATCGATGAGAGCCACGGCAAAGAAAACGCCGGCCACCGGCCCGACGTATTTGTGCAGACCTGCCGCCACACCGGCCGCGTCCTGGAAATGCGCGAATTCGGCATGCCCGGCGAAGGTGGCCGCGGTGAAGGCGATCATCGCCACCGCGCCGAGGATCGCGAGCCCGATTCCCAGGCACAGATCCGCCCGCTCGTAGCGCATGAAACGCGGCGTAATGCGCTTGTCGATGACGTAGCTCTGTTGAAAGAACAGCTGCCACGGCGCGACCGTCGTGCCGACGATCGCGATGACCAGGAGCATGACCTCGTTCATGTGCGCGCCCGGCGGGAGGTGGGGCACGATGAAATCCCTCGCCAGCTGCGCCGCCGGCGGATGAGCCCAGAGCAGGATGGGCACCAGCAGCAGGCTCCCGAGGGCCAGCAGCAACGCCAGGCGCTCGAACCGCCGGAAGCTTCCCGTGCCTGCCGCCGCGATGATGATCCCCGCAGCCGCGAGCACCCCGATCTGGCGCGGAAAGCCCAGGTAGTCCAGCGCCAGGCTGATGCCGATGAACTCCGTGACCAGCGTGAGCGCGTTGAGCAGAAGCAGGTCGATGACACTGAAGGCGCCCCAGAATTTTCCGAAGCGCTCCAGAATGAGCCGGGCATGACCGACACCCGTGACCGTGCCCAGGCGCAGCACCATCTCCTGGTTCACATACAGCACCGGGATGAGCAGCAGCAGCGTCCACAGAAGAGCCGTGCCGTAGTCCTGGCCTGCCTGGGCATAGGTGCCGAACGCACCTGCATCGTTGTCGCCCACCATGACGATGAGCCCCGGTCCGAGGATCGCGAGCAGAGTCCTCAGCCGGGCGGACCAACCCTTGCGCGGTCCCAGATCATGGCGGCCGATGGTGCCGAGCGCCCCGCGGATATCGCCCACGTGGGCGTCGTCCAGAACGGCGCTGTCCCGATGCAGCTCGGGGTCGGTGCAGACATCGGCACAGCCGGCCGCGCAAACCAGTGATTGACGTACGATCGACATACGCATGCTTCCTCACGAGCCAAGCCTTCAAAGGAGCGATGCGCTGCGACGTCGGATCGGCCTGTCAGGCCGGTGTCCGTTGATGCCTTGCGCACGTCCGCTTGCAGCAGCGAGACGGTGGCAGGCGGGATCGAGGAGAAGAACCGCGGTGCTGGAGGTCTCGCCGTTTCAGTCGACGATGGAGCGACTACTAGGGCAACTGTCCAACCGGGTGACTCCCGTGTCTGAAGAGGGCGCGGATTGTTTTCCTGCGTGGCGGGGATGTCAAGGTGCCAGGGCCACATTTTCGTGTGGCCTGGCGACAATCAGCGAGGCGCGCGCACCGTCAGCGCGGCGCCAACGCCTGATAGTACGCGACGTGGCCCACGAGCAGCGAGCGCTCCGCGACAGTCACAGGAGTCACCAATCCCGCCCGTTTCATGAGCTCGAGCATCCGCCCTTCGTTGTTGTCCTTCAGGCGCTTGCTCGAGTGCACCAGATGGCTCAACCGGCCGTGCACGCCGCCCGAGCGCGGGTCGGCGAAATCCAGCATGTGGAATGAGCCGCCGGGCTTGAGCACACGCCGCACCTCGCGCAACGTCGCTTCCTTTTCATCCAGGTGGTGCAGCATGAAGGAGGAGAAAACTCGGTCGAACAGATCATCCTCGTAAGGAAGATCGTCCGAGAATCCACGATCGAGCCGTATCGACAACGAGGCTCGTCGCGCCTTGCGTGCGGCCCGCTCCAGTGCGCTCGGGTCAGGATCGAGCCCCGTGACTTCGACCTGGGGGTAGCGGCGCTTGATGAGCACGGCAAGCGTGCCCGTACCGCAGCCGATATCCAGAACGCGCTCACCGGCTCGCAAGGCGGCCTGATCCAGCAGTGCGGCCCTGACCGCGTCTCCACCCATCAGCCTGACCAGCGGGTCATAGAGTGGGAGCGTCCAGTGAAAGCCTGCCGCGGGGAGATACGATCGACTGGGTTGAGACATGGCACCCTCCAGAAGTAGAGGCTGCGCAGGGTAAACCCTGGACGCCGGTCCCGAGTCAACCTGGCACCACCGGGAGCGCCGCAGCCGCCGGTGCGCGGCGGCTGCCCCTAGACGGAGTAGCTCTCGAGCGTGGCTGGATGAAACAACTCCTCCACGCTCACCCGCCGCCTCGACAGTCCCTGCTCATGGTGGTGCCTGAGAAAGGTCTCGAGGGTTTTGCGGTTGGGCTCGACGCCGTACGGCCAATAGTCCTGGCCCAGCAACGCGCGTGCCGCTCGCAGCTGCTCTTCCACGAAGGGCAACGTGACCTTGGTCGCGGACGTGTCGTTCAAGGCCTCCAATGCCAGTGCCTTCGACTGCTCGAAGGCCTTGAGGACAGCCGCCGGCAACCAGGGATGCCGCTCGGCCAGTGAGCGCCGCACTCCGATCAGATGCATGATGGGAAAAATGCCGGTACGCCTGTAGTAGTCCTGGGCCGCCGCCACGGGATCGCGAAACAGCCAGCCGATGTGCGGGTGACCCGAGTCCACGAGCTTCGGCGGACGCGGCGCGATGAAGGCATCGATGGCGCCGGCTTCCAGCAGCTGTGAGATGGTCTTTCCCGGTGGCCCCTCTTCCAGGTGAACGTCCGCAGGGAGCTGGATCGGGATTTTCTCCGGCCGCTGCGCGTGCTCGATACCCGCCCGCACCCACAGAACGTCGGAAGGCTTCACGCCGTGGTCGTCCTGCAGGATCGCGCGCGCCCAGACGTTCGCTGTCAGCTGGTATTCGGGCACGCCGATCTTGCGCCCGATGAGGTCCTTCGGCTCCTTGACCCGATCGGTGCGGACGTAGATCGAGGTGTGCCTGAACGTGCGGGACACGAACGCAGGCACGCCGACGTAGGGATTGTCTCCCCGAGCGGTCCGGACCGTGAAACTGGAGAGCGACAGCTCGCAGATGTCGAAGTCCACCGTACGCATGGCCCTGAAGAAGATCTCCTCCGGAGAGAGCGTCATGAACACCGGATCGACTCCGTCCACGCGCACGGCCCCACTGATGAGGGGGCGGTTGCGGTCGTAGTCTCCGATCGCGACGGACAGAGTGAGCTGCGACATGGCCGGGAAAC
>Ga0157370_10003349_pt1 | contig 18877 bp, 5 predicted proteins | sample C35metaG_FD_113463 | JGI IMG/M metagenome (GOLD analysis project Ga0157370, IMG submission 113463) | Corn rhizosphere microbial communities from Kellogg Biological Station, Michigan, USA - C3-5 metaG | ecosystem: Host-associated > Plants > Roots > Rhizosphere > Soil | place: USA: Michigan...
GCGCATCGGTGCGGGCATGCGTGTCGATGCGGTCGTAGCGCCGCATCGCGAGGCCGGGGATCAGCGACACCCAGGCCGGCAGGCGCCCGAGGCCGTCGATGTAGCCGGGCCGCGAGCCTTCTTCACCGGCTTCGGCCGGATACCAGGCCTGCACCACGACATTGCGGTGGTCGTGCGGGTCGTCGGTCGCGGGTTCGTCGCGATCGGGGTCGGTCCACCGGAACACCTGGCTGCCGACCGCATAGGGGCCAGCCGGCACGGGCAGCGCCGGCACCGGAACGAAAGTCCACGCGAGCAACGCCACCAACGCGAGCGCCGCCACACCGCCGCGCCCCAGCCATGCGAGCGCGCGTTGTTGCTGCTGCGGCGGCCGGCTGCGCCGCCAGGCCAGCACCAGCAGCGCCGCGAGCAGTGCGCAGATGGCTGCGTACTGCCCATGGAAGCCCTCGCGCAAGACCTGCACAAGGCAGGCGACCAGCAGCGCTGCGCCCATGGCCGCGATGGCGCGCGCGCCGATCCGCCGCGTCGCCGCCGCCACGAGGGCGAGGACGACCGCAACGGTGACGATCGCGCCATCCAGCATCGACATCGCCGCCTCAGCCGCCGTACCGGGCGAGCATGCCCAGCTTCTCGTTCAGCGCCGCCTGGAACTGGTCGCGCTGCGAGGGCACCCACATCGGCGGATCGAACGCGGCCACGATACGCTGGCCCTCGATGCGGATCGTGCCGGCCAGCGGCTCGCGCACGGCGAAGCTGTCGCCCTGCACATCGACCTGGAAGCCCAGCGCCTCGCCTTCCTTCAACTGCGCCTTGAGGGATTCGCGCAGCCGCTCCGGGCGACCGGCGTGCGGAACGGAGATTTCGATCGGCCGCAGGTCCGGCAGCGGCAGCAGCACCGCGGCGGTGACCTTCGACGGCCCGCCCGCATCCGGAAAGCGCAGCTTCGCCGCGGCGTCGAGCACCAGCGCGCGGGCTGCGGCGACCTCGTCGTCGGGCGCGTGGCCGCTCTGCGGGGTGACGAAGTTGTCGGTCAGCACATCGACCGATGCCACGCTGCCGTCCGCATCCACCGAGAGGCGGAAGCTCATCACGCCCTGCACGTCCTTGTGGGGCTTCGCTGCTTCGGCCAGGGCGCGATGAAAGTCCAGCACGACCCGGCGCGCGGCCGCCGCGTCGAGCGCGCCGCTCACCACCGGCGAGGTGGCGCGCAGATGGCCGACCAGCGCGATGCGCGCCTCCAGCGGGTCCATGCTGCCCTCGATGGCCTGCGTGCCGTGCACGATGCGGTCGTCGAACAGCAGCAGCTGGTTGAACTCGGCCGGCACCAGCTCGTAGAGCACCTCGCCCTGCACATGGTGCTTCTTGTAGCTGGGCACGCCGTCGCGCATCAGCAGGGTTTCGCCGCCCGCGAACCTGCGCGCCTGCCAGCGTGTGAGCGAGTAGACGAAGCCCCAGGTGCCGTTCTGGAAATCGCTGTGCAGGCCCAGCATGCAGCCGTCGACCATGAGGTGGAAGTTCGGCGCGCCGGTCGGCAGCATCCCGAGATGGTCGGTGCACCACTGCTTCAGGTGCCGGGTGAAGCGCGTCCACAGCGCCTCGGGAAAAAGCTGCTGCGGCACCGTGCGCAGGTACGTGTACATCTGCGGCTCGCAGAAGTACTGCCACTGCACCGTCTGCTGGTAGGCGTTCTTCACCTTGCCGTCGTAGGCCGTGCGAAGGGCGTCGGCCTCGAGGAAGAAGTCCTTGACGACATGCTGGCGCTTGATCACGCCGGCTCTCCCACGGCCGCCGCCGCGTGCTCGCGCATGTCCCCCAACGCCACGCGCACCTGGCGGTTGCCGCTGTACGGCAGGCGCCCGTGGGCCATCAGCAGGTTGTTCACCAGCAGCACGTCGTTGGCCTGGGTCGGGATGTGGATCGCGCACTCGGTCAGCACCCGGTCGATGGTGCGCACCCACTCGGCCGGGATCGGGCTGCCGTCGCCGAAGAACACGGTGCGCGGGTACTGGTCGCGCCTGAAGTGCTTGCCCAGCATGGCGTCGATCTGGCCCGGCAGCGCATCGGGGTGGTGCAGGAGGATCTGGTTGAACCAGGCCTCGGTGTCGTGCTCGGGAATCTGCAGCAGCGCGTGGGTGCGGTAGGACACGGTGAGGTCGTTCTCCGAAATCGCGTCGATCTCGTGCCCCGTCGACGCGATCTTCTCGCGCAACTCCTCGAGGCTTCCGACCTGGAAGAACTGCTCCCACGACGCATCCAGCCCGCGGATGAAACGGCGCCGGTAGATGAGCCCCAGATCGCGGAAGCGCGCCAGCATGTCCACGGGCAGGCGCTCGACCACCCGGCGCCCGTCCGACAAGGTCCACTCGCCGCCTTCCGACGCGGGCTCCAGGCAGAAGAAGAGCTGGCGCGACGGCCAGGTCTGGGTGTGCGAGGCCTCGTTGTGGAAGCGGATCTCCAGGTGCTTGGGATAGGGCGTGGCGAAGTACACGTTGTCGCTGGCGCTGGCGAGCGGCAGGTCGCCGTAGTGCCGGTAGAGCGCATCGCAGGCCGAGGCAGCCGAAGCTTCGAAGCCTTCGAGGCCGCCGACGTCGAACTCGCGGAACAGCACATGGCCGTCGGTCCACAGGGCTTCGTCGATGCGGTCGCGGTGTTGGCGAATCCAGGGCGCGAGCGGTTCGCGCGAGGCAGATGTGATGTGCATGGGATGGGCTCGATACGAAGTTGGAAAAAAGGAGGGCCTCTCAGGACATGGCGACGAGAATCCGCCGCGGTCCGTCGAACGGCAGCCGGCCGTGCGCCGCCAGCAGGTTGTCGACCACCAGCAGGTCGCCCTGCCGCCACCGGAAGGCGCGCCGCTGCGCGCGCAGCACCTCGCGCACCCGGGCCAGGGTTGCGTTGTCGATGCGGCCGCCGTCGCCGTAGTACGCCGCCATCGGCAAGCCCGCCTCGATGCGCGCATCGACGTTGCTCGCCATCGGCGTGTTGGAGGCATGGAACAAGTGCACCTGGTTGAACCAGACCCGCTCGCCGGTCAGCGGATGCACGCGCGTGGGCGGCCGCCGCTCGTGGATGCGCAGGCCGCCGCCGGGCTGCCATTCGCAGCCGATGTCCATCTCGCGGCAATGCGCCTCGACCTGCGCGCGGTCATCGGTCTCGAAGGCCTTGCTCCAGGCGTTGTAGCGCGCGTTCGCCGGCGCGAGGTTGCGCACATACAGGAGCTCGCGGCGCTCGAATTCCTCGACGATGGGCGCCGGCATCTGCTCGAGGATGCGCCGCGAATCGGCCAGCGGCGTCTCGCCGCCCACCTGCGGTTCGGTCGCGCAGAAAAAATACAGCCGCCCGGGCCAGCGCACGCTGTACGACATCTCGTTGTGCAGCGGGATCTCCAGCTGCTTCGGGTATTCGGTCGAGGTGTAGATGCCCTCGGCCACCCGGCTGCGCGGCGAGGTGCCGCCCGCGTAGCCGCGCAGTTGCGGCGCCATCGCGGCGACCGCGCGGCGAAAGTCCTCGGGCTCGCGCAGCGGAAAACCGCGCAACAGCAGCGCGCCGGCGCGCAGCAGCGCGGGCTCCAGCCGCGGCATCTCGCGTGCGAACCAGTGTTCGACGTCCGCCGCGCCGGGGCCGGCGTGCACGCAGTGCGGAAAGCCGCCGTCGATGCCGTCGCCCGACTCGCGGGGATCGATGAGGGTTGCGGTCTCGCTCATGCGCATCGCCCCAGGTACCAGTGGCGGCCGACGATCTCGAGCACGCGATCGACGTGCGGCGGCGCGAGGATCGACAGGTGATCGCTGCCGGTCACGTCGACGCTGCGCAGTTGCGGCGCGTGCAGGCGCCAGGCACTGTCGTCGCTGGTGCCGTCGGCGCGCAGCAGCAGCACCGGGCCGTCGAACGCGCCTTCGGGCCGGTAGCCGATCGCGCACTGGCGGCAGAACATCTCCAGCACCGGCACGAAGTCGTTCAGCCGTGCATTGGCCGGCAGCAGGCGCGCGCGGCGCATCGCCTCGAAGATCGGCGGCGCCTGCTCGCGCAGCGGCAGCGCGGCCAGCGCATCGGCGTCGAGCCCGTGGGCGTGTTCGCTCTGCAGCGCGATCAGCGCGATGTATTCGCGCAGTGCGTGGGCGCGATCGCCATGCCCTTCCGCACGCGGGGCGTCGGTATCGACCAGCACCACCGGCGCGACAGCGGCGCCGTCGCCGGCCAACTGCCGGGCCGCCTCCAGCGCGATCCAGCCGCCGAACGAATGGCCGATGAGGTGATAGGGCCCCTCGGGCTGCACGGCGCGGATCGCATCGACATAGCGCGCCGCCGCCTCCTGCAGCGTCGGCCGCCCGCCGTCGTGGCCGAGCAGCGCGGGCGCCTCCAGGCCGATGAAGCGCGCATCGCCGGTGCTGCGCGACGCGAATTCGAGGAACGAGGTGGCGTTCGCGCCCGCACCGGGCATGCAGAACACCGTGCGCGCCTCGGTGCTGCCACGGCGAATCGTCACTGCGGCGCCTGGCGCGATGTCGGCACCCCGGTTCGGCGAGACGCCATCCAGGCGCGCCAGGATCGAAGCGATCGCGCCGCCGACCCGGCCGGCGTGCTCGGTGCGCATCATGATGCTCCAGTGATCGCCGCCGATGGGGTGCACCTGCAAGCGGTTGCCCACCACCCCGCTCCAGCCATTCGACGGATCGCCCGCGTCGCCCGGCTGCGCAGCGGCGAACAGATGCGCGTCGATCTCCAGCGGCTCGGCGTAGTACCTGTGCGCTGCAGCGCGCAGGTTGAACCAGAGGTCGGCACGCGCATCGAATTCGGCCGGGCTCATCTCCTTCGTGAGCCAGCCCTCGCTGCGTGCCAGCGCGATCGCTTCGGGCACATCCCCGGTCGCAAGAATCCGCGCGACTTCGGCCGCCTCCAGCTTGCGCCCGTGGTACTCGGCGAACGCGACCAGCAGCAGCTTCCTGTCGTTCACGCCGAGGTCGGACACGCCGCGCTCGCCGTCGCCGCGATACCAGCTGTCGACGAGGCCGAGGAATTCGACCTGCTCGCCCGCCGCCAGCAATTTCCGCGCGACTTCGAAGGCGAGCACGCCGCCGGCCGACCAGCCCGCCAGGCGGTACGGCCCCTGCGGCAGCGCTTCGCGAATCCGCTGCACGTAGCCCGCTGCCAGGTCCTCGTAGCGGCTGTCGGCATGCACCGCCTCGCGGTCGGCACGGATGCCGTAGAGGCCCACCTCGGGATCGATGTGTGCCGCCAGCCGCTCGTAGGACAGCACTTCGCCGCTGGGCTCGTGCACGAACACCAGCGGACGCCGCGCACCGCCCTTGCGCAGCGTCACCCACTGCGCATTCGCGCTCGCCACGCCCTCGCGCGGCCGGTCGATCAACGCGGCCAGCGCGCTCAGCTGCTGTGCCAGCAGCACGTCCTGCAGCGCGACTTCGTAGCCCTTCTGCTTGAGCCCTTCGATGACCTGGAACACCATCAGCGAGTAGCCGCCCAGGTCGAAGAAGTTGTCGTGGCGGCCGATGCGCTCGACGCCGAGCAGTTCCGACCAGAGCGCGGCGATGACGCACTCCGCCTCACCCTGCGGCGGCTCGTAGCGGCTCGATGCCAGGCCCTGCCCGTCGGGCGCGGGCAGCGCGTTGCGGTCGAGCTTGCCGTTCGGCGTCAGCGGCAGCGCGTCCACGGCGACGAAGGCCGAGGGCAGCATGTACTCGGGCAGATGCGCGGCCAGGCCGGCGCGCAGTTGCGCCGGGTCCACTGCGCCGACCACGTACGCGACGAGGCGCCTGTCGCCGGGGCTGTCCTCGCGCGCGATCACCGCGGCCTCGCGCACACCCGGCTGCTGCGCAAGGCGTGCCTCGATCTCGCCCAGCTCGATGCGAAAACCCCGCAGCTTGACCTGCGAATCGTTGCGGCCGAGGTATTCGAGCGTGCCGTCTTCGCGCCAGCGGCCGAGGTCGCCGGTGCGGTACATGCGCGCCTCGCCCTCGCCCTCGCCTGCCCCGGCGAACGGGTCGCGGAGGAACCGTGCGGCGGTCAGTTCCGCGCGGTCGAGATAGCCGCGGGCCACGCCCGCGCCGCCGATGTGGATCTCGCCGGCCACGCCGACCGGCACCGGCTGCGCCGCCGCATCGAGCACATAGACCCGCGCGCCCGGCATCACCTGGCCGATGTGCGGACGACGCCCGTCGACGATGCCGCAGCTCGCATCGACGCTGCACTCGGTGGGTCCGTACATGTTGAAGAACAGGCGGTCGTCGACGGCCGCAAGCTCGCCCCAGGTTGCCGCATCGATGGCCTCGCCGCCGAGCAGCAGCTTGCGCAGGCTCGGCGCGCGCCCCCGCAAGAGGCCCGCGCCCTGCATCAGGCGCAGGTGCGAGGGCGTGCATTCCATCACCTCGATGCGATGCGCTTCCAGGAAGCCGAGCAGCTCCTCCGCACCGAGCCGCGCCGCCTCGGGCAGCAGGAACACGCTGCGCCCGAACGCCAGTTGCCCCCACGCCTTGACCGCCATGTCGAAACCGAACGAGGAGTTCCACGCCACGCGCCGGCAATCGGGCGCCACGCCGTGGACGCAGGCCTCCATCGCGTGGAGAAAGTACGCCAGGTTGCGGTGCTCGACCATCACGCCCTTGGGCGTGCCGGTCGAACCCGAGGTGTAGATCACGTAGGCCAGGTGCGCGGGCGTGAGGCCGACGTCGGCACGGTCCGGGTTGTGGGACGGGGCGAGCGCCCAGTCGGGGTGCGCCGCATCGAGCATCGCGCGCACGCAGCGCCCGGAAGGCCTGAGGCGTCCGTCCAGCCGCTGCTGGGTCAACAGCACGACGGCGCCGCTGTCGCCGAGCATGTGCGCGAGCCGCTCGTCCGGGTACACCGGGTCGAGCGGCACATACGCACCGCCCGCCTTGAGCGTGGCCAGCAGCGCCACGACCAGTTCCAGGCTGCGCTCGGCGCAGATCGCCACGCGGTCGTCGGGCCTCACGCCGAGCGCGCGCAGGTGGTGGGCGAGCTGGTTGGCGCGCGCGTTGAGTTCTGCGTAGCTCAAGGCCTCGCCCGCGTATTCGATCGCCTGTGCATCGGGCCGGCGCGCCGCCTGCGCCTCGAAGAGCTCGTGCACCAGCACCGGTTCGGCGGCAACGGCGTGGCTCTCGTTGAAGCCCTCCACGATCGATGCGCGCTCCTTCGCATCGAGCAGGTCGATGCGATCGACCGGCTGGCTGTCGTCGGCGACCATGCCGCGCAGCACCGCCTCCAGGCAGCGCCAGTGGCGGCGCACCGTGGCCTCGTCGAACAGCGCGCTCGCGTAGTTGAGCTGGCCGCCGATGCCTTCTTCGCTTTCGCGCAGTTCCAGCGAGAGCTCGAACTGCGCGCTGTCGGCGCCGCCGCCCAGGCTCTGCGCCTGCAGGCCGGCCAGGTCGAGCGCGGCCCTGGGCGTGTTGTGCCAGGACAGCATGACCTGGAACACCGGATGGTGAGCCAGCGAACGCGGCGGGTTGAGCGCCTCGACCAGGCGCTCGAACGGCACGTCCTGCAGGCTCTGCGCCTGCACCGCGGTCTGCCGCGCCTGGGCCAGCAGCGCCTGCACGCTGGGGCTGCCCGACAGGTCGATCTTCAGCGCCTGCGTGTTGATGAAGAAGCCGATCAGCGGCTCGACCTCGACGCGGCTGCGGCCCGCGTGCGAGCTGCCGATCACCACCTGCTCCTGTCCGCTGAGCCGGCCCAGCACCACGGCCCAGGCCGCGAGCAGCGTCATGTACAGCGTGGTGCCGTGGCGCTGGCCAAGCGCGCGCAGGCCGTCGGCGAGCGCGACATCGAGCGCGATGGCGATGTTCGCGCCACGGTAGTCCTGCACCGGCGGCCGCGGCCGGTCGGTCGGCAGGTCGAGCAGGGCCGGCGCGCCGCGCAGTTGCGCCACCCATTGCTGCAACTGCTGCTGCAGCAGCGGACCCTGCAGCCACTGGCGCTGCCACATGCCGAAGTCGGCGTACTGGATCGCGAGCGGCGGCAGCGGGTCGGGCCGGCCTTCGCGGAAGGCGCGGTACAGGGCCGAGAACTCGTTCGCGAGCACGCCGCCCGACCAACCGTCGGAGACGATGTGGTGCATGGTGACGAGCAGCACGTGGTCCTCGGGCCCGAGCGCGAGCAGGCGGCCTCGGATCAACGGTCCGAGCGCGAGATCGAACGGGCGCAGCGCCTCTTCGCGCGCGATGCGCTCCAGCTCCGGGTCGGTGGCGCCGCGCAGGTCTTCATGCCGCAGCGCGAAGCCGCGGGCCTCGTCGATGACCTGGAGCGCCTGGCCGCCGATGCCGACGAAGCGCGTGCGCAGCACCTCGTGGCGCTCGACGATGCGGTCCAGCGCCGCCTGCAGCGCCGCGATGTCGAGCGCACCGCGCAGCCGCACCGCATCGGGCACGTGGTAGGCCTTGCTCGCCTCGGGATCGACGCGCGCGATGAACCACAGGCGCTGCTGCGCGAACGACATCGGCAGCGGCGCCGAGCGGTCGGCGCGGGCGATGGCGCCCAGGGCGTTCTGGCTCGCCTCGGCCACGTCGCGGGCCATGTCGGCCAGCTGCGGATGGGTGAAGAGCGCGGGCAACGGCAGCTCGACGCCGAGCCGCTCGCGCACCTGCGAAACCAGCCGCACCGCGAGCAGCGAGTGGCCGCCGAGCTCGAAGAAGTTGTCGTGCCGCCCGACGCGCTCCATGGCCAGCAGTTCGCACCAGATCTGCGCGAGCGTGTCCTCGATCTCGCCGATGGTCGCCTCGTAGGCGCGATGCGCGAAGGCCAGGCCGTCGGGCGCGGGCAGCGCCTGGCGGTCGAGCTTGCCGTTGGGGGTCAGCGGCAAGGCGGCCAGCGGCATGAACGCACCCGGCAGCATGTGATCGGGCAGGTGCGCGGCCAGGCGCATGCGCAGCTCGGCGGGGTCGGCCGCCTGCACGTCGCCCACGATGTAGGCGACCAGGCGCTTGTCGCCGGGCACGTCCTCGCGCGCGATCACCACGGCTTCGCGCACGCCGGGCAGCTCGTTCAGCCGTGCCTCGATCTCGCCGGGCTCCACGCGGTGGCCGCGGATCTTGAGCTGGAAATCGTTGCGGCCGAGAAATTCGATGGTGCCGTCGTCGCGCCAGCGGCCGAGGTCGCCTGTCCTGTACATGCGCGAACCCGCACCGACCCCAGCATCCACGCCACCCGCGAACGGATCGTCCAGGAAGCGCTCGGCGCTCAGCGCGGGCTGGTGCAGGTAGCCGCGTGCGACCTGCACGCCGGCGATGTATATCTCTCCGGCCACGCCGCGCGGCACCGGCCTGCGCTGCGCGTCGAGCAGATAGAGCCGGCAGTTGTCGACCGGCGCACCGATGGGCGGTAGGTCGTCCCAGTCTTCGGCCGGCCCGGCGAGCGTGTGCGCGGTGACCACGTGGCTTTCGGTCGGGCCGTAGTGGTTGTGCAGCCTGGCGTTGCGGCCGGAGAACAGGCGCCGGATGGCAGGTGTGATGCGCAGCTGCTCGCCCGCGACGACCAGGTCGCGCAGCGCCGGCAGTGGTGCTTCGCGCTGCGACCACAGTTCGCTCAGCGCATTGAGCGCGATGCAGGGCAGGAACAGCCGTTCGAGCTGCTGTTCGCCCAGCCAGTCGGCCAGCGCGGGCAGGTCGCGGCGCAGGTCGTCGGGCAGCAGCACGAGGGTGCCGCCGCCGGCCAACGTCGAGAAGATTTCCTGGAACGCCACATCGAAGCCCGGTGCCGCGAACTGCAGCGTGCGCGCCGCGCCCGGCAGCGCCTCGCGCTGCCACGCCAGCAGGTTGACGAGCCCGCGATGCGGCATCGCCACGCTCTTGGGCCGGCCGGTCGATCCCGAGGTGTAGATGACGTAAGCCAGGTGCTCGCCGCGCAGGCCCAGCGCCTGCGCATCGGGGCACGGCGCGGCAGCCTGTGCCCATGGCGCCTGGCCGATGTCGTCGAGCAGCACGCGCGCGCAAGCCGCCGCCGGGGGCAGGCGAGCGGCCAGCCGCTCTTGCGTCAGCAGCACGCGCGGCGCGCTGTCGGCCAGCATGTGCGCCAACCGTTCATCGGGATAGGCCGGGTCCAGCGGCACATAGGCGCCGCCGGCCTTGAGCGTGGCCAGGATCGCGATCACCATCGGCGGGCCGCTCTCCAGGCAGATCGCCACGCGTTCGTCGGGCGCGACGCCGAGCGTGCGCAAATGCATCGCCAGCTGGTTCGCCTGCGCCTCCAGCTCGCCGTAGCTCAGCCGCTGCGCGCCGAACGCCAGCGCCGCAGCCGACGGGTCGCGCGCGGCCTGGCGCTCGAACAGCGCGTGCACCAGCTCGCCTTCGGCGCCGTGGTCGCGCCGCGTGGCGTTGAAGCCATGCAGGACCTCATCGCACTCGGCCGGCGGCAGGGTCTCGATCGCATCCATCGGCGTTTCGGGCGCGCACCCGAGCGCCTGCACCAGATGCCCGAGGGTTTCGCGCACCATCGCGGCGATGCGTGCGGCATTCACGCGCTCGACGATCTCGGCGGTGATGCTGAAGCCCTCGCCATGGTCATCGACGTGCAGCACGAACGGATAGTTGGTGCGGTCGCGGCTCTCGATGTGGTGGATGCCGGCCATGCCCTCTTGGCCCGGCGCCGCCGCCTCATCGCGGCTGTGGCGGTAGTTCAGCAGCGCCGAGAACAGCGGCGTGTTCGCGGCTGCCAGCCCGCTGCAGCGCTGCGCCAATGTCAGCGGCGCGTGCTCGTGGCGCAGCAGTTCGGCGAGCGTGGCCGCAGTTTCTTCGAGCGCAGCGCCGGCGCTGCGTCCGTCCAGCCGCACGCGCAGCGGCAGCGTGTTGATGAACATGCCCATCGCGCGGTCGGCACCCGCGCCGCCCTGCAGGCGGCCGAACAGCACCGTGCCGAACACCACGTCCTCGCGACCGCTGCAGCGCGCGAGCACCTGCGCCCACGCGAGGTGGAACACGCAGGCGGGGCTGACGCCGCGCGCCCGCGCAATCCGGCGCAAGTCCGCGCACAACGCCGCATCGAGCCTGAGCTTCGCCTGCACCGCGTCGCTGCCGTTGCCCTGCACATCGAGCAGGTCGAAGGGCGCGGTCGGCTGGTCGATGTCGCCGAGCATCGTGCGAAAGAACTGCTCGTGCTCGGCCTCGCGCGCCGAAAGCCGAGCCTGTGCGACGAAATTGCGGAACGGCAACGGCACGGGCAGCTCGTCCCGGCGGTCCCGCATCACGAGGCCCACCTCGTGCACCAGCTGCTCCAGCGTGACGTGGTCCATCACCAGGTGGTGGTAGAGCATCTGCAGCAGCCAGCGCCCGCTCACCGCGTCGAAGGCGGCAAAGCCGCGCATCAGCGGCGCCTGCCGCACGTCGAGGCGGTAGCGGTCCGGATCGGCGTGCGCCTTCAGGCGCGCCTGCACGTCGCCGGCCAGTTCCAGCGTCTCGACCTCCAGCCGCGCGCGGCGCCACACCACCTGCACCGGTTCGGGCAGGCCGTCCCACTGCACCGCGGTGCGCAGCACGTCCTGCCGCGCGATCACCTCGTTCATTGCGGCGACGAAGCCGTCGAGCAGCGCGCGGCTGTCGAAGCCCATCAGCAGCCGGTTCAGGTAGGCATCGCCCCGCTGCTGCAAGAGGTGATGGAACAGGATGCCCTCCTGCAGCGGCGCGAGCGGATAGATGTCCTGCACGTTGCCGGCGCCGCCCGGCGTGGCCGCGACGATGCGGTCGATCTGCGCCTGCTCGAGCCGCACCAGCGGCAGCATCTGCGGCGTGATGCGCGCCTGCTGCGCCTCTTCTGCCGCGCGTGCCGGCGCGGCGTGTTCGCCGTTGGCCGCGACCCAGTTCATCAGCACCTGCTTGTGCAGCTTCAGCGAAGCCATCACGCCCGGGGTCAGCACGCCGCGCGGGGCCTTGACCACCAGTTCGCCCTGCTCGATGCGCGCCAGGACCCGGCGCTGTTCGAAGAGGCCGATCAGGGCCGGCGCGTCCAGCCCGTCCAGCGCATCCCGCCCGTCTCGCGCTCGCATGCTTGCAACTTCCACATTCACAGTCTGAACTCCTCGGTTTCCGATTCGGTGGCATCCCACGCGGCTTCCTTTGCAGCAGGCGGCACGGGGATCGCGTTGTGCGGCACCTCGTCGATGCGTGGCGCGGTCCGCACGGCCTCGGCCATCGCGGCCAGTTCGGGCCGGGCGAAGACCGCGCGCACGTCGATGGACCAGCCGCGGCGGCGCAGGTGCTCGAGCAACTGCACCGCGAGCAGCGAATGCCCACCGAGGGCGAAGAAGCTGTCGTGGCGGCCGATGCGCCCGATGCCGAGCAGCTGCGACCAGATGGCCGCGAGCGCGCTCTCGATCTCGCCCTGCGGCGGCGCGTAGGCGCGGTGGCCGAAGGCTTCGTCTTCCGGCGCGGGCAGTGCCTTGCGGTCGAGCTTGCCGTTGTTCGTCAGGGGCAGTGCCGCGATGCGCACATACGCCATCGGCAGCATGTGTTCGGGCAGGTGGCCGGCGAGCCTGCTGCGCAGTTGCAGCGGCTCCAGGCTGTCGTTGGGCGACTTCGGCACCACGTAGGCGACCAGCGCGAGCGTGCCGCTCCGGTCTTGCCGCGCGAGCACCGCCGCATCGGCGATGCCGTCGAGCGCGCGCAGCTGCGCCTCGATCTCGCCCGGCTCGATGCGCTGCCCGCGCAGCTTGATCTGGAAGTCGTTGCGGCCCAGGTAGTCGATCGCCCCGTCGGCGCGCCAACGGCCGAGGTCGCCGGTGCGGTAGAGGCGGCCGTGCCCGGCGAAGGGGTCGGCGATGAAGCGCTCGGCCGTCAGGTCCGGCCGGTTCAGGTAGCCGCGCGCCACCTGTGCGCCGCCGATGTACAGCTCGCCCGCCACGCCCAGCGGCACCGGGCGCAGCGCGACGTCGAGCAGGAACAGGCGGGTGTTGGCGACCGGCCGGCCGATCGGCACGGCATCGCGGTCGTCGTCGCTGCAGGTCCAGGCGCTCACATCCACCGCCGCCTCGGTCGGGCCGTAGAGGTTGAACAGTTGCGCCCCCGGCCATCGCTCGCGGCATTGGCGCGCGAGCGCGGCCGGCAGCGCTTCGCCGCTGCAGACCACGCGCCGCAGCGTGTCGCAGCCGCCCGCCGCGTCGGGGTGCGCAAGAAAGACCTGCAGCATCGACGGCACGAAATGCAGCGTCGTCACGCCGCTCGCGCGGATCAGCTCGCCCAGGTAGGCCGGGTCCTTGTGCCCCTCCGGCCGCGCGAGCACCAGCCGCGCGCCGGCCATCAGCGGCCAGAAGAACTCCCACACCGACACGTCGAAGCCGAACGGCGTCTTCTGCAGCACGACGTCGTCGGGTGTCAGCACATAGGCCTGCTGCATCCCGTGCAGGCGGTTGACGATGCCGCGGTGCGCGTTCATCACGCCCTTGGGGCGGCCGGTCGAACCCGAGGTGTAGATCACGTAGGCCAGGTGGTCTTCGTGGAGCGCCGGGGCCGAGACGTCGGGGTCGGCTTCGAAGGGGTCCGCGGGCGGGTCGCGATCCGGCACCAGCGTGCGCGCGCCCGGTGCATCCGGTGCATCCGGTGCATCCGGCAGGTGCGGCGCCAGTTCCGGATCGGCCAGCACCACCACCGGCCGGGCCTCGTCCAGCATCTGCCGCAGGCGCTGCGGCGGCAGCGACGGATCGAGCGGCAGGTACGCGCCGCCGGCCTTGAGGACCGCGAGCAGGGCGATCACCAGCATCTCGCTGCGCTGCATGCACACGCCCACGCAGGTGTCCGGCCCGACGCCCGATGCGCGCAGTTGCCCTGCCAGGCGATGGGCGCGGGCATCGAGTTCGGCGTAGCGGAGCCGACGGTCCTCGAAGACCAGCGCGATGGCGTCGGGCCGCTGCGCCGCCTGGCGCTCGAAGAGCTGGTGCAGCAGCAGGCCGCGCGGACAGTCGACGGTCATGGCGTTGAAATCGGCCACCACCTTCTGGCGCTCTTCCGCCGGCAAGACGTCGATGCGTTCCAGCGGCCGCTGCGGCTCGCTTTCGAGCGCATCGACCAGCGCACGCAGCGCCTGCTCGACGAAGCGGTCGATTCGCCGCGCATCGACGCTGCGATCGATCTCGGCGGTGAGGCCGAAGCCGTCGCCATGGTCGTCCACATGCAGCACGAACGGGTAGTTGGTGCGGTCGTGTCCGCCGAGCGATTCGATGCCCGGCAGCCCCGTGGCCTCGCCGTCGCGGCGGCTGTAGCGGTAGTTCAGGAGGCTCGCGAACAGCGGCGTGCCGGCCGGCAGGCCGCTGCAGCGCTGGGCCAGGCTCAGCGAGGCATGCTCGTGGCGCAGCAGCTCGGCCAGGTCGGCATGCACGCGGCGCAAGGCCGCTTCGGTGCCGCCGCCATCCACGCGCACGCGCAGCGGCAAGGTGTTGAGGAACATGCCCATCGCGCGCGCCGCTTCCGCGCCGGCCTGCAGGCGGCCGAACAGCACCGTGCCGAACACCACGTCCCCGCGCCCGCTGCAGCGCGCGAGCACCAGCGCCCAGGCCAGGTGAAAAACGCTGGCGGCGCCAACGCCGCGCAGCCGCACCTGTTCGCGCAGGCGCCGCGCGAGCGAGGCATCGAGTTCGCTGCGCGCCTGCACGGCGCCGCTGCCGTCGCCGCGCACATCGGCGAGGCCGAACGGCGCGGTGGTTTCCTCGACATCGCCCAGCGCGGCGCGGAAATAGGCTTCGTGCCCGGCCTCGGCCGCGCCCTTCAGCGCCTCGGCGACGAAGCGGCGGAACGGCACCGGCGCCGGCAACAGCGCGCGCCGGTCCTGCAGGATCAGCATGACCTCCTGCACCAGCAGCTGCGAGGCGGTGTGATCGAGGATCAGGTGGTGGTGCTGCAACTGCAACAGCCATCGCCCGCTGCCGTGCACCTCGATGGCATGGCCGCGCAGCATCGGCGCGCGGCGCACGTCCAGGCGCGCGCCGGTCAGGGTTTGCAGACATGCCATCGCCTCCTGTTCGGTCGCGGCGGGCAGCACGTCGATGTCCAGGTGGACCTTGCGATGCACCAGTTGCACCGGCCGCTCCAGCCCCTCCCAGTGCACGCCGGTGCGCAGGATGTCGTGCCGCGCGATCACCTCGCGCAGGGCCTGCACGAAGCCGTCGAGCCGTTCGCGGCCGTCGAAGCGCAGCAGCGTCGGCATGACATAGGCATCGCCGCCCTCGCCTTCACCTTCGTGCAACCGGTGATGGAACAGGATGCCCTCCTGCAGCGGCGCGAGCGGGTAGATGTCCTGCACGTTGCGCACGCCGCCCGGCACCTGCGCCACGAGGCGGTCGATCGCGCCCTGGTCGAGCGCGAGCAGCGGCAGCATCGCGGGCGTGATCGCCCCGGTGGCTTCGTCGATGCGGTAAGCCAGCGGGTCGCTGCGCCCGCGCTCGCGCAGCAGCGCGATCAGCTCGGGCTTGCGCTCGCGCAAGGCCTGCACCAGGGCCGGGTCGGCGAGCAGGCGCGCATCGCCCTGGAGCGCCAGCCGTTCGCCGTCCAGGCGCAGGGTGAGGCCGCGCGCGGCCAGCGTGTCGAGCAGGTGCGACGGGCTCACAGGACGATCTCCTCCAGTTGCACGGTCGCCGCGGCGAGGTCGGCCAGGGTCGGCGCGTTGAACACCATCTGCACATCGACCTGCAGTTGCTGCGCGCCCATGGCGTGGATCAGCTGGATCGCCAGCGCCGAATGTCCGCCGAGCTCGAAGAAGTTGTCGTGGCGGCCGACCCGCTCGACGCCGAGCAGTTCGCGCCACACCGCCGCGAGACGGACCTCGATGTCGGTCTCCGGCGCGGCATACGCCTGCCGCGCGAGGCCGTCGTCGTCGGGCGGCGGCAGGGCCTTGCGGTCGAGCTTGCCGTTCGCATTCAGCGGCCAGGCCGCGAGCACGACGAAGGCGCCGGGCAGCATGTAGTCGGGCAGTTGCGCGCCGAGTTGCGCGCGCAGCATGGCAGGCTCCAGCACGGCGCCCGGCTGCGCGAGCAGGTAGGCGACAAGGCGCGGCTCGCCGGGCGGCTCGGTGCTTGCGATCACGATGGCTTCGCGCACCCCGTCCAGCCGCGCGAGCCGCGCTTCGATCTCCCCAAGCTCGATGCGGTAGCCGCGGACCTTGACCTGGAAGTCGTTGCGGCCCAGGTACTCGATGGTGCCGTCGGCGCGCCAGCGGCCGAGGTCGCCGGTGCGGTACATGCGCGCGTCGAGTTCCCGCGCGTTCGCGAACGGATCGCGCAGGAAGCGCTCGGCGGTGAGCCCAGGCTGCCCGAGATAGCCGCGCGCAACACCGGCGCCGCCGATGTGGATTTCGCCGGCCACGCCGATGGGCACCGGCTCGCCGTGCGCATCGAGCAGGTAGACGCGCGCGCCCGGCATCGGGCGGCCGATGTGCGGCACTGCGCCCTCGACCGGGCCGCAGGTGGCGTCGACGCTGCATTCGGTCGGGCCGTACATGTTGTGGAACTGCACCGTGCCGGCCTCGGCAAGGTGCCGCCATGTCGCGGCATCGAGCGCCTCGCCGCCGAGCAGCAGCTTGCGCAGCGAACCGGCGCGCCGCTGCCGGCCGAAGCCGGCCGCGTGCAGCATGCGCAGGTGCGAGGGCGTGCACTCCATCGCCTCGATGGCATGGCGCTCCAGAAAGTCGAGCAGGGCTTCCGCATCGAGGCGGGCGCGCTCGGGCAGCAGGTACACGCTGCGGCCGAACGCGAGCTGTCCCCAGGCCTTGACCGCCATGTCGAAACCGAACGAGGAGTTCCATGCCACGCGCCGGCAGTCCGGCGCCGGGCCGTGGATGCGCTGCTCCAGCCCGTGCAGGAAATTGAGCACGTTGCGGTGCTCGACCATCACGCCCTTGGGCACGCCGGTCGAACCGGAGGTGTAGATCACATAGGCCAGGTGGGCCGGCGTGAGGCCCGCCACCTCGACATCGTTCGCGGGCGCATCGCGCCAGGGCGGCGATGCGTCGTCGAGCACCAGCACCGCGCAGCCTTCGGGCACCTGCAGGCGGTCGCGCAGGCGGGCGTGGGTCAGCACCGCCACCGGCGCGCTGTCGGCCAGCATGTGGGCGAGGCGGTCGTCGGGGTGCACCGGGTCCAGCGGCACGCAGGCGCCGCCGGCCTTGAGCACGGCCATCAGCGCGACGCCCAGGTCCACGCTGCGCGCAAGGCACAGCGCCACGCGGTCGTCGGGGCGCACGCCCAGGCTGCGCAGATGGTGGGCGACGCGGTTGGCGCGGCGGTTCAGTTCGCCGTAGTCGAGCGCTTCGTCTTCATGGGCGAGCGCCAGCGTGCGCGGCTGCGCGGCGGCCTGCGCTTCGAACAGGCGATGCAGCAGGCCATCGCAGCCGGTGTGCCCCGCGGCATTGAACGCATGCAGCACCTGCGCGTGTTCGTCCGCGGCCATCAGGCCGATGCGGTCCACGGGCGCAGAGGCATCGGCCACCATGCCGCGCAGCATCGCCACCAGCGCGTGCCAGTGGCGCCGCACCGTGGCTTCGTCGTACAGCGCGGTCGCGTAGTTGAACTGGCCGGCGATGCATTGGCCCGCCGGCTCCAGGTCGAGCGACAGGTCGAACTGCGCGCTGCCAGCATGGCTTGCGAGGTTGTCGAATTCGAGGCCCTCGAGCTGCAGGTGCGCAGGCGGCGTGTTCTGCCATGCCAGCCGCACCTGGTAGACGGGGTTGAAGGCGCTCGAGCGCGGCGGATTGAGTGCCTCGACCACCTGCTCGAAAGGCACGTCGCGATGCTGCTGCGCCTGCAGTGCGACCTGCCGGGCCTGCGCGAGAAGTCCGCCGGCATCGAGGCCGTCCTCGATGTCGAAGCGCAGCGCCTGTGCGTTGACGAAGAAACCGATCAGCGGCTCCAGCTCGGCGCGGTCGCGCCCCGCGATGCTGCTGCCGAGCACCACGCGCGACTGGCCGCCGAGCCGCGCAAGCACCGCCGCCCATGCCGCAAGCACCGCCATGTACACGGTCACGCCGTGCCGCTGCGCCAGCGCCTCCAGTGCACGCGTCAAAGCCTCGTCGAGGCCGACGTCGATGCTGGCGCCGCGGTAGTCCTGTTGCGCCGGCCGTGGCCGGTCGGTGGCCAGGCCGATGAGCGGCGGCGCATCGCGCAAGCGCTCGACCCAGTATTGCAACTGCGGCCGCAGCGCCTCGCCCTGCAGGCGGCGGCGCTGCCACGCGGCGTAGTCGCCGTACTGGATCGGCAAGGCCGGCAGCGGATCGGGCTCGCCGCGGCGGAACGCGCCGTACAGCACCGAGAACTCGTGCGCCATCACGCTGAGCGACCAGCCGTCGGAAACGATGTGGTGCATCGTGACCAGCAGCACGTGGTCGTCTTCGGCCAGGCGCAGCAACTGCACGCGCAGCGGCGGGTCGCGCGCAAGGTCGAACGGCGCTGCGGCCTCGGCCTGGCACAGCGCGCGCAAGGCGCTGTCGCCGAGTTGGTCGAGCTTGCGATAGGCGAGCTCGACGCCGTGCGCCGGTTCGATGCGCTGGCGCGGCTCGCCGTCGATGACGACGAAGCGCGCGCGCAGCGATTCGTGCCGAGCGACGATGCGGTCCAGTGCCTGCTGCAACGCGATGCGATCCAGCGCGCCGCGCAGGCGCAGCGCGGCAGGCAGGTGATAGGCCGCGCCGGCCTGTGCATCGATGCGTGTCACGTACCACAGGCGCTGCTGCGAATGCGAGAGCGGCAGCGGCGCGGCGCGGTCCGCCTTCGGGATCGGATCGGCTGCGGCAGGCGCGGCCCGCGCCATCTCGGCCGCCAGTTCCGCGAGCCGCGGCCGGGCGAACACCGTTGCCAGCGCCAGCTCGATGCCGAAGTGCTGGCGCAGTTGCGAGAGCATGCGCACCGCCAGCAGCGAATGCCCGCCGAGCTCGAAGAAGC
>Ga0157370_10003350_pt1 | contig 18873 bp, 14 predicted proteins | sample C35metaG_FD_113463 | JGI IMG/M metagenome (GOLD analysis project Ga0157370, IMG submission 113463) | Corn rhizosphere microbial communities from Kellogg Biological Station, Michigan, USA - C3-5 metaG | ecosystem: Host-associated > Plants > Roots > Rhizosphere > Soil | place: USA: Michigan...
AGGGACGCCACTGGAAAATCCGGCGTAGCTCAGCGGCAGAGCGGGTGACTGTTAATCACTAGGTCCTTGGTTCGATCCCAAGCGCCGGAGCCATCAGAAAAGCTCTCAACTCATTGAAGTTGAGAGTTTTTTGGTTTTTGGGATCAAGTCTCAAGTTGAGTCGCATTTTGGGCAATTTGAGGCGTTTTAGGGTGAAAAAGTATCAACAAAGTATCAACGCTCATAAGGACCATCCTCTGCAATCTTACCAACGATCTAGACCTAGAACCTTTGAACACGATTCAGATACTCGTGAAAAGCAGAGGTATTTAAAGTAACTGGTGGCATGAGGGGGCAGCAGCGTTGATCTAGAAAAGGCAGGCGGTCGCCATCGATTCTTCAGTATAGCTAGGGAGCATGAAAATAGTCTTATTGATTTCCCCTGCTCTTGATCAGATCGTAGAGTGGGATTGGGTACCGGGGGTATGATAGTGGCAGCTTCGAAAGGTGCCCTAGGTGGCGCAGATCGGGCGGCTTCCATGACCTATAGCTCAGTGGATGTCACAGATTATTGCCGAAGCTTGGCTGGGGGCTGGTACCGAGAATGATCGAGCCTTTTGGAAAAAGTTGTTCGCTTGCTTGATTAGCAACGCAGGGCATGCAGTTGTCTTGCTTCAGAATTCTCGTCTGCAATTCGTGGGTCTTTCACTACTACATGCAAGACCTGTGTTTCTTTCCCCATTGTAAAGTAGATTGCTATCGATGCAGTGTCTTTCGGGCAATCGGGAAAATATATTTGTTAGTGAGAGTTAGTTCGACAGCTTGAGCTTTGAACTCATTAGCGATACGTTGACGTGACTTGGAATTCATCTGGACGAATTATGGAGGTGAATGGTTCAAAGATCTAGCTCGCCTGAGATCGCTCTGCGGCAAGATTTTCACATCTATCGTATTCTCCTCTGCTGCCGTTTATGTAATTGCTTTTCCAATCTTTTCACGAAATACATTTCCCGAAAAATCATGGACATTCGTCAGTTTACCCACCGAGTGCCGATTGGCTGCTTGGATACCCACATCGGAAACTTGAGCGTCTATTCCCTCACAGTGGGAAGTCAGAATAAATTTGAGAAACAAGTTGGCGCAGACATCGCTAAGGTAGACGCTGAAAAATTCGTCCGAAACTTGGCGATGTATATTTGTCATCGAACCGACGCTCTTCCTGCAAACCTCGAACGCCCTAACGATCCGACCCTCACCATGGACGATGTGGAGAAACTCAGGATGGCGGACCTTGAAAATATTGCCGGTATCTACCTCGAAGGGAATGCTTACCTTTACAAAAAAATTAGTCCCACAAAAATCATAGCCGGAGTTGATGCTGCCGCTGATCGCAACGGCCAAGACGAAACTGAGCATCCGCGCAATCCCAACGAAACCAACATTGCCTACCTTCACCGAATCTCGATCATAGAAAAGGAGCGACGTTATAATCTGATCAAGGATATGATGAAGCCACTCAATCTCGGTGTCTTTTCCGGTGGCTTGGCCAGCAGCATAAAATCCAACCTAGGACTAGGCCATGAAATAAACAAAATCTTGGGAGAGGATTCCTTCTTTAAAACAGCCTCAGCGCTGACGGAATCCGGCTTCTTTAAAGATTCTCCGGCTTATTCTCCTCCGGTCATTGAACCAATCTTGCCTGAAATTGATTTCGCATCATTTCGTGTGGACAAAGATAAGCCAATTCGTGAAGTGACGGAAAAACTGGAAAAGCTCATCGAAATTTCCAGTAAGATGACACCTTATTTGATCGCCGCTAACGATAATCAAGTCAAAATAGCCTCAGAAATCAAGGCTTCCGGCGACAGCACTGAAAAATTTTCTCACATAAATCTCGGAATCTCCAAATGGGTTTTTGCCCTCACCGTTATCAGTCTCATGAGCAGCCTCGTGATTGCTGCATACACCATTTATCATTCTAACGAATCTTCCAGAGCTGATGAGGCTAAATTTGAAGAGCGGACAAGATCCTTGTCCGAGACTTTGAACTTCATCAATGGTAGCATTCAAAGCGGAAATAGAATCAGTGAAAGGATTGAGCAAAACAAGATTTCTGATGCGAAAACTCAAGACAGAATTAACTTACAAGAAGCAAAACTCAGAGAGCAGGAAGAGATGCTAAAATCACAGGAGATGAAAATACGGAAATTGGAAGAGGAAATGAAAGTTCCTTTGTCCCGTGAAAAGAAGCGGGTGGAGAATTAATGCGCCTGTTTGGGCCTAGTCCCATCACAACATGTAAGCGTAGGGGGATGAGCAGCGAATTTTTTCCTAGAACGGAGGTTTCTTTGAGCTGAGCCACCGCAGGATGCAGTTGGATCCGGGGTTTGATTCTGTCATATAAGAGCTGACCGAACCTTGAAAATTCAAATTTATAGTGAGCTTCTGAAAAATCTTGTTGCTGAGAATCTTGCCGACACCCGAGGTGTAGAATCTGGCTCCGAAAAGTGGACGCAAATGCGTGCAGTGGAGAATCTGGCGGATAGAAAAACCAAATCACTAACTGCCGGAGAATCTGGAACGCCGAAGCGGACAGGAAATGGCGACGCAAAGAATCCTTCCGAATTCTGAACTTCAGGAATTAGCAACATTCTTCGTCCATTACATCGCAGTGGCGGCACCGTTTACCTGAGACGCCAGTTCGATTCAGGAGAAAGGGTTCTCATATAGTTAAATCTTCGTTTCGCGTCGGGGTAGCGGATTGCTACCCCGCCATGTTCTCTCAATTGGAACCCATTAGTTTTCTTGGTCTGGCTGATCGAAAAGGTCAGGGAGAAATTGATAAATCAATCCCAGATGTACTGCCACTCGTGTGCCCACCAACACTCCGGGTGTTGTTCTAGTGCGTCTCCTTTGTTCGATCGTAATTGCCGCCAGCAGGGGGCGGACGCTTTCTTCTGCTGGCGCTGCAGGGTCAACAGGCACTCCGTCAAAATAAATCATTGCCCCCCACTAAACCCTCTTGGTTGCGGAGATGTTTGCCATCTACCGTTCACCAAGACGTGGTCATCATGTGCCAGGGCCAGATGATAGGATTGATTAAGCTTCAGAGCTATATACTCTTCTTTGCCAAATTCAAGCGATGGAAACAGCTCTTGCTTCACCGTTGAGCGTGCCCCAATCTTCTTAGTTTGGTTGCAGCGGAATCCAGCCGATGCAAACATCGAGGTAGCCTGTTTCTCGCTACCGTTCTCCCAAAAATCGTCAAGAGTGAGCGCAACCCGCTTAATCTTCTCAGGCACCTCAGTCTGAATGTGAAAGACAGACGCATCAATGGGGTCATCGGCATGCGTTCCAGAGGGGCCCTTAGCGAAGCTAAAGCGATCTCCGCCGAGTTGATCGACTTTACGCCCGTCACCGCATCCAATCGTGACGCGATAGCTACCAATTGAGTCGAACACATGCGAGGCACTAAGCAGGAAATATTCACTATTGATCCGCAATGCCACGCTTGAGGCGGACTGCTGTAGCCGTTGCTTGTCGAGTGAGTAAACAGGAACCACAGCGTATTCGATTCTCCTATCCGCCTCTAATATGATTACTGCTTTATTTATCATCAACTTGTCCAACCCAATAATCCGAGGATCTTTGAGATCGAAATCAGGTTTCATTTTTGAGGTTAAGGATGTATTCTATCTGTCTCATTCTTTGAGAGAACTTTTGAAGTTAGGCACTGGCTTTTTCCGGTTGCCTTGCATCCGCTGGTTCGACTTCTTTTTCTGATCTTTGCGAAGTCAGTCTGACATGCGATCGATTAGCAACGAGTAAACTAATGGCCTACCTCCGCGTGAGTTTGAGAGCACAAAATTATCAAAGATCGCCTCGACTCCTGATTGCGTGTCCGTTGCCACTCGGATCAAAGAAAGTGAAACCTCAGCCACTCCTCCTCCTTCAATAATCTGACGCGCAATAGATGGGCCAGCGGTGCCACATGCGACACTGATGGAGCTCATTGCACCGGAAAGTTCTTCAAGATCGACTCCGTCTCTGGCTGTCACAATAACGACGTTATTTTTGATTTTCATGACTATATTCTGTCAAATTTAATAGGCTACCTACCACTGACCGTCGGCGACACTCCCACTTTGAGTTGGAGATGTGTAATCATGGGAAATCTCGATTAATGAGGGTCAGCGGTTAGGTTCGCCGCTTTTCGTTTGCTCTTGAACTCATCACAAATTTTGGGAAATGCTTCAAGATATAAGGAGTGGGGTGGTGATTTTAACTGCCACAGTTTCCGATTCGGGAATCAAATGCGCTATTTCAGGGCAAATCTGACCAATGCCAGCAAGAATGAGAGGTAGACGAAACGCCAATAAACCACCTTCCTCCCGATCCCATTCGATGACTATCCCCACCAATCGGGACGTCTCACCATCGCTATTGAGTGGCTCTATTCTCCAAAGTGGGCCGCCACTCAGTCCGTGGGGATCTGGGACAGTAATGTCGCGCCCAGTGTGGTCACGCGAATGCCGCTTGGCATACCTCAGCAGAAAATGGGTGCGGGAACTTAGTCCACGTTTTAGGAGTTTTTCATGCCCTAGAAGTTCGGAGAGGTAGCTGAATATTGAGGCCGTTGCCGTGCGCGAACGACGACACACCTTTGGACTTACCCTCCAGGGAAACCCCATTGCCATGTATGGCTTTGTGAAGTCACCAATGTCATAAACGTCCACCATGTCCATTGTTACAAACGCGCTGCTCTCGATCTGCGCTGCTAGCTCTTCATGAAGGAGAACGATGCCAATATCATTTGTGTCATTTGCGTCTGCGCTCTTATCCTTAGTACTCCTGATGTATGTTCCAACAAGTTCAGTAAGATCCCTCGTTCGATGGCTTGGAATGTAAAGATACTGATGTCCCTCGTCCGAAGAACCAAACACGTGTGATGCAGTGAGAACAAATTTTCGATCGCCTATGGAAAAGAAAATCCCTGTTGCAATCAACTCAGGTTCCGTGGACAACTTAGCTCGATAGATCGGACATACATGTGCTTTTCTCTTGGATGCTTCAATTTTCGCCCGGCCGAAAACCAGATTGTTTACAAGACTGCTTATCAGAAATCGGTATGCGTTATTCCTCTTTTTTCGTTTTGCCACGGCGGTTTAATTAATCATTTTGCGATTTCCTTGATCGCGACATAGCTAGACGGTTCGTGTTTTCTAATAGATGGGAAATCTTTTTCTTTAGGCGTGCAAACGTCTGAAATTGGAATATTTTCGCTCATAGAAATATCGTTATTTCGGCTTATTTTTCCCGGGAATGAAGATTAACCTAAGAATAGTTGATCTGTCTACAAATTTCAGAAGCAGTAGTCAATAGTTTCTAAGAATTTAACCCTGCTGGACTGGATGGATAGAGTCGTTGAAAATCAACTGATCAAACTTATCAGTGTGTCCTTAGTGCCTACGAGCAGGTGAAGAAACGAGCGAGGTTTCTAACACGGTCCCCTATTTGCGAGCGGTACGCTGTATTGTGTAAGCAAAGATTCTTCCGTTTCGGAAAGGCTTCACTCAAGCAGCGGATCTTGAGACAAACTCGGATGCTCCAGACTATGACGGCTAGACCGTTTCTAGGAGCTTCTTTCTCCGAACATCGTATTCTGAGGCGCTAATCAATCTGCGCTCTTTCAGTGATTCCAGAACGAACAACTGTTCTTCGAGGGTAGATTTGGAGGGCGCAGGAGTTGGCTGAGAAATTGGAGGAGGCGTAATGTGATGGACGATTTGCTGCGAGGATGCCTGAGGCTTTCGGAATGCCCAAATGAGGCAGAGGAGAAAACCGATCCCGCTCCAGCCAAACACGGAATTCACAACGGCGATCCCGACGGTATCAGGGTGCTTGGTAAATCCGGCGATCCAGGTCGGAAGCATGTAAACCCCGATTCCAAGAAGGAGGACAAAGCAAACAATCCATTCTGAGGGGATGTAGCGGATAAGATCGTTGAGAGCGAGAAAGTTCATGGTCTTTTTCTGAGGGTGAGAAGCGGGATTGAGAGGAAAGTGAGTAAGAAAGCGGAAGGCTCAGGGACGACCGTCCAGCCATTGGTGGAAAGGGCCGAGATGTCGGCTTCGGTAAGTTGGTAGCGGACACCGCGCTGGATTGCCTCAGAGGGAGTCACTCCCAAACTTCTGAGCATTTCCTGCAGGGCGACTGAATAGAGATCGTATTGGTTTGCACCTACAGCGGCAGAGTAGTCATACTGCCAGTATTCACTGCTATTGAAGCCGATGGAACCAGCGGTAGGTCCCATGGCAATCGAGTAATCTCCTGTAATGCTTCCAAAGGGCATAGAGCCATTCCAGATACTGGCGATCACTGGGTTGCCCCGACCCAAAAGAGAAGGTCTGAAGGTCATGCTGTAAGCCCATGATTACGAAATTCCGAATCAAGTCAGCCTGTGTCAGGGCCTTTCCAGTCGAGTTCATGCTTTCAAAAATCATTTGAGGATTATCCAGACCTTGTTGAAGGCGAACATCGAAAATCATCAACTTCTGAATACCCTGATAGACTGTTACCACATCAGCAGTTGCCATTTGTTCCGTGAAGAACTCGAAATTATCGATGATGCGTGAGGAAACCGGCTCCTGGGGTGTCTTTCCTTCCAATAAAACAATCAGGGTGTCTTTGTCCGTTTTCGTGAGGAGCATTTTATAGCTCAAGTCTTCCTTCCCATAGCGATTTCGCAGATAGGAATCCCCTATCTGCTCTGCGGAAACGGGCTCATCCAATCCATCTGCCCTCAAGCGTCGCATCAGGCTGAGCAGTAACAAGGTCATGGTGGTGATCCGTTATTGGCCATCGATAACCAGTCAGCGTGAAATCGCAGCACTGGTATCCTGTTCCGGAATGTAAACGGCGGAGCCGATGAAATGACTGTTGAGATCTGGATTTTTCCCGACGCGGAAAATGTCCTGCCAAAGCTGCTCACAGTGAGTACGCTCCCAACTGTAGGTACGCTAGAAGAAAATAGGGATGATGAATTGCTTTGATCCTTCAAGAAGCTTGATGAAGAGGAGGTCCTGTGCTTTCATAAATAATTGTGAAATAAAATAACAGTCGTGGATCGAACACAGGTCAAGATTCGAGATTCATACTGCTTTACGCAAAAAGTCTGAAGAGACAATTTCCAACTAGATCACCACCTCTCAGATCGACCCACTTCATTCCGAAGACTAACACCAATTAACAAGCTCAAAGCAGATCGGGGCCATCGCCCATCGGCTGGCCAAGCGTGGCTATGTGGTTATAAACGTAACTTATAGCACCACACCGCAGTTCCGCTATCCGGCCACTCTTGAGGACATGCGCCAGGCGATTTTCTGGATGTGTTCGCCGCTGCATCATCTAAAATGGACCGTGTCAGTCAGGTAGGTTATGATTGCCACTAATGTAGAAACTCTGGACGCCGACGGCGGATTCCATACTCGGCAATATCGCCGTAATATGTAACGAACTTAGATGATAGAATACTAGAAACCATGTCCCCTTCCATTGCCAAAACGCCAGAGCTTCCCTACTATGCTGTCATTTTCACGTCATTGCGGACGGAAGGAGATCGTGGTTACGGACATATGGCTTACCGTATGGTTGAGTTAGCTCAGAAACAGCCAGGCTTTCTTGGCGTGGAGAGTGCCCGCAGTCCTGATGGACTTGGAATTACGGTTTCTTATTGGGCGAGCGAAGAGGCAATCAGGGATTGGAAGGCTCATGGTGATCATCAGATTGCCCAAGAAATTGGAAAGGCATCATGGTATGCGGATTACCATGTGCGGATTGCCAAAGTAGAGAGGGCGTATTGGAGCCTCCAAGCATAAGGCATAAGGCCTCGCTAAGCTTACCTCCGATTTTCATCAACATCACCCCGCGATCGAGACGGCAAACCAACGGAGGTAAGGCAGGTGATTTCCTCCCTAGGTAGTGCGGCCAGCTTGGGGCGTTTACTTTGATCGCGCGATATAGGCATTGCACATGGGTGGCCTCTTCGATTCGAATTCGCAATTTGAAAGCTTAATGCTTATCCTGAAGGATGGAACATCAGAAGAATTCATGGTTTGGAAAATTCGCGAAAAAAACCTCATGTTACGCTGGCCGTCCGGTGACATTCGGGGTGGCCATTCTCCTTATTGTCGTGTGGGCCGCCTCCGGCCCTCTTTTTAAATTCAGCGATACCTGGCAACTGATCGTGAATACCAGTACCACCATCGTCACCTTCTTGATGGTTTTCCTGATCCAGAACTCCCAGAACCGGGATGGGGAGGCCCTGCAAATCAAACTGGACGAGTTGATCCGGATTCAGAAGAAGGCCAACAACGCCCTCATGGATCTGGAAGACCTTTCCGAAGAAGAATTGGATGAGGTGAGGGCCGAATTCGTGAAACTCGCTCAAGAGCAACGTGAGCGGAAGGCTGCCGCGGCAGCACAGAATACCAGCGAGGGACTGAACGAGGACAAAGTAGCAGGAGCTTGAACACCCCTTCCAATGAGCGATTTATCATCCACATTGCCCATGCCACGCCATTTTGTGCTCTACTTCCCAATCGGCTGTTCTGGAGGAAACGAACTCTGCGCCCCCGTGGAAGGCATCATGTGTGAACGTCTTGGTGGGGTAACCAGTTACCCCGCGCGGGGTACATTCAAGATAGAAGGAGGCCAACGGGTTTCTGACAGCCTTCAGGTGCTGGAATGCTTTTGTGAAGCCAACCAATGGGCTGAACAGCAGCCTTTTTTCCTAACCTTGGCCGGGGCTGTTGGAGCCATTCTAGGGCAGGCGTCGATTGCCTGCGCCATTGATGGACGGATGCAGATGGTTCCTCCTCTGAAACTTGGGGAGAATGGTCGCAAGGAAGCGATTTCAGACTACTCTGAACACGTATTGACCGCGCTCGTTCTGGAGCGAGTTGAGCGAAAGAGTGAAGTTTAAAACTGGCAGTTTACTGCCAGCGAGGCTCCTGAAGTCCATTTTATTTTAGAGCAATAAAAAAGGAAGCTTTAAAGGCTTCCTAATTTATTTATCCTTACCGGATGGTGCTCGAAAGAGGACTCGAACCTCCACAGGGCACCGTAACCGTAATCGTTGACTCCGACCGGGATGGCCTGACCGATATACAAGAGGCAGAGCGCGTATTGCATTGAGCGATCTACTGGTATGTTCAGGCTCAGCCGTAAGCTGTCTGTCCTTACCGAACGGGCCAAGAATAATTGCCTCAAAACGAAGTTGGGAGACGCGCTCTCGCTTCAGCCAATCCAACCTCCTCCCCAACAGGAGAGATGGTCTTGGGGCGGTAGATATTTTCGGAAGGATGGGACTTGAATTATCCTCCAATGCGCTGTCCGACACAGTTTTACGTATGTGTCTATTGATGAATAGAATTAACCTACATGCGACTTTGTAAGTGAAGAAAGTAACGGACTGATCCGCGAAGAAATAAAGCGGACCGGCTTAATACTCGCCAAACAAAAGATGCTTCGCCTCTCAAGCTCCGGATCATATTTGCCCGATCGCTCCCTCCGGTTGCGCTGGCCGCTTGATCCTCAATATCATTTAAAGCGCTGTTTGGATAAACACTTCCGAAATTGTCACCTTGTTTGTTCTTGATTAATTTTTCTAGCGGTTTCTTATCAGGATATTCTCATGAAACTGAAAATTACCCTTCCAAAGGCAGCGGTGTTATGGCTGTTTCTCACCCCTTCGATTGCCTTTTCCCAAGATCTGTTGAATGTGGGGCTGATCGAAGGTTCCGGGGCGACAGTTGGCTCCGGTGGATTTATCGCACTTGGAACTGATGCGTATTCGGGAGATTCTTCAGTAGCAATAGGAGATAATGCATATGCGAATTTCCATAGTATTGCAATTGGGCGGGATACCATTGCAGGAGGGATGAACAATGTCGTCATAGGTGGCGCAGCCACATTGCTGACGGCACCAGGTGCGAATGAAGGATACGGTTCCAATTCCGTTGCAATAGGTGGCTACAGAAACAGAGCCTTTGGTGAATATTCTTATGCGATGGGCTATCAAGCCACGGCCACAGGGAATGGTGCCTACGCTCATGGTGTCGGTGTCGATGCTGCGGCGTTTGCGATTGCGATGGGTTCCTTCAATTTGGGACACTACGGACTGATCACCCCGGTGAGTGACTATCAATGGCTTGAAGAGAGTCCCTTATTTGAGCTCGGAAATGCGAGGCCGGATTACACGGAGAATGCCTCAAATGCCATTACAACGCTTAAAAATGGTCAAACGACGCTGACCAACAAAGCGTGGAAAAATCGTGGATCTTCCGTTTCTGCTACCGCAGATCCTTCTTCCGCCAGCACGGATGCAGGCGGACAGGCGCTGATTGTGGAAGGACACACCCTGCTGAAGGGAAAGGTCATCCTGGAAGCTCCGCAGGGAGACATTTCCATGGGTATCTATCAGTAATTCCCGTTCGATTCAACGTCATAAAGTTTGGGAGTGTTCATGAATTTTTCCATTTTCCGAAATTCGCCGCGGTTACGGGTCGGTTTACTGTTTTTAGGATTAACGTCGTTTTTGCACGCTGCGCCACCTGGATGGTGGTCGGCAGGCAACCCGCCGGTGATCACAGGCGGAGCACCCGAGAACCATGGTGTGGCAAATCAAGGACAGGCGAAATACATGGCAAAACAGGCTTTGGCAGCACTACGGGCCAAGGATCCTTATGCAGCTGATGACATTGAAGAAGCTTTGGTGGGACCAGGCAGGGCAATCGTCTCTTGGGCTCCCCCATCCACTCCAGAGGAATCAGCTCGCCAATATGCCCCTCTTCTAATTGGTCAATTAAAGGCGATTTCTGCACCTTTTTATCAGAAGCTAAACCAAAAATTGCCCGTTTGGATTGAAGAACAACTCTCGCTCAACCATACAAAAGATTTGGCGGATTCGTCGAACTATTTCCCTTGGACTTCTTCAAATGCAGATGACAATAACCGGGAACCAGCTACTATTGGGCAGCTAAAGGCGGTTTTTTCTCTCCGTTTCGAGAGTATTGGTGTGCACGTCTTCGTAGATGCAGATGCCGACGGGATGGACGATACATGGGAGCAAGCCATGATCGACCTGAGCGCCAATCCAATTGTTTTAACAGATTTTCTGCCTGGGGGGGATCTCGACGGCGATGGAGTGACTAATCTTCAGGAATATCTTATGGGCTTCAACGCAGCCGTCGCTGATACGGACAACGATGGATACAGTGATCGTTTGTCAGTTGATCAGGCTCTGTTTTTCAAGCTAGATGAAGGATCGGGAACAGCAGCCGTCGACTCCAGTGCCAACGCCCGCAGCGGCACCTTGTCTGGAAGTCCTGCGTGGCAGTCCGCAGGCGGGGTGTCTAAGGGAGCCCTACAGTTCCATGGTAGCTCCGATGCCGCTCAATTCCCGGCGGCTGCTCTCGATTCGGCGGGCAGCTTCACCCTCAGCCTTTGGTTCAAGACTTCCTCCACTTCTAATCAAACTTTTCTGAGCGCTGCCGGTGCAACGCAGTTGCCTGCCCTGGCTCTTGGTCTCAATGGAGGCAATATCCTCCGCCTGGAGGTCGCCGGTGGCGCTGCGGTCAATTGGACCTACCCGCGCAGTCTGGCGGATGGACTTTGGCATCATCTCGTAGTCATTCGCGATGCCTCCGCTGCACTGGCGACGGTCCGTGTGGATGGAGCTGTATTCGGAGCGAACCAAAGTGTTCCAGCTACGGCGCTTGACGTGGATGTGGCGGTGTTGGGCCAGAAATTCCAATCGGTTTCATCTTATGACACCAGCCGTTCCTTCAATGGTTCTCTTGATGAAGTACGGATCTGGTTCGCCGCACTGGCTCCTCAATATGTCTCCGAGTTGTTTCGACCTAACGATCTTGATCAGGATGGACTTCCAGATGATTGGGAAAGATCCAAGGCGACTGATCTGACCACCTTTGTCGGAACTGCCGGGGATGCCGACGGGGACGGCAGGACCGACCGGCAGGAATTCGAGTCGGGCAGCAATCCGCTGAATTACTACAACGGACTGATCCCTGTCATCACGCTGGTTTCCGGCGGCGGCCAGTCGGTCTACAACGGAGATAGAACCCTCAATCCGTTGGTTTTCCTTGTGACTGACGGCACCAATCCTCTTCCAAACGCACCGGTGGATTTGAATCATCCGGGAGTTCTGGGTGCTTTGGAAACCGTCGGCGGCAATCAACTGGCAACCTCCCTGAACCTGCGGACTGGTACCGATGGCAAGGTTTCCGTTCATTTCAAGGCCAACTGATTCACGTCTCCTTTCTCTTTTCCGCTTCTCCCCATTTGTCATGAGTTTTCCTGCCCGTCTCCTGCTTTTTCTAACGCTGGCTCAATCTGTTTGGAGCCAAACCGCAACCATTCAAGGTAATGCCAACGGAGTCACCGCCAGTGGCACCGTAACCGTAATCGTTGACTCCGACCGGGATGGCCTGACCGATGCTCAGGAGGCCGTGCTGGGTACCAATCCCAAACTTGCGGACAGCGATGGCGATGGCCTGACCGACAAACAGGAAGTCGATTCCGGCAAGAATCCGCTGGTGAATAATTTTACGGCCAATCCCGATGGAATGGGCCTGGTTAATGGCGGCGGTGCCAATCTGGCCAACAGCCTGCGTGCGGTCTGGGGATTCGACAACCTTACGTCCGGGCAATACACTGATACCAGCGGCAACGGGTTTCACGCCACCATTTCCGGTTCGGTCACCCAAGGCGCCCTAACCGATGGCGCGATTTCGAAACCGGCCGAATTCGGCGGGGTAAGCAGCTACTTGAAGGCTGCGCGCACGGTTACCAGCGACACTGGCAATGGAAGTGTCGCTTTCTGGTTCAAAGGCAACACTTCAGATGGCGATCGACTGTTGTTTTCTAGAGATTACGGAAAATATCCGATGATTTGGGCGGTTTACCGTCCCACGGATGCCTTAGTCAATGGAGTGGTTCGCAAGGTCGGAGCGATTTATATCGCAAGAGGCGTGCCTTATGGGACCACCAGTGTCAGTGCTATCAATCTCAAGACGGTGAATCCCGCAGTTGATCGGATTGACGATAACTTGTGGCATCATGTGGTCATTACAGCGAGCGGGACAAGTGTAAGAGCCTACGTCGATGGGGTGTCCCAAGGCAACGCAACCACCTACGCCTTCTCCCCATTCGGAGCAATCCAGGCTGGAGGAGCTAATTCCAATCCGACGAGCACACCAGGGTTCTACGTGGGTGCCCTTTCAAGCTACTATGCGGCCAACAACGTCGGATTCGGTCTGAATGCGAAACTTGATCAGTTCCTGATCTATGACCGTGCTATCACTGCGGCCGAAGTGACTGCCATTTATAATTATGACGCAGATGGTGATGGCATAAGCAATTACTTGGAATTGGTAAACAAAACCAATCCTCTCTATCACAATTCGGATTTTGACAAGGACGGCCTCACCAACGCCGAGGAAATCGCCGGGACGGCGGTATTCAATGGCGTCGCGAAAAACTTCGGCCCCACCAACAAAGCTGCATCAGACACCGACGGCGACGGCTTCGATGACTACTGGGAGGCCAAATACTACTTCATTCCGGTGGGAAGCTCCACTCCCAATGTCTCACCCAATCTTGCGTCCGTCCCCACCAAGACCGGAGATTACGACGGCGATGGGCTGACGAATTATGAGGAAATGCTGGTTGGAACCGATCCAAACAAGGCGGATACCGATGGTGACGGAATCAGCGACAAGGATGAGGTGGATTACGGAGCAAGCCCGACAGATAAATCCGATCTGCCGTTGAACCCTGCAAACTTCTATGGAGCGGAAAACCTGGGATCTTATGCCCCCATTGGAAATCTGGGAACCATTCTCAAGGGTAATGGAAGTGAAGAAGGGGTTACTGCGGAAATCGGAGTGAATTCAGAATCCGGAGCCCATTGGAACACGGAGATTTGGCAGCTTAATGTGGGAGGAGAAAAAGTTCGAGCACCTTCCAGAACCACCATGTCGCCCAAAAAAGGTCTGGCATTGGATCAAACCGAAGTTCACGAAATTACCGTATCATCAAGCGCTACTGTTAGTAATGGGATTCCGAACTACGTCGCCCATGACTATCATTATTATGCTGACGTAGACATTGGTAAATCTCCTTTCATTCTTGCCGATCCCAAGAAAATTCTTGGAGACATTGGTGACCCGGTATCCCCTCACGATGGACCGCTTGATCCATTGTTCGACGGAAGTAATAAAGCTTATCTGGTGCCTTTGAATAACTTTTCCTGGTCAGCCAGCTATTCGGGCGGTGATGCCGTTGGTCCCAAATATCGCAAGGTTTCTCTGAGTGGCCGTCCAATTCCCGACGAGAAGCCACAACAGGAAGAAGAAAGCGATCAGGCGGCGGAGGAAACCTACATCGATGCCTTCAATCTTTCGCTGCATCATGACACGACCTACCATTACATGCCGCTGGCTTCTTCCGATCTGGTGCTTCAAGCGAGTGCCAGCAGCGATGAAACCGGATTCACCAGCCGCTCGGGGTTGAAGCCGCACGAGCGCTTCGATCTGCCCTTCGGCGTGGGTTGGTCATCCAACCTTTGCTCCTTCATCGAGGTGGTCGAGACGATCGGTGATGAATCCAAAGATCCCATTGCAGTCAATGTGGTCGATGAATCCGGCAGACCCCAACGCTTCGGAACCCGCGACTTCAACAATTTCTTCGCGTGGCCCTCCACCCGGGTGGACCAGAAGACCTATCAGAATACTCTGAGTCGCAACGGTGACCTCTTTACGCTCCAGAAAAAGTTTGGAACCACCGACACCTATGCAAAGTGCAAAACCTGGTTCATGTATTCCACCGACCGAGTGGAAGGCAGCACCAAGATCCAGCGCCATAGCTATTGGCGTTTGATAGAAGCCCGTGACCGCTATGGTGTCCGGCTGCAATACGATTACGACAGTTCTCCGGACGTTCCGAACGACGTTGCGCTGATCCCCCGTAAAATCAGTTCTCCTGACCGGGAAGGACAGTTTCTCGTGATTGGCCGCAGTGCGGATTCACGGCGGATCGAATCCATCACCGACAGCCGGGGAAACACGACTTCCTTCAACTACACTTTTGCCTCCAACGAGTATGCGACCCCAAGCGGATATGCCGGTGCATGGAAACTTGGCGGCGTGACCTTTGCCGACAATACCCAGATAGGCTACACCTACGAGAGCGCCGTGGAAAACGAGGTGGATGCCTCCGATCCTGAACATCCGCGAGTGACGCTCCATTATCACACCAACCTCAAGTCGGTAACCGACAAGCGCGGCAATACCCACACCTTTGGGTACGAGTTCGACAACTCTAAACAATACTGGGAATCCAGTGTGAATGGCACCACCTGCGCGGTGGATATCAACCAACTTCCGTCGGACGTCCAACAGATCGTGGAGGATGAGCTCGCTTCCCGCAATCAGCCTGGAAGAGGCCAATGGAAACAGATGTATGGCCAACCGCGCCGGGTTTCCTCGGTCACGCTGCCGGGCGGACTTGGAACCTCGACGTTTGCTGCAGTGGGACTCACCCGCTTTGGTGAAACCGTCGATTTCTCCCAGTTCCCCGTCACAACCGTTACCGATGCAGGCGGCAATGTCACCGTCTACGCGTTCGAGGATATGCATGCCGAGGTGATCGATGTGGACACCACTGCCTCCTCCGTCAGCAAGCAGTGGATGGTCTATTACCTGACCTCGAAGATTCACTATGGTGGTGTGCCGGGTGATGGCGGTTATCTGGGATCGGAAGCTTACGAATACGATCTGGATGCAGGCCTTTCATTGAAGAAAACCACCGACTTCTCTGGGAACGTCACCCTTTGGGAGTTTGCGGGCAATCGCGGGGCGACTCCCTATGGCTTGCCACCAGGGTCGAGCGCCATGTCCAAATGGTCGGACCCAACTGCCAAGATCGATGCGTTGGGACGTCGCGAGGAATACACTTACAGCAATTCCTACCGTTTGATGGAATCTGCCAACGACGTGTACGGCACCGTCACCCATACGGATGTGGATGAGTTGGGCCGCCGGACCTTCAAGAACGTGCAGCAGAACGGCAGCGTTTCCCTGCTTCAGGAGCGATACGATTACAACAACCAGCGGTTCAAGGCATTCCAGACGGGAACGACCAAACTCGCGTTTGCCAGTGTCTCAGGCCAGGCATGGGAAAAGGACTTGGAAACGGCCTATCTGGCCGACAATCAGGGACGCCTCTGGCGGGAAATCGTCGATCCGCAGGGAGTGCAACTCTATACCGAACACAGCTACGATTATAACAACAACAAAATCGCCACCAAGGATCCACGCGGTAATTTCACCCGCTTCAAGTATGACAAGCTCAACCGCTTGGTTGAAACCACCTATCCGAGCGCTGGCACACGGAGCGGTGCGGCTGTCACCATCAAGCAGATCTGGTACAATTTGAATGGAGCCAAGGCAGCGGAAATTGATGAGGAAGGGCGCTATATGATCTATCATTACGATGCCCTGAACCGGTTGGTCACCACCATCCGCGACATGGATGGAGCGGGCCTTCCCTCTCGCAATGGCGATGGTTTGGTCACGGATGCCACCAAAGGGAGCGTGACGGGGAATGACATCGTGACACGCCTTTCCTATAATGCAGTCGGCTCGGCGGTCCGCAAGAGCGATGCCAATGGCACTGTTACCCGGACGTTTTACGACGGGATTTTGCGACCTGTTCACGTCTTCACAGGATTCTCAGAAGCCGACGCCAACAGCGGAGATGCCACAGGCGATCCGCTTGCATGGTATGCTGCTGAGGCAGCCGCTTCCACTTCGAAAACCCACACGGAATACCGATACACCGACAGTGACCTCTCCTTGCCGGTGGGGGGAAGTGTGAAGGGCAACCCCGGATCCACAGCCTTCGACAGTTCCGGGTTCAAACCGACCGAAATGATCCGCCACGGTGCGGTGCGTGCCGCATCGGGCGTCCTCGATCTTCACACCTTTGCCCGTTATGATGCCACCTATCGTCCGCTGCGGACCGAATCGGAATACGAGTCTGGGACGTATGCCGTTTCCTCGTCTGCTTATGGCTCGCTGTCCGGCAACAAGGAGGCCCTCGTCAGCACCAGCACAGATGCCCGTGGCAAGGTGACGCGGAAGGTTCTCGATGGTCTGCAGCGCCCCACCAGTGAAACGGATGCTTACGGTACGGCTCTGGCCTCCAGCAAACAGACCGTATTCAGCAGTACCGGTCTCACCTGGAAAACCATTGATCCACTCGGACGCGAAAGTGAAACGGAATACGATGGAGCAGGTCGTGGGGTGAAAGTCTGGCAACCAGACCCGGTTTCGGGAGTCGTCAACCGCTCTAGCCCGGATCAGCCGCTTGTGGGATCTCCCTGCACCCAAACAGCTTACGATAAGAACAACAATGTCGTTGTTACCTTGAACCCGCTCGGTTTCCGCTGGGAATTTGAATACGATGCCCGCAACCGGAAAACGCTGGAGCGTCAGCCGACAGTCACCCGGACCGAGATCGTTTCCGGCCAACCCCAGGAAACGGCATTCCAAGCTCCGCTCATCAGCACCTCCTATGATGGTGTGGGCAATGTCATTGCCGTCACCGATGCCCGAGGCCATGTTTCCAGATCCTTTTTTGATCAGGCCAACCGCGCCATCGCCAGCCTGAGCAATCCGGTCACAGGCTCACCCTCGACCAATTACCAGAGTCCCGGCAGCCATGACATCGTGATCCGCACGGCTTTCGATCCAAACGGAAATGCCCTTGAAGTCATTGATGGCAACGGCAACGCGACCCGCAATACGTATGACCGTCTCAACCGCTTGGTATCCACCGCGATCAATCCTGTCACGGGACAGCCGTCCGCCGATCCCGCCAGTCCGGCTTCCGGCGACGTCACTGTCGCCAATGAATACGATGATGTGGGAGGGCTGACCAAGGTGACCGATGGAGCAGGACGCGTCACCGGTTTCCGGTATGATGGATTGGCTCATAAAACCCGGACTCTTTGGGATGAAGGCAGCGCAGTCGAACGGGTTGAACAGTCCACCTTCGATGGTCTGGTTCAACTCACCCGCATCGATCCGAAGGGGCAACTCACCAGCTTCCAGTATGATGCCCTCAACCGTCTTGCGGATGTCCTTTACACCGGAGCCTCGGCGGACAATCGCCACTTGGCTTACGACCTGAACGGCAATCTCCTTGGCGTCACCTATCCGAATGAAACCACCACCCGCCAGACACTGCGCGGAGTTACTCAGGTCTTCGACAAGCTCAACCGCCTTGTCGAAGAAACGTCCGCCGGTGCCACCCACGTTCACACCCTGGACAAGGCAGGCAACCGCCGCACCACCACTTATGCCGCCACCGGGCGATACCTCGCCAGCACCTACGACAAGCTCAACCGGTTGCTCACCTGTGTTGAGAAAGCGAGCGTCGGTGCCTCCACCCAGAATCTAACCGGTTATTTCTATGATCTCAATGGCAACGTGACCCGCAAGGTCCTGCCAAATGGTACGGCGACAAACAGCACCTTCGATGCGCTCAACCGCAAGCTGGGAGAAGTCACCAAATCAGCCAACGGCGGGCTGGTTTCCTCGTTCGACTATTCCCAGCCGACTGGTGGGTTTGCCAGCAGCCATGACAACGCAGGCAACCTTCTGCGGATCGTCGAGAATTACGGCAATGCCAGCGTCAAGGCCCGCAATGTCACCAATTCCTATGACCGGACCTACCGGCTCACCCGCGAGGTGGCTGCCGAGACCGGCGGTTCCACCGTCACCACGGACTACGCGTACGATGCCGGAA
>Ga0157370_10003351_pt1 | contig 18870 bp, 20 predicted proteins | sample C35metaG_FD_113463 | JGI IMG/M metagenome (GOLD analysis project Ga0157370, IMG submission 113463) | Corn rhizosphere microbial communities from Kellogg Biological Station, Michigan, USA - C3-5 metaG | ecosystem: Host-associated > Plants > Roots > Rhizosphere > Soil | place: USA: Michigan...
AACATAAAAAGCAGAAACGATCATTATTCGGAAAAAATATATAAAATAACAATTTTAAACGAAGTTTTAGAATACCAGCCGGAAAAGCCTGAATACAAAAGAAACGGTGACACAGGCGAAGAATATACCGCAGAAGTTTCCTCCATGAGTTATGGATATACAGATGAGATTAAACGCACTCCCGAAGTAATGGCGCATTTTCCCGGAGGAAATGAAAAATTTAATGAGTACTTTTTTAGTAATCTGAAAGTACCGGAAAATTTAAAACAAAATGAGATAGGGGTTACATTCGTTATAAATACCAATGGTAGCCTATCTTATATTTTTCCTGAACCAAATACAGATCCACTGATAATTGCGGAAGTGACCCGTGTAATGCTGGCTTCTCCTAAATGGATACCCGCACAAAAAAATGGCCAGCCGAGCCAAATTGGAACAAGGCTCTTTTTTAAAAAGTAAATTAGAATAACAAAGCAACTATGACCGAATTCCTTATAAAATCAGCTATTGCAATGGCAGTATTGCTTGGTATGTATTACCTTTTATTTGAAAGGGAGAAAATGCACAATTTCAACAGGTTTTACCTGCTTAGTGCATTGGTCGTTTCATTGGCTTTGCCTTTTATTACTGTAATAACGTACGTGCAGGAGATTAAAGTTTTATCCGGACATTCTTTAACGTTGTCAGGATCACCTACGGTTGTACTGTCACCTGAACAGCCAATAGATTATTTGTTTTACATCGGCTGGAGTATCTATTCGATAATTACTTTTATATTAATAATCCGTTTTGTAAAAAACATTATGTCTTTTATCAGAAAAGCATCAGTAAATCCTACTGTTAAGATGAAAAATGCTACACTCGTGTTACTGGAAGAGAAAGCACTCCCTTATACCTTTTTAAATTACATATTTGTAAACCGTGAGGAATATGAATCACGCCTTATTGAAGAAGAGTTGTATACTCATGAATTAACACATGTAAGACAAAGACATACTTTAGACATTTTATGTATTGAAGCGCTTAAAACCATTTTTTGGTTCAACCCGCTGCTCTATTTTTATAAAAAAGCCATACAACTTAACCATGAGTTCCTGGCCGATGAAAAGGTAATAGATACTACTGCCAACACCGTCTATTACCAAAGCCTGCTGTTAGAAAAAGCTACCGTTGGCACGACTTTTTCTATGGCGAGCAATCTTACTTTTTCCCTAACTAAAAAAAGATTTCTTATGATGACTAAAACGACCTCAACTACAAAAGCAGGCTTTTTAAAAGCTGCCATTATACCGGTATTTACTGCATTACTAATGCTTGTATGCAGCGAAACTATTGCGCAGGAATCCCCTAAAAAGGAAACCGCAAAAATACCGGACAGAATAGATGTCACTACTCCAACAAAAGAAGAGTTTAAGGCCTTAAAAAAGGCAGATCCTGTAAAATACACCGGAACACATTCTGATTATCTTAAAACTACCTTAAGTTATGCTGATAAAAAAGATGACACTGTAACCTATGACAGGAAAACACCTTATCCCGGAGAAAAACAACCAAATCTTTCAGAATTTTCAAAAATTGATTCCAATTCAATTGAATCAATTGAAATATTACAGCTTACAGAATTAGAAAAAACTACCTTAAATAAAATTGACCCTGAAAAATATAATGATGCTACTCTAAAGGATTACAACGCTATTAAAATGATTTACAGTAATGACGAAGGAGTCCTAGTCGCAAAAACAGTCTACGAAAAAAGGCCGGAGCAATACTAAAATCTGCTGGTATACATTATGGAAACTTTTTTATTTAAATCAACTGTGGCAATGGCAGCATTGCTTGGCCTCTACTATCTTTTATTTGAAAGGGAGAAGATGCACCGCTTCAATAGGTTTTACCTTATTAGTGCACTGGCTCTTTCATTGGCTTTGCCTTTCATAACAGTAATAACATATGTACAGGAGATCAAAGTTTCAACAGGACAACCTTTAGTAACGCCCGGATCGGCGGTAATATTGCCATCTGAAGAACCGACCAATTATTGGTTTTACATAGGTTGGGGTATATATGCGATAATTACCCTTGTATTGATAATCCGTTTTGCAAAGAACATTGTGTTTTTCTTCAGAAAGGCATCGGCCAATCCTTCTGTTAAGATGAAAGATGCTACACTAGTCTTATTAGAAGAAAAAGTACTGCCCCACACCTTTCTAAATTACATATTTGTAAACCGCGAGGAATATGAAGCCAACCTAATTCAGAAAGAATTGTATACTCATGAATACACGCACGTACAACAAAAACACACTATTGACATCTTATGTATTGAAGTGCTAAAAACCATTTTTTGGTTCAATCCGCTGCTTTACTGTTATAAAATAGCTATACAACTTAATCACGAGTTCCTGGCTGACGAAAAAGTAATAGATACTACTGCCAACACTGTCTATTACCAAAACCTGCTGCTGGAGAAAGCTACCGTTGGCACGACTTTTTCCATGGCAAGCAATCTTACTTTTTCCCTAACTAAAAAAAGATTTCTTATGATGACCAAAACCACATCAACCAAAAAAGCAGGCTTTTTAAAAGCTGCCATTATACCGGTATTTACAGCATTATTAATGCTATTATGCAGCGAAACCATTGCACAGGTAAACCCTAAACCTGCAACTGATGCCGAAACACAGGCAAGAATTGACAAAATGGTTGTGTCGGATAGTGCAATGGATTCCTTAAGAGCCGCAAATCCGGATATGTTCAGTTCTGATCTGAATATACGTTACAAAAACACAAAATTCAGCTTCACACACAAGGATGGCACCGTAACCGAAGTAATAGGCTATAAATCTCTTAATGAAAAACAAAAGAAACTTGTATCATATGCCCCTGAAATGTATGGGATGGATATGGAATTCAAGGATGATGAAGAAACTGCGTCTAATTCTGTAGCCCCAACAACTATAAAAGAAGCCGTAAAAGATCCTAGTATACTGCTTAAAAAAACAAAATTTAAATTTACCGATAAAGAAGGAAAGACAACGCTAAAAACAGGCTATAAGACATTGACCGAAGACGAAAAGAAAAAAATAGCCCCAATACTCCCTTCTTTAAGCAATACTGACGTTATAGAATATAACGAAACAGAAAATGGAACTCATCTACATCAGGAACCTTTAGTAAATTATAAAGAACTTACTTCAACCCCAACCTATCCCGGAGGATTAGGTGCATTTAACTCTTATTTTGCCAAAAGCTTTTCTATTCCTAAAATAGCCAGCGGATTGTATAGGGTCTATATGGCATTTACAGTAGAAAAAGATGGCAGCCTGACCGACATAAAATGCCTTAGAGGTGACAAAAACCTGATAGATGAGGCAACACGTGTTATTGAAAAATCGGAAAAATGGATACCCGCTCAAAAAGATGGCGTTCCGGTACGGGCAATTTATAATATTCCGCTTACAATAAATGTAAAATAGTAATCCAAATCTATATTTATTAATTTCTTTAGTTAAGTTAAGATCCGCCCATTGTGGCGGATTTTTCTTACCCTAAAACTAAACATATCAACAGGTTATACCAACATTGTAAAAAACGCGTTACCTTTGTAGACATCATCATCATCAAAAAACAAAATCATCATGTTAAAACGTTTTTTCATTACCTGTTCAGGGGTGGACAAAGACCTCGTTTACAGCTGTTCTAACGGCGAACAGAACAAATATGCCGGTATTGGCGCCACAGTTTTCTTTACGGCGCTTATGGCCTGGATAGCCGCATCGTATGCTCTTTACACTGTTTTTGACAATGCCTACACAGCCACTTTTTTTGGCCTGGTATGGGGCTTCCTTATTTTTAACCTTGACCGTTTTATTGTATCTACCATTAGGAAACGTGATAAGATCGGGCAGGAATTTTTACAGGCAACACCCCGTATCATCCTTGCTATGATTATTGCCATCGTTATTTCTAAACCTTTGGAAATAAAAATCTTCCAGAAAGAAATAGATACTGTACTTCTTAAAGAGAAGAATATTCTGGCTATGGCTAATAAAAAACAGGTAGCCAAGTTTTTTCAGGGTGACTTAGCTAAAAACAAGGCTGAGACTGATAGCCTGAAATCTGCAATTACCAAAAAAGAAAAAGAAGTAAATGATCTTTACAGTACTTATATTACAGAAGCTGAGGGTACAAAAGGCACCCTGAAACTAGGTAAAGGCCCGGTATATGCTGAAAAGCGCATAAAACACGATGCCGCTTTAGCAGAGCTTGAGAACCTTAAAAAAACAAATCTGGCAAAGATTGCCGCTAAAGAAAAGCAAGCGGAAACGCTACAGGCAGATCTTGATAAAAAAGTTGCCGAAACACAGCCTATTATTGACAGCTTTGACGGGTTAATGGCGCGTATCAATGCGCTGAACAAACTTCCGGCACTGCCATCTATCTTTATTATGCTGCTGTTCCTGGCTATAGAAACATCGCCTATAATAGCGAAACTGCTTTCACCTAAGGGCGAGTATGATTTTAAGCTGGAAGATACCGAAATGGCGCTTAAAACTAATCTGGCGCAGAACAACTACCAGCGTGAACTGCTTAGCACAACAGATGCCGGAATCTATGACGATGTATATGCAGAAATAAGGGAAGATAGAGGATTGTATACCTACAAGAAGAAAAAAGCTATTGAACTCTTAGAGCTACAAGCCGACAGTTTTTCTAATAAACAGAAAGATGTAATGTAAAATAGAAATGCCACCGCTGTAGCGGTGGCATTTTATTATTTATTTAGTGCTATCATTGAAGGATCTATTTTGACACTCATCCATGCTGCCTCCATTACTATTTCATCATTTACATAAGCTTTACCATGCTGCTTCACTATCTTTTCGCTAAGCCGTATATTCTTAATAATATACTTTACAGGTTCATCATAATGGACATCCTTAAAAAACTGTGCCGTTTCAATATTCGCCAGAGCAAATACACCTTCGGCTATCCCTAACTGCCTTACTCCAGCACCTCCGCATTGCGCCATAGACTCCATAAGAATGAGACCCGGGATAATATCCTGACCGGGAAAACTTCCCTTCAGCACAGCATTTTCTCTATCGCTAAATGTTTTTACCCCTATAATTTCTTCTCTACTGGTAGAAAGAAGTTCGTCTACAAACAGAAACGGTTCCCTATGCGGTATGAGTTCTTCTATTGCTTTGCTCATACAGCTTTATGATTATAGGTAACTTAATATCTCTTTTTTAAAGGCATCATATTCACCTTGTAAGATCAGTCCGTTATCAAGCAGCTTTTTGTAGTTCTGCAATTTATCAAACAATTCTTCTTTGCTTAGCTCGGCAAGCGATTTGTCTTTGCTGCTTTTTTCTTCAGCTGCAGGAACAGGCTCATTATAAGCAGGTATTACAGGCTGTGGTAGCGGGCTGATAATCTCAGCATAATCGTTCACTTCTTCTGTTTCTACTTCTTCAACCTCTTCAACCTGCGGTTCAGCCTCAATTTGTGGGTGTACTTCAGCAGATGGCTCAGCAAAAAAAGTTTCTGTTTTAGGAGCTGCATTTCCTTCCTTAAGAATTTCCAGTTGCTCTTTTGCAAAGGTATTTATCTTTCTTGCCTGTATCTTAGGGATATAATCTATAGATACGGTAATATCTGTATTAGTAGTAAAAGAGAATTCAGACCCAAGGATGTTTTCTTTTACAAATGTAGCCGTAATAATATTCCAGCCATAATCAACAAAATCCATAGATAAGCCAAGGTTCTTTGGCTTACATATAATAATCCTTTTGTTGGTAAGCACTATACTGTCAGGAAAAACAGTGATAGCCGGCTTTTTTTGTACGCCTATATAACCTATCTCTTCGCCCCTCATAAGGATGTCGTTGAGCTTAGACGTTATTTTTTCAACTGCTTTAGGATCCTGTTCCTCATTAAGGAAGTTTTTTATATGCTCTTTCATATTGGTTTACAAAGTAATTACAGGTTCAAAGTTACAAAGTCGCCTTTAATTTTGCTAATTAATTATTGCTGTTCCAGAATTTCTGCCTGAAGCTTTTTAGTAAGGCTTTTAAATACGAGCTCATAAGAATGACTTATCAGTTCCCGGAATAACTTATCTGACACATCGCTATCAACCATCACGGTATTCCAATGCACCTTACTCATGTGAAATCCCGGCTGCACAGCGTCGTACTCAGCTCGCAGTTCAAGAGCCCTTTCAGGATCACATTTAAGGTTAACCGATGCTTCCCCCTTTTCCCATTGACTTAATGATGACAAAGCAAACATCTTACCTCCTACTTTAAAGACAAGGGTATCTTCATCAAACGGAAAATGTTCGGTAACGCCCTTTTTAGAAAGGCAGTATTCGTAAAATGCCTGTATATTCATTTCTTCAGAGTTTCTTAGTTGCTGAGTAACTTAGGTTCTTAGGTCTATAATCTATGCCTCACTACTCAATCTATAATCTCATCACTATTGTCCTATCTCTCCCAAATGGGTAAACTTAAAACCTTTTTCATATTTAAGTCCGTAGCCAAACATCCTGTCCATTGAAGAATGTGAGAACAAAATTATTCCGGTTAACATAATTGCCTGATTGTTCAAATATGTTCCCAAAAGATAAATTACAATAGCTAAAGCTCGATGATGAGCAATATTGTATGCCCATGCTCCAGTTTTATTACTCAAAACATAACCTATCATGGAAAAGTCGGGCACTAATAGTAACGCCAAAAACCACCACCATGCATAATCCATCAGGCTGAAAAGGTAAATACCTAACCCAAACAATGCGGCTTCTTCCAGTTGAATTAGCTTGTTCATGATAATTTGTATAAAACAGGTTTACTTGGGCTTGCATCATTTTCAAAAGAGGCAATCTGTAAATTCAGCAAATAACTACCATCTTCAACCGTATCATTTATGTATACCATTTCTGTAATGGTAGCATCAAGATGTGCATCGCTGTTGAGTTCGTTAATATCTTTTACATTCCAAAATGCCTTGTGCGCAACAAGTTTGCCTTCATCCTGTTCACGATCCACGCTTGGCAGATCGATAAGCAAGTGTTTTATACCGCATTCGCGGATAAAAGTTGCCGCGTCTTCTTCAAGATAAGGCGGATTTGTATTGCTGTAATTCTTAGATTTTTTTGCTATTTCATTAGGCAGCGTACGGATAATTATTGCTTCAGGATTACTGCCATTGAGCGATTCCTGAATCTGAACCTTAGTGATAACAAAATCCCCACTCTGCTCTTCAGGAGTAACGGAAACAACCTCAGCGGTAAAGAAAAACTGTTTGAGTGCCTGATTAACACTATAAAAATCGCGGGTTATATGTCCTAGGCATTCGGTATGTGTGCCGTGACCGTGAGGATTAAAGAAGATATTATTAAAATTGGTAGACGATCCTTCGCTTACTTTACCTACCCAGTCGCCCATTTTAACAGGCTCAATAACTGGCTTATCTATATACCAGGCGATAGGGTTGTTTTCGTTATTTGTAAGCGGAATAGAAATATCTAAAGGTAATGAAAGGTCGGCCGATAAGGCTGCCCCATTATAGTTTACAGTTGCTTTCATGAAAATATGTTTCAGTCCAAATTTATAAAAAACAGGTCACTTGCAATCCCATCGGCTAAAAACTTTCCGTTACGGGTCGTTTTTATAATACCGTTATCCTTAACAAGCAGCCCCTGACCTATAAATTTATCTGATTCTTTAAGAAGATAATCACTGAATAGCTTGCCCAGTTCGTCATGAACCCTTTGTACCGATACACCCCAAATAGTTCGTAAACCTGTCATAACATATTCGTTATACCTGTCGGCAGGGGTTAACTTTTCAGTTTCAGCAGGTCGTTGGTTTTCTTCAATACCTTTTAAGTAAAGTGCATTGTTGGCAATATTCCAGCTTCGGTGAATGCCATCATAACTGTGTGCTGACGGCCCTATACCTACATACTTTTTACCTAACCAGTAGGCCGTGTTGTTTTTAGAAAAATATCCTTCCTTACTAAAGTTAGACAGCTCATAATGTATAAAACCATTCGCTTGTAGCGTATCTACCAAAAGCAGGAAGTGCTCCTGAGCTGCTTCGTCACTCGGTTGGGCTATAACTCCTTTTTTAACGAACTTATCAAGAGCGGTTTTAGGCTCAACAGTAAGCGCATAACTGGATATATGAGGCACTCCAAAAGACAATGCCTTATTTACATTATGCATCCAGCGTTCATTTGTCATTCCCGGTACGCCGTAAATAAGATCTATAGAAATATTATCAAAATACTTTACCGCTTCGGCAAGGCAGGCTTCGGCTTCCAAAGCGTTATGAGCACGGTTCATCATCTTAAGGTCGTCCTCAAAAAAAGATTGTATACCTATGCTTAATCTGTTGATTGGACTTTTAGACAGCTCGATTATCCGATTATTCGATAAATCATCAGGATTCGCTTCAAGTGTAATTTCAGGATTTGCACCTACTTCATAATTTTGATAAACAGTATCTATAAGAAATTGTATCTCTTCATTGGTAAGTACCGATGGTGTGCCTCCTCCAAAATAAATGGTTTCTATGGCTTCGTTAGCAAACTCATTTTTGCGAATGGTTATTTCTTTAGCTAAAGCCAAAACCATATCGTCTTTCTTTTTCATGGAAGTAGAAAAATGAAAGTCGCAGTAATGGCATGCCTGCCTGCAAAAAGGAATATGTATATAAATACCGGCCATATTAATGTCTTGGCGCGTTGCCTATTTTATTCTGCTTTCATTCTGCTTTACAAAAGCATCCCATCCTGTATAACTTTTTCCGGCAACGATTTTTCCTGAATTAAAGAAATGACATACGGCAGCTGCAAGTCCATCGGTACTGTCCAAATTTTTAGGAAGCTCTTTAAGCCCTAACAATTGCTGAAGCATTTTTGCAACCTGCTCTTTACTGGCGTTTCCGTTTCCGGTAATAGCCATTTTTATCTTTTTTGGTTCGTATTCGGTTATTGGTATCTGACGTGAAAGTCCGGCTGCCATAGCAACACCCTGTGCCCTTCCCAGCTTAAGCATAGACTGCACGTTTTTCCCAAAGAAAGGTGCTTCAATAGCAATCTCATCCGGATGGTGGGTTTCTATAAGTTCTATAGTACGTTCAAATATAATTCTCAACTTAACGTAATGATCGTCATATTTAGACAACTGCAACTCGTTAAGCTGCAGGAATTCCATCTTTTTATTAATAACCTTAATGAGGCCAAAACCCATAATGGTTGTACCCGGATCTATCCCTAATATAATGCGTTCGTTTGCCAATGTATTTTCTTTACTTTTGCAGCATGTCTGCCACACGCAAAGCTAAACAATTCCTCGTTGTCATTATCAAACTTTTGATAGTAGGCGGGGCTTTTTATTTTATATACGACAGGCTTGCCAATAACGAGCAGCTTGACTGGAACCGATTTGCGCAAACACTGGAGAGGAAACACGCACCCATTATCATTTCGCTACTATTATTGCTCACTTTCCTAAACCGTTTTCTTGAAATTGTAAAGTGGAAAAACCTTGTTTCATATTTACACCTTATATCATTAGGAAGGTCGGCTAAAGAGGTGTTGGCCGCCGTAACTGCGGCACTGTTTACACCCAACGGAATAGGCGAATATGCCGCTAAAGCAATGTATCATAAAAAGAGTGAAGCCGGAGAAATCATATTCCTTAACCTCATCTGTAACGGTATACAATTGATTATTGCCGTTGTGGCAGGACTCGCAGGATTATTCTACTTTAATTATATGTATCCGGCAGTATCGAATAGCCTTGCACTTGCAATTCTTGGTGCTATAGTTTTATTGACCATCATTTTGGCAACCGCGCGAAAAATAACCATAAAAGGCTACTCTTTACAGAAGTTTGGCGAAAAGCTAAACACCATGCCAAAAAGTATTCACTGCAAAAATATGGTGTTGGCAATTTTTCGTTACCTTACTATAATTCATCAGTACTACCTTTTGTTTTTATTGTTTGACATCCAATTGTCATATTCAATAATGATTAGTACAATTGCAGCAACTTATTTCCTGGGTTCATCGCTCCCAAGCTTTCAGTTTCTTGATTTTGCTGTGAAAGGCAGTGTGGCCGTATTCTTTTTTGGGATACTTGGCGTTAACGAATGGATCGTGGTATTCTCAGCAACGCTAATATGGCTGTTGAATACAGTACTTCCTGTAACAATAGGGAGTTATTTTGTATTTACATTTAAAGCAGTACATGAACAGCCTATTTCCTTACATCAAGAATAACCGGTAATATAAATTGTGTGGTTACAGGCACGCCTTCTTTCTGGGCAGGTTCAATTTTAGGAAAATCAACCAGTCGCGCCCTGATAATACTATCGACTTTTATCCTTGTAAAATCGGCGCCATCTGCAGGTATCTGCGGTTCAAACTTTAATGTTGCGTTAGAAAACACAGTTACTTTAAACTGTATAGTATCCATTTCAGGATATAAAAGCCCTATCGTATCAAGATCCAGCTTTTGTTGTATGAGAAGTACCATCTGAGCGAAAAAGCATTCCTTTTTCATCTCCTTTTCTATTATAGCGTCACATTCGGCTATAGACGGATATTTACTTACCTCATTCCAGTTTATTTCTTTAAGGCGTTTTTGCAGCAACTCCTCCTCATTAGGCACCTGCCCGTCAAAGAAGCGGCAGGAACATGAAAACACAAGAAAAGATAAAGCCGCAATTTTTTTCATTCAGCAGATATAAACGTAAGGTAAGCCCAAAAATAAGGAAAATAATTTAGTCTGTACAGGTCATAGTAATTGTTGTTGGAGCACATATACCCCCAAAAATCAAAAAAGCCCTCCAATTAAATGGAAAGCTTCTCATCGGTCTAACTACTAAACCTTTGTTAAGCCCGAAGCTTAACATAAACAACACAACTATCTTAAATATTTTAGGCGAAAAAAGCCCCGCTAATTGCGAGGCTATCTTTCCTTTAAACTGGCGGTCTGGACGGGACTCGAACCCGCGACCCCATGCGTGACAGGCATGTATTCTAACCAACTGAACTACCAAACCAGCGTTTTTAATGTCTCACATAATGTGTTATTGTGTGTGTCATTATTACGAGTGCAAATATACGGCTCTTTTTGAGATTTGCAAGTGTTCAGAAATATTTTTTTGATGTTTTTTTCTTAACCTTAGCCAAACTTTTGTTTCTCAACGAGGTATGTCGTTAAAATTTTTTCAAATTTTTCATCCACTGAAACCGGAACGTACTTAATTTTATACTGCATGCAGGTTTCCGCTACTTTTTTAAAGTATCCTTCTATCAATTTTTCGTACTCTGATTTTACATTTTCAGCAAAAAGGTTCACTTCTTCGCCAGATTCAAGGTCAATAAACTTCCTTGGCGCGTTATCAAAATCAAAGTTCAGCTCGGTTTTTTTGTCAATTACATGAAACAACACCACTTTATGTTTGTTGTGTTTTAAATGTTGCAGCGCATTAAAGAGTGCTTCATCATTTCCCGGCTGAAACATATCGGTAAATAATATGATCATAGAACGACGGTGCATTTTTTGCGCTATCTGATGCAAAAAGGTAGTAGTGTCTGTCGCTTTGCTACGCCCGGGAGATTCCAATACACCTTCAAGTTTATTCAACAGCATCCTGTGATGCCTTCCGCTTCCTTTTTCAGGCGCATAAAATTCATAGCTATCAGAATACACACTTAATCCTACTGCATCGCGCTGGTGCTTTAACAACTCCATAAGCACGGCAGATGCCAAAACTGAAAAACCTATCTTGTTTTCATAAAACTGCTGCCCTTGTTTTAGCTTAGGGTAATGCATAGATGAAGAGTTATCTATAATAATATGACATCTAAGATTAGTTTCTTCTTCAAATCGTTTAGTATACAACCTGTCGGTACGGGCAAAAAGCTTCCAGTCGATATGCCTGGTGCTTTCGCCTGCATTATACACCTTGTGCTCTGCAAACTCTGAGGAGAACCCGTGAAACGGACTCTTATGCATACCCGAAATGAAGCCTTCCACAATTTGGTTGGCCAGCAATTCAAGATGCGAGAAACTTGATATTTTTTCTAATTGTCCTTCTATCTTCATAATTTCAAATGTAACGAATTTGGAATTATCCTGCCACGAATTATCGCCAATAAAAAAAGCCCCATTTCAATGGGACCCTACTAACATTAATCTAATTACGGAAGCCAGGCTTTTACCTTACCCACTATATCATCCTGCCAGTTGTTGCTGGTGCTATGCCCTGAACAGGAATTATCTGTCATGCCATAACTCAGGGTCTTAATATCATTATCCTGAATATTATCGTACAGGCTCTTGCCATAATGTGTATTATACGGTTCTTCTTTGCAGGCATATGTCAATACAGGCAGCTTTATATTCTGGGCTGTATCTACAGCACACGAACCCATAATTGCTATAAAACCTTTTGTACCCTGTAGCACATTGCCCCATGCCGAATTAGAAAGTAGTGCATTTGCCGCATATGAACTTCCTCCTAAAATGATGTCACTTCTTTCCAGCCCAAATTCTTCAGCTATAAAATTACCCGTATCACTTAAGTCATAGGAAAGCATTTCTACGTTTGATGTCCAGTTTTCCCAATTGGCGCCAACTGCGGGCTCATCACGATATTGCACTATAGCCACTAAATACCCTTGCCCTGCAAGTTTTTGAGACAATGAAACCAAATAAGCATCGTGCATATCGCCCTGAGTAGGATCTTCGGGATCATTACCACTTCCAAAAACTACGATCCCTTTATAATCACCCGAATCCGGTTTAAAGAAATTAGACGTTAACCATCCGAAACCTCTTTCTGAATTAGTAAAAGTTGTTACGGGTTGACTAATTTCAGCACCGGAATTTTTATTATCGTCCCCTGAACATGCCCATAATCCAAATGCTGATACAACAGCACAACTAAGTTGTATTATTTTTTTCATAATTTTATTATTTACCACCCTCCGGACATTGTTACTGAATCTGTACCCTGAAATGAAGCAGTCTTGTCGCCATTTACCGTTTCAAGACTAAACGTAAAATCCTGTTTACCGCTTTCGTTGAGCTTTACCTTTACAGTTCCTGATTTTAACCGATACATGTCCGATCCACTATTTACATAACCTCGCACCGTTTTATCGGGATAGCTTGCCATATTGTATTCATCGCCATCTGCAGTGTAGGTTATAGCCGAATCTGAAGGATCCTGAAAGTCGCCGGCTGCCTTTTTAAAATACAACACAACACTCACATTATTCTTTGTGGTAAAAATAGCCTCAAGCAGGGAATTGTTATCCTGGCTGATGGTTACATCTACAAATTCTATCCCACTACCATTAAAGATTACTGATTTCCCTGAATTGTTTCCATTAGAATCCGAATCATCGTCAGAACAGGAAAACAAGCTTCCTGCTAACAAAAGGCAGATAAAGAGTTTTACATAGTTTTTCATACTTTAAGTTGATTAGTTAGACTTGCACAATTGCGCTAAGATTGGTAACCAAATGTATCTCTATAAAAACCTGCAAAAAACCCAAAATATACCAACGCCGTTTTAAATAGATAAACAACAAAAAAGCCGTACAGGATTACTGCACGGCTTTACATTATTGTTCGTCTCTATTAATATAACTGCTGAAGACTCGCAGGGTCAAACGCTTTTAGCTCATCAAAACGCTGCATTTTCACTTTCTGAACCCATTCCGGATCCTGAAGCAATGAACGTCCTATGGCTACCAAATCAAAATCACCACGCTCAAAACGGCGAAGCATATCGGTCATCTCTGCCGCTTCGGCTCCTTCCCCTTTCAAGAACAGGCTCATTGTATCATTCGTTAAACCCACTGAACCAACTGTAATAGTAGGCTGCCCGGTTACTTTCTTAATCCATCCTGCAAAGTTAAGGTCACTTCCTTCAAATTCATTTTCCCAGTACCTGCGTTGAGAGGCGTGGAAGATATCGACACCCGCATCTACTAATGGCTGTAGCCAATCTTCCATCTCTGCCGGATTTGCAGCCAATTTCACATCAAAATCCTGCTGTTTCCATTGCGACAGGCGAAGAATTATTACCATATCAGGACCTACAGCCGCACGCATTGCTTTAACTACATCAACAGCAAAACGGCTTCTTTCTTTAATCGTTTTTCCGCCATACTCATCTGTACGCTTGTTCATGCCTTCCCAAAAGAACTGATCGATAAGATAGCCATGTGCCCCATGTATTTCAAAAGCATCAAAACCTAACTTCTTAGCATTTAATGCCGCATCGGCGAATGCTTTAATTGTGTCTTCTATATCTTTAAGCGTCATACTATCAGGACTCTCAAACGGAGCAGGAGCCTCCCATCCGTAAGGTGTATTGCCAACATGCCATAACTGTGGTGCTATTTTACCTCCCACTGCATGCACATCCTGCACTACCTTTCCCCAGGCATTTAAAGCGGCATCGCCGTAAAAGTCAGGGATGTCTTTTTGGTTTTTAGCCGATGGACGGTTTATAACAGTACCTTCTGTAATAATAAGACCTACTTCATTGGCCGCCCTGCGTGCATAGTAGTCGGCAACAAGTTGTGTAGGCACACCATCGGGAGCAAATGTGCGTGTCATTGGAGCCATCACAAACCTGTTCTTAAGGTTTAGGCCTTTGTATTGAAAGGGCTGGAAAAGAGCGTCAAAATTCATAATGTAAATTTTAATTTTATTAGCGACGGAAGCTGTCCATCAGATATTTATCATTTTAGTCTCGCAAAGTAACTGATAATAGTTTACATTTGTAACCATTAATAGTATATAGTGGTAACTCCTAAGTAACCTGATATGAAAAATGATGTTTTTAGATACAGCGACTGCCCTATGCATCGCGCTATGTCGATAATGGGCTCACGATGGAAACCTATAATAATATATGCTTTACGGAGCCGTAAAGCCCGTTTCGGACAATTGCACGCGTCTATTGGCGCCATCTCCAAAAAAGTACTTACCTCCTCTTTAAAAGAACTGGAGGCAGATGGTATTTTAACACGGGAAGAATTTAAAGAATTACCCCCAAGGGTGGAATACAACCTTACTGAAAAGGGACTTTCTCTTGTTCCGATTATTGTTGACCTTGCCAAATGGGACAATAAACATTATGAAGAAAAGATAGCGGAAAAAGAGGAGGCTGAAGCTGTATAATGAATGTATTTGGCTACTTCTTATCATTATAGATTAAATCTACAAGGCCGGACAAAGCAATCTTGAGATCACGCCTGCCTTCTTGTTTAGCAGGATCTATACCACAAAATGTACTGTTGCTTGAAGCAGAATACATATTAAGGTAATAAATCCCCGAAATAACGATTGCCATACTGGCACGGAAGTTTACCGCCTTATCTCCAAAGAAAGGGTCGGTTATGTTTTGTAGCAATACCTCGCCCGCTAATTCTCGTTCATCCGCTAAATTTTGCAATGATTTTCTTTTTTCGGAAAGTCCCCATAAAAGTATTTTTTGAAACTCTTCGTTAGCCCCTACATAATCAAACTGCTCTGCCAGCATTTGTTTTACAAATTCCTGGCCGCCATCAGTAATTACCGGTGGAGCATCATTTTCTTTTACATTACTCCAAAAATCTACAGATACCAGATATTCATCAATAAGCTGGTCCTTACCTCCAAAGTATCTATAAATAAGTTTTTTATCGAGCCCGGCAACAGCGGCTATATCATTCACTTTAAGCGATGAAAAACCCTTTGTTTTTAGGAGTTTACCAACAGCAGTAAGAAACCGCTGCTTGGTTTTTTCCTTATTTCTTATTTGGGGTGGTTGCTTTTTTTCATCCATGACAACAGAATTGTGTAACAAAAGTAGTCATAAACAAGTCACTATTTAGTGACTTTGTATATATTTGCGAAATCACAATCAAAATCACAATCAAAATCACAATCAAAATCACAATCAAAATCACAATCAAAAAACGAACATTATTACTATCATGAAAAAACAAATTCTTCTCTTTTTTGTCTGTTTGCAGGTGTGCAATTGCTGCTTCGCCCAAGAAGAACGTAATCATCAACGCGAACAATTAGACAGCATTTTTTCAATGTTGAATGCGCAAAATCAATTTAACGGCAGTTTACTTATTGTAGAAAAAGGAACTATTATGCTCAACAAAGGATACGGATATCGTGATCTGGAAAAGCAAAACCTTAACGACAACAATACCATTTTTGAATTAGCGTCGTGCTCAAAACAATTTACCGCTGCAGCTATTGTATTACTGAAAAGGCAGGGCAAACTTAATTATGAAGATAAACTTTCAAAATACATTCCTGAACTCAGTTTTTGGAGCGATGTAACTATCTATGACATGCTAAGGCATACCAGTGGCCTGCCTGATTATGTATTCGATATGCCTCCATCCTGGGATAAGACAAAAATTGCTACCAATGAAGATTTAATACAGTTTTACGTTAAACGAAAAGATACTCTTGAGTTTAAACCCCGTAGTAAACACAGCTATAACAACACTAATTATGCTTTGTTAGCCAGTATAATTGAACGACTAACCGGAAAAACTTATGCACGATTTTTAGACGAAAATATTTTTAAGCCCCTTAAAATGAAAAATACTTTTGTTTACAGTAGGCGTTTGTCTCCTTTAAAACTAAAAAATTATGCTACAGGCTATGTATGGGCAACAAACTCATTTAACAGGGTAACCTCAGAAAACCCACTGTATAGCAATAATACTATGGTTTATAATCTGGATGGTATCGTTGGCGGCGCTAAGGTAAATTCAACAACCGAAGACATTTATAAGTGGTTAATGGCCTTAAAGAATAATACCTTATTTACTAAAGAGGAGTTTGCAGTTATGACTGAGGTAACAAAAACCAGTGCAGGTAAAAACATACCGTATGGTTTTGGTTTAGACATTTCAAAAGGGGATAATAAATTTGCCTTTGGCCATACGGGAAGCTGGGATGGATATGCATCATTAATCTATTATGATATGATAAAAGATAGGGTAATTATTACCCTTCAGAACTTCAGCATGGGTGCTAATCCATCCAATAATGTTTTCCAGATACTTGACGGGCTACAACCGGTAACGGAATACCGAAAGAAAATTGCCCTACCGGAGACTGAAATTCAAAAATATATAGGTAGCTACACCGCTGAAAGTGAGGAAGACGTACAAATCATTACTTACCTTGACGGATACCTTGTTCATAATTCTAAACGTATACCGTGGGATCTAAGATTTTTTCCGGTTTCAGGCAATGAATTCCAAGGCATCAGGCAGGGAGGAAATGACGGAGTGTTACGATTTACTACTCTGGATAATGGAGATATCAAATTGGAAATGCTATCCTACGGAGAACTCGTAGGCAGTGGATTAAAAAGCCATTAATAACTGTATATTCCGTAATCAACGATATTTAAAATGCTGTAACATTTTAAATTTACAAATCATCCACCAATGAAAAAAGCCCACTAAATAGTGGGCTTTTTTATTTGAATGCTTATATGCTTATGATAATAAAGCGTCGATAGCGTCTGTATATGTTTTTTTAGGAGCAACACCTACCTGACGGCCTACTACTTCTCCGTTTTGGAAAACTAATACGGTAGGAATGTTTCTCACACCATATTTAGCAGCAAATTCCTGGTTAGCATCTACATCTACTTTACCAACTACAGCTTTACCTTCGTACTCTGAATTGATCTCATCGATGATTGGTCCTACCATACGACATGGTCCGCACCATGCTGCCCAAAAATCTACTAATACCGGTTTATCTGATTTTAATACTACTTCTTCAAAAGTAGCATCTGTTATTGCTTGTGCCATTATATTATATCTTTTTAGATTAATTTTAGGTAACAAATTTACATATTAATATCAATATTTTTGTTAAAGATATATTAGTTTTACCTATACACTCATAGAGTCAGGTTATTACGAAAATTAATTCAGTTTAAAATTAACCTGAAGCTTTTCTAACTCCTGCAGTAACTCATTACTAATCTTTACTTTAAGCTTACGGCTAGGCATACTCAGCTTTGTTACTACCTGAATATCTTCTACCTCGCTTATTACCGGCTCTGTAACTTCGGCATCAAATTCATCTGCGTCTTCCGAAACCTCTTTAACAGGTGGAGCAGCAGCAATTTCAACTTTTTTCATTATTTTCTGAAGTTCCATCACCTCAAAAGTCACCGTATTATCACCCGTATTACTTCTGAATAATTCACTTAAAGATGCGATAAGCTGTTCTTTAAGGTCTATAATATTAAATTGTATAATAAGTTTCTTGGCAAATGTTGTTAATACATCCTGAAGGTATTGTATTGCAACAAATTGCAGCCTCGGTTCTCCTTTTTTACCTTCAGCATTGGTCCATCCTTCTTTAACCAACACCTTCATAAAGGTAAAATTGTTACCTATAAGGAAGTGTCTGAATTTAAGGTACTCCTCGCCATATATCCTGAATTCATAACTCTCATCGTAGCCTTCAAGCACAAATGACGCCCAACCTTTTCCGTTCTTGGCTACCCTGTGTTGAACATTGGATATAATACCACCAAAACTTAAATTCTTGGTAACATGCTGCTCTAAATTTTTAAGTGCTTCAAGTTTAGAATTACAAAAATATTTCATCTCAAACTTATAATCATCAAGCGGATGCCCTGATATATAAATCCCTACAACCTCTTTTTCTTTGGCTAGTTTTTCCATTGTGCTCCATTCTTCACATGGCGGCACAACAGGTTCGGGTATCTGTACTTCGCTGGCTTCACCAAAAAGACTCACCTGCGATGAGTTTTCATT
>Ga0157370_10003354_pt1 | contig 18858 bp, 11 predicted proteins | sample C35metaG_FD_113463 | JGI IMG/M metagenome (GOLD analysis project Ga0157370, IMG submission 113463) | Corn rhizosphere microbial communities from Kellogg Biological Station, Michigan, USA - C3-5 metaG | ecosystem: Host-associated > Plants > Roots > Rhizosphere > Soil | place: USA: Michigan...
ATCAGAAAAAACTGAAGTACTTCATTATAAACTGCGCTGGTTAATCCACCTAAAAAAGTGTAAGCCAAAACGATTCCCGCGGCTACCCAAATAGATACATTAAAATCCCAGCCTAAAATGGTTTGCATCAACATCGCCAAAGCATACAGGGAAATTCCTGAAGAAAAAATTGTCATCGCTGCAAACGTAAATGCATTAAAGGTCCTGGTCTTTTCGTCGAAACGAAGTTTTAAATATTCAGGAACACTTCGCGCCTTGCTTCCGTAATAAAAAGGCATCATAAAAAGCCCTAAAAAAACCATAGCAAACACAGCACCAAGCCAATAAAAATGCGCGGTGTATAATCCATATTTCGCTCCGTTGGCAGCCATCCCCAGCACTTCCTGTGCTCCAAGATTGGCAGAAATAAATGCAAGGCTGGTGATCCACAACGGAATATTCCGTGTGCTCATTAAAAAATCATTCGCTGTTTTTATTCGCTTTTTTAATAAAAATCCAATGCCAAGAACAAATAAAAAATAAAGGCCAATTATTCCGTAATCGATAAAATGTAATTGCATAAAAGATGTTCGCTTTTAGTTTTGATTTGTTAGAAATTCATTTTTTATTTCGTCATAAAATTTGATAAAATGATTTGCTTTTCCATCGAGATCGAAAATAGATTCCCAGGTGCTTAAAGGCTCCCAGATAAAAGTGCCTTCCATTTTATTTCCAGCAATGGAGAAGGCGATTTCATTCACTTCTTTTTTTAATTGAGAATATTCTGCAATAATTACCGGCTTATGATATTTTTCCTGCAGCAAGGTCAGATTGTTTTTCAAATCTTCCAAAGTTCCATGCCATTTTGGATAATATGATTCACCAATCACGTCAAAAGAAACACCCCGGCTGATCATATTATCCAGAAAAAATTCAGACTCCGCATTTTGTCCGCCTAATGCAATATGCAGCAAAGTAATTATTGATGGATCGGTTTTTTTTACCGCCGCCATTCCTGCATTTAATAACATGGCAAGACTATCTAAATGTTGCACATTTCCTTCAGGCCAAATGATTCCGTGATTGATTTCATTTCCACATTGCACCATATCAGGCAATGTTCCCTGGGCTTTTAACGTTTGCAAAACATGGGTGGTATAATCAAAAACTTTTTTTGCCAGATCTTTGAAATCCAGATTCTTCCACGCATCCGGTTTAAATTGTTTTCCCGGATCAGCCCATGTATCGCTATAATGAAAATCCAAAAGAAACTTCATGCCGGCGCTTTTAATTCTTTTTGCCATTTCCAAAGTGTGAGGCAAATTGCAAAAACCTTTGCCGGGCGAATAACCGCTATCATTTGCGGGATTCACAAATATTCTCAGCCGGATATAATTAAATCCATGATCTTTTAAAATTTCAAAAACGTCTTTTTGAATTTCTCCGTCAGTAAATTTCATTCCTTTTGCTTCTAATTGCGGAAGAAAAGAAATATCTGCACCAAGAATTTTTCCTTCAGGTTTTGCTGTCGAATGAATATGCAATTTTGAAAAAAGATAAGGATCATTTGCGGTGTTTATTTTTTGATTTGGTTTGACAGTGATAATGTCGGTACTTCCATCCCAGAGGCCTTTTGAGCTTGCTTTAAATTTGATATGCCCCGCAATTCCCCCTGCCTGTAAAATCACTCTGCATGTTCCGCTGAAAGAAGTTTGTTTTTTATTTTCTTCGGAAACTATAGTTATTTTCTCTTTGCCGGAATCACTTTTTTCAATGCGAATTATTTTTGCATCACCCATTACAAAAAATTGAATCGGATTATTAGCATCAAAAATCTCATCTCCTTGTTTATCAACGATGGTTACTTTAATAATTGCTTCGTCTTTTCCATTAGCTAAAAGTGTTGTTTTATAAGGAGTAAGAACTACTTCTGCTGGCGTACCTACAATTGATTTTGGTTGAGTTTGACAATAGCCAACAAAAAAAGCTGTTATTAAAAAAGATAAAAAGATTACGGTTTTTCTAAACATTTCTTACAATTAATTCGTATTCCTAAAACTGGGGAAAGATAGAAAAAGAATGAGAAAATGAATGATTTTTATCGTAATTGGTTGTAAAAATTAAAATAAACCGATAAAGACGGCATCAGGATCGCACCTGTAAAGCTTTATTTAGTGTTATTGAGAAGGACCATGAAAAAGCAAGATACCTTTTAGAAGTGGATTATGAATATTGGTGGTGTGGAAAATAGTGCTGGAGTATACATCTAAATTTCCCCTTTTGTTTCATAAAGCATGAAGATCTATCTGTTCGTTTTCATAAAAAAAACTGCCTCTTTTCGGAGGCAGTTTTTATCAAAAAAATTCGTTCGATTATAGTTTCGTCAATGTTGCCGTATATTTCAATGGATGGCTGAGATCTAAAACGATTTTATAATTACCGGCAGAACCAATCGCGATGTTGTCTCCGCCATAAGATAATCCGTTAAGATTACCGCCTAAATTAATGTCCCATTTCCCATTCGCCCTGAATTTCAGATTATTTGCTGTTAATGCAACAGAATTGATTACCCAAACATGATTGGCTGCGTCATACGTCATTGGAGTATCTCCGCCCCATCCTCCCGGAGTAGCATCACCAATAATTGCCCAGGTAGTTTTTGTTGCAGACCAGGTTAAGGTGGTTGGATTTGCTTTTACATAATAATATCCGGCACCGCCAGGCCACAGTATATTACTGCCCGATGTGCTCAGCTTCCCGCTACCGGCATCTCCATAGGCTGTGTGGTCCCAGTCAGGTGCGTTTGTAATTTTAAAACCAATTCCTGGATTAGCCACATACATGTAGCCTTCAAAATTGAGTAAGTCCGGTACTGTGGCACTTAATTGAGGAGCAGTTGCAGGACTCCATCCTTCATAATCTCCAGGAACCCATAAATATAAGAATGGAAGATAGGTAGTAACACTTAAATTAATAATATTTGAAATAACAGAAGGTACTGTGTTACTTCCTTGAAAAGCTACTACTCTTAATTGTAAATTATTTGCGTTACCTGCTGCTACGCCCGCTAATAAAGCTGCAGTATTTAAGTCGCTAACACTAATATCTTTTGTGAGAGCATTATCCACTTTAAATATCTGAGGATTTGCAAAATTACCTCCCGCAGTATCTATTTGTACCGCATAGCTAAAAGAGAAACTTCCATACTGTGTTGGATTCCATTTTAGCACTACAGCACTGTTTGCAGCATTGTTTATTGATAGTGTTAGCGGATTGGTAGATGAAGGTGTAACCGTAATTGGAACTATATATGGTGTAGTTTTAATAGTTAGCAAGTTTGAAGAATATGCTTCATTATTATTTCCATAAGAAGAAGTTACTCTAATGTCTACACTTGAAGGAACACCTGCAACAACTCCCAATCCTGCCAGGATATCATTAAATTGTTTTCCGGTGAATACGGTATCTTTTTTCCCGGTACTGGTTAACGTATATTCTTTTGCGAAATTTCTTCCCGTGGAATCTATTTCAACTACAAACTTATATAAAGACGAATCCTGAGAATATTTTGGATTGGTCCAGCTAAGTGTAAGTACATTTTTTGCAGAATCTGAAGGGGCGGTAGAAATTGTATTAGTTGAAGAGGTTAATACTACCGGATTCCCATTTTTATAAAATGGCAGATCAGGCACCTTTTTCAAACAGGAAAAGAAAGCAGTTATTACTGCTATTCCTAAAAGAAGTTTTGATAAATATTTCATGAGTTATTTTTTATGCTGAAATTTTTATTTATTTTTTAAATCTTATTGTGGAGTTACACTAAATTTTCCTCTTTGAAAATCTACACTAATTGTATATTTCCCGCTCGCGGCAGGAGCTAACACGTTTGCACCATTAAACACAAAATCTCCCCCATTTACTTCAGCAGGATCATCTGCAGTGGCGATGCTCCATTGCTCATTCCAGGAACCGTTCATTGCTATCAATTTATATTCGCCTCCACCGGTTAGCATAATTGTAATCGTATATAAAGTAGGGCTAACTTGCGTAAACTGTTGTGTTTTCGGATCTACGGTCATTGGATTATTCCAACCACCTGGTGTTGCGCTTCCTACAATAAATAAAGTGCCTGTACTTGGAGGCGCAATTTTGGGAGGTATTGCATAAGGAGTTACGGCATATTTTAAAACATTAGATATCATCGGTTCAGAAGAATTTTTCAAAAAAGAAGTTACTCTTATTTCTATATCATGATCAATCGCAGGGGTTAACTGCAATTGGTTTAATAAATAATCATTAAACTGTCCTTGTGTAATAGAAAAGGACAGGTCTTTATTAACAGAAATAGTTTGTTTATTTATACTGGTAAAATTTGATCCTGTTGTATCTATTTCTATCTGGTAATTGACATCCTGTGAACTGATTCCTGTTGTAAATTTATAATTGGGATTAGTCCATTTTAACGTCAGGGCAGCATTATCTTTATTCAAATAAGATAACGGTAAAGTATCCGATGTAACAGAAGAACTTAACACCGGACTACTGCCTCCCATAAAAAAAATTTTATGCTCATCTTTTTTGCAGGACGTAACTAAGGTGGCAAGGATGGATAGGAAGAATAAATGTTTTATTATTTTTTTCATTTTAATTTCTTTTATCAGTTTAGATTAATTATATCCCGGATTTTGAGTCAGATTAGGGTTTGATTGTAAAACAGATGCAGGAATTGGAAATAAATTGTATTTCGAATCAACCGCAGTTCCTGAAGCAACACCTCCCTTCCAGGGCCATAAGTAAGTGCCGGTAGTAAGCAAACCATATCTAATCAAATCAGTGCGCCGATGACCTTCCCAATATAATTCACGTCCCCTTTCATCTAATATGAACTGCAGGGTTAAATCATTCATAGTTATTTGGCCGGATGAAGTACCTCCATAAGCCCTTGCCCTGATTAAATTCACATAGTTAAGAGCTTTAACCTTGTCTCCACCAGCACCTCCGCGCAAAGTTGCTTCCGCATATATGAGATACATTTCTGATAAACGAAATACGGGAAAGTCAATATCTGCGAAATAACCGGTAGGATCATCAGTTGGCTTGCCGTCAGAACGTATATTCACCCATTTCTTTACATGAGGCCCCTGGTCAAAATTACTTATGTCATTGATAAGCATTTGAGATGGACTTGTTTCATATTTTGAAGTAGTAAACATAGCTCTTGAATCTGTACCTCCTGTTTTATCTGCAAATAAATTAACGAGACCAGATGTAGCCCTGTATCCATACCATCCGCCACCGGTTACGCCGTAATCTTTAGTAGCTTCATCTCCTGATGCTGCATGCGCAAAAAAAGTGGTATTGCCATATCCTTGTGTATGCAAACCATCTATAGGTACAGCAAACATGAATTCATCTTTTCGCTTATCATTATCTGCCATAAACAATTGAGCATAGCTTGGTTGCAATGAATACCCTCCGCCAATCACTTTTGAAGCGTAAATAATAGCGCTGTCATATTTTGGTGTGCCAGTGTAAACCTCTGCATTTAAATAAATACGAGCCAATAATGCCCATTCTGCTCCCTGGTCAACTCTTCCATATTCAATTGTTTTTACAGGAGCAAGATCGCCATCAATCGCTTTTAATTCGCCTACTATATAATTAAACAGATCTGCTCTTTGAATTTCTTTTGGCAAAGGACCGCCTACCACATTAGCTTCAGTAATAAATGTAGATTTGCCAAACAGATCCATCATTATCCAATAGTTAAAGGCCCGGAGAAACCGGACTTCTGACCTTGAACTTTTGATTGAAGCAGCATCTGCTCCGGTTATCCCGTGAGCTGCAACTGCGTCATCAGTAGAATTCCTTAGATATTCATTCGCTAAAGTAATATTGTACATAGGCCTGGCATACATACCTTTTAAGAATGGATCGGCGCTGGTGAAAGATAAATTATGGTAATCCTGAATTGTCTGATCATTCCAGGCTACCACAGCTTCATCAGTGGGCAATTCTTCGCAATTAAAAAATGGACGTATATATGCGATTTGGGAACCTTCATCCAGTCCGCCACTAATATCCGGCTGTCCTGCAGGCCCCTGGTTTCCACCCGATGCCAGGCCACCATATATTTTTGCCAGAACACTTTTATATCCGGCGGGGGTAGAATAAACTTTATCCGGTGTAAGATCATTTTCCGGGTAAAGGTTCAGCTTTTTTGCACAGGATCCAACAGCCAGTGAGAGTACTCCAGAAAAGAGTATATATTTAAATGTTTTATTGATCATACAATTTTTTTTATTAAATTAGAAATCAAGGTTTGCACCTAGTGAAAAAATACGCGGACGTGGATAGATATTATTATCTACTCCATGCGGATCAGAATTTTCGGGATCTAATCCGGAATATTTTGTAATTACAAAAACATTTTGAACGTTCGCATTTAAACGGAGAGATGAATTTTTAAATACTTTTCCCAGATTGTAGCCGATATTTATATTGTCTAAACGTAAAAAAGAAGCGTTTTCAATATAGTAATCGGACAAATATTGATTATTTGCAAATCCTGTAGTCAAATAATTAACACTGGCATTTCCGATAACATTGATTGGATTTTTTATGATTCGAAGCACCCCGTTATTTGAATTATAGTTGTTATACAAATAATTTCCAAAAGAACCATGCGCAGCTAATCCCAAAGACCATTTTTTATAATTCAGTTGCGTATTTACCCCTAACAAAATATCCGGTGCCGGCTTTTTATAATAATATTCATCTGCCGCACTCACGGTACCATCCCTATTTCTGTCTTCGTACAGTCCCTCAATTGGTTTTCCCGTTTTTGAATCATATATCTGCTGATAGACATTAAAAGTATATGGAGCATAGCCAACGGCAAATATTCCAATCTGATTACCAGTCCCACCAGAAATATTACTTTGAGGAATAGAATTAACCTGGGGGCCAAGATTGGTAATTTTGACATTGTTGTAAGCAACATTAAATCCAAAATCCCAGGAAAGATTCTTTGTTTTAACCGGAGTAGTATTTAATACAAATTCAAACCCTTTGCTCTCCAGGTTACCAATATTAGTAACGATGGTTATGTCAAAATTCTGACCCGGAGCCTGGTTTACGGGGCTTAATAAATCTTTTGTCTTCTTGTCATAAAAATCAAGAGAACCTGAAATTCTGTTATTTAAAAATCCAAAATCTAATCCAATGTTGGAGGTAGTAGTAGTTTCCCATTTAATATTAGGGTCATAAGCACCGGGACGCAGATAATTATAATAAACGCTGCCGAATTGATATTCAGCTGCCGAATTACTATATGAATAAACAGGCAAATAGGGATAAATAGGATTGAAACTTCCACCCGTTCCACCAATATCCTGTTGTCCCGTGATACCCCAGCTTCCGCGAAGTTTTAATTCCCTGATTACGGTACTGGTTCTAAAAAAATCTTCATTTAATTTCCATGCCACTGATACGGCAGGAAAATAACCTATCCTCGTAGCAGGTGAAAATTTTGAACTGGCATCCCTGCGGACTGATGCTGTTAAAAAATATCTGTTGTCGTAAGAATAATTTAAACGTCCCAAATAAGACTCCAGCCGGTATTCAGGCTTATCTGCGGGCAACTGTCCATTAATACCTTTATTGGGATGAGTGGGCACGCTATTAGCAATGGTATCTCCGTTCTGGCCAAATGAAGGATAGTTGTATACATTGGTCAAGAAATCCTGGTACCCATGCAGTAATAAAACATCCACATGGCTTTTTATACTCTCAATATTTTTAGTATAAAATAAAGAAAATTCATAAATGGTATTCTGCTTACTTTGTTTGTAGTAAGAGTATCTGCCGAAGGTTTTATAATCGGTCGCCATGATAGAATCCCTGTTGTCATTGCCACTGCCTCGGTCATCGTCAATGCCAATATTTGCCTGGAGATGTAAATCAGGGAAAAAGTGAAGTTTGTAATCCAGTTGCACATTACCAATTAATCTGTTTACAGATGAAGTATTATGCCTTAACTCAAGCAATGCGAGCGGATTCCGGCTTGCTAAATCTATAGGTAAAGTAGTTCCTGGCTGCAACCATTCATAATATCCCCCCCACCTGCTTCCATGCGTCGCATCGTATACCGGCTGTGTAGGGTCAAAAGCTACTGCAGAACCGACTGCGCCCTGATCAGCAAATCTGTTATTGGTAGAAGAATATTTGACATTCAGATTAATTGAAAGATGATTATCAAAAAAATCCGGTGATAAATTTAACGAAGAAGAATAACGGTCAAAGTGATCGGTCTTTAATATTCCATCCTGGTTTAGATAACCTAATGAAACACGAAAAGGAATATTTTTAATAGAACCGCTTGCGCTGAGGTTATTGTCATTTCCAAAAGCTTTTTGGTAAATCTGATCCTGCCAATTGGTATTAGCTGCACCCAGCAATTTTTTAAAAGTATTGTTGCCGGTAGCGGCTGCATTAGTGTTGATAATGTTTCTGATTTCATCAGCGCTAAGCACTTTCACCTCTTTGTCAATTGCTCCAATTGAAAGATTGGTATTGAAATTGAACCTTACTTTTCCCTTTGTTCCTTTTTTAGTAGTGACAATGATTACCCCATTTGAGGCTCTTGAACCATACAGTGCAGTAGCAGAAGCATCCTTCAGTACACTCATGGATTCAATATCATTTGGATTGATAGTGTTTAGTAAATTGGCTGAACCGGGTAAATTATTATTATCCACCGGTACACCATCAATTACTATTAATGGATCGTTACTGGCGTTTAAAGAGGCGCCGCCACGGATACGAATAGTACTTCCTCCTCCGGCTGCGCCACCACCGGAGGTAATTTGCAAACCAGCAACTTTACCCTGTAACAATTGTTCAGAGGAAGGAATAAAGCCTTTTTGAAAATCTTTGGAAGAAACTGATGTAATAGCGCTGGTCAAATCCTGCTTTCTGCGGGTTCCATACGCTACCACCACTACTTCATTTAATTTCTCGGCTGAAACCTCCATCGATACATTCAGAAAAGATTGACTGGCTACCGCTACATCCTTTGGCGTATATCCTGCCGAAGTAAAAACTAATGTGGAAGTAGGAGATGCAGCAATGGAAAAATTTCCGCTTGCATCCGTTTGTGTTGCCGTTTTGGTTCCTTTTACAGTTACAGTAACTCCTGGAATCCCGTTACCTGTTTTTGAATCAGTTACTTTTCCTGTAACCGTATTTTGTGCATTGGCACCAAAAGCAACCAAAATAAAGAATATCAAAACACCTATTTGTTTCGACATTTTAGAAATGCTTTTTCTCATGAGCAAAATTTGAATTTTTAAATGTGTTTACTTTTTTATTTTTAACCTGCATTGGTAATGTGTATTTCGTACACAATTTATAATAATTTTTTACATTACCATATTTTTTTGAATTTTTTTTCCTCTTATCTGTTATGAATATTTTCCTCCGAAAACGGGAAGATTATAAATGTTGCTATACTTTTCTTGGATTTAAGACAAATATTGTGTATCAATTGCTGCATTGGGAAAAACTATCTTTCTAATCAGGCTCAAAAAGCGCACGGTAATTGTTTCGACTTCACATTTCTCAAGAGAGCATTCACCAAGTATAATCAATGAGAATTACACCAAATAAATTTAAAAATCAATTCCAGACCAGGTTTTTTTATTCTTCTCATACTTTTCATAATCAAATTTGTACAATCTTCCCGGCCGGTGAGGCACATTCTGTTCTTCTTCTCCCATGTCTACCAAAAAATCCATGGAGAAAAATTTCTTTCTGAAATTTCTTCTGTCGAGTTTTTTATTTAGAATCGCTTCATATAAATTTTGTAATTCCCGAAGCGAAAATTTATTGGGCAATAAACTAAATCCCAACGGGTGTTCCTGAACCCGTTTTTGTAACCATGCATAACATTTGTCAAAGATTTTTTTATGGTCAAATAATAATTCGGTCACACTATCGACTTCATGCCAATGAATTTCATTTTCCAAGATTTTCAAACGATGATGCTGCACATTGATCAGTGAACAATAAGCCACAGAAACTACTCTGCCAGCGGGGTGGCGGCCAACTTCACCAAAAGTATGTACCTGTTCAAGGTACAGATCATTCAAACCTGTTCTTTGTTTTAAAATGCGGTAAGCGCTTGTATCCAGATCTTCTTCCGGCTTCACAAGATCGCCGAGAAGTGAAAATTTGTTCTGGTATTTTTTAAGATCTGAGCGGATCAGCAACACTTTTAATTTATTTTCATCAAAACCAAAAATCACGCAATCCACTGATAAGGCAACACGATTGATGCTTTCCACTTCGGATTGCAGCCCCCGTAAAGTTTTGGAATTTTTAAGATTCAGGTCTGTTTTGATTGAAGGCATATTAATATTTCTCCTTTTTATTTTATGATTAAATAGAACTTTATTCCATTCTAAATTATTTATTTCTGATCACTTTTATTGTTTGTGTTTTTTCTGTTGAAAAAATAGAAAGAAAATAAGTGCCATTTGAAAGCGTTGCACTTTTATTTATTTCAAAAGAATTATTACCAGCATGAATAGAAATCGGGTGTTCATATAAATGTCTTCCACTCAAATCAGAAATGATTATAGTAGCTTTCTCTTCCCCCGGAGATTCAATTTTCAAATTGATATTTTTTTCCACAGGATTCGGTGTTACCTGTGCATTCCATGAATTAATTGAACTTTTAATTTTTACAATTGATGTGTAAGAAAAATTGCCATCCTTATCAATTGTTTTTAAACGGTAATATTCATCATTTGGAAAATTAGTTGACTGATCGGAATAGCTGTAATACTTTTCTCCGTCAGCTTTTATTTTTGTTGCCAAAGAAAAATTTTGTCCATCATCACTTTTTTGTAATTCATAAAAAGCAAGATTAATTTCGTTGGCAACCTGCCAGCTCAACAAATTTTTGTCGCCCTCTTTTTTTCCTGAAAAATTAATGATCGTTACCGGCAAAGCCACATCAACACTGGTAAACACATGATACTCACCAGGCTGCAAAGTAAAAGATTGTGAAACGGCTGAAACCGTTTTTGTTGTTCCATTCAGATAATCATACCAGATTCCGGTAGAAGGAAAATTAACCGTTCCGGTTTTTGTAGTTACATCAAAATTACCAACAACGACAACTTTACTCAACGTCAGCCATTTAAAACTTCCCGAAAAATTTTGCAAAGAAGTATTAGAAGTAAAATCGGATACGAATGCAGGATCTTGTCTTAGCTTGATCAAAGCGCTGTAAACATCGTGCAATTTTTTCCGGTTTGTTTGTTGCAAATAATCCCAGCGAATTGGTTTTGCATCGGTGCGGCAATTATTTTGAGGATAAGGCTGCGGGATAGTGTTTCCGGGGTTACAGGAAGTAATCGAATAATCATAACCTAATTCACCAAATTGCCAGATCATTTTCGGTCCCGGAATTGTCAGGAAAAAAGCCGCATCTAATTCCTCTCTTTTCAGCGCTGTCGCAGTGTCTTTAATATTATAAGCACCGGATGAATTTCCATAAGTAATATTTTTATACATCAATCTTTCTTCATCGTGGCTTTCCATATAAGAAACCAAATTAGGATTGTTCCATGTGCGCTGGCTGGCAATTGCATAACTGAAATCCCAATCAGTAGTATAACCCATTGAAGCCTGGTTATAATTGTAATTTTCATTTCCCCACAAAAGCATTCCATAATCAGATAAAACTTTTTCTTCAGAATTATCCGCAAAATGCTCAAGGATGCAATAAGACTCAGGAGATTTTAGTTGTAGAGTATCGTAATATTTTTTCCAAATGTCAATCCTGCTTTGATCATAATTCCCCCAGGCACTCACGTTACAATTGGCTCCATTGTTATCACACGTTTGTGTTTGGGTAAATCCTTTTGAAAGGTCAAAACGAAAGCCATCCAATTTATAATCATTGAGCCAATGATTTACGACACGACTTACAAAATATTGCGTTGCGGCGCTTTCGTGATTCATGTCGTAGCCAACATTAAATGCATGTTTTGCTACGGGATTAAACCACGGATTATTTGCTGCAGGCCGGTTATTTGCTGCATCCCAATATAACTGAACCATCGGCGATGAACCAAAAGAATGATTCAAAGCAATGTCCATAATTACTGCAATTCCATTCTGATGGCATTTGTCTATAAAGGCTTTCAAAGTATTTGCGGGTCCATAATATTTATCAGGAGCAAAATAAAAATCCGGATTGTAACCCCAACTTAAGTTGCCTTCAAATTCATTAAATGGCATTACTTCAATTGCGTTAATTCCGAGCTTTTTAAAATAATTCAAACTATCACTCAGTGTTTTCCAATCATGATTGGCAATAAAATCACGCAGCAACAATTCGTAAACAACAAGATTTCTTTTATCAGGCCTGCTGAAGTGGGCAACCTGCCAGTTGTAAGGCGTTTGACCGGTTTGTAAAACACTTACAATTCCTGTGGTAAGGCCGGTTGGATAGGCCTTTAATCCTGGATAAGTTGTGGCAGAAATATAGGAATCATTGTCAGGATCTAAGATTTTTTCTGCATAAGGATCGGCAATTTTTAAAGTTCCATCAACCAAAAACTGATACGCGTATTCTTTACCTGAAGTCAATCCATTGATCGTGATCCACCAATAATTTCCGTCAGGAGTTTTATTCATCTGATATTGCGATTGCTCAGTCCAGTTGCTTCCGGAAAATTCTCCGATCACTCCCACTCTTCCTTTGTTTGGCGCATACAGAACGAGGGTAACAGAAGTGTTGTTTGGATTGTAATTAATTCCTTGTTGTGTGCCGCCAGGAAGGGCCGCAATATTTACGGTGCTGTTTACAAAAAAACTAAATGAATCTTTCGAAATTGTGGTGCCATCATTTGCAGTAACAATTACTTTTTGACTGCCTGCTGTTGTAATCGTTGGATTTGCAGAGATGGTTGTTGCATTAGAAGCAGTTTGAATCACAGTTCCATTGAACGAAATGCTCAAAGTGGCGCTGACATTGCTTTTTGCAGCGATACTGATATTATCACCCAAATTTTTTGCGATCGCTTCCGCAACAGAATTAAACAGTGGCTGAAAAAAAGGAGAGGTAAATCTCACTGCCAATGCGGTTGTATAAATTGGAACAAACATATCGCTGCCATCGGCGTTTGCCTGCTTATTATTTCCATCCCCGCTTCTGAAAAGAATCGCAATTTTTTGTATTTTTTCTGAAGCATTTGAAATTCCAAAATAATTTCTTAATCCGCCTGTTATGGTAAACGACCATTTATTATTTCCTAGTGAAGTTGCTTTTGCTGACGCATCTGTTGTTCCCCAGGTTGTTTTTACATATTTCCAGTCGCTGGAATTTGAACTTAAATTGGTTATGACGCCGATATGTACATACACGTCTGATGGATTATAATTCAGCAACCCTTTATTCCCGTAATTGGCATCAACGGTAATAGTAACAGGAGTCGAGTTTTCTGTTGGAAAGTCCGGCGTCCATAATAATAATTGGGAAAACCCTTGAAAGGAAAAAAATATAATTGAAAAGGAAAGTAGCCATTTTTTCATAAAAGCCTTTTATTTATTGTGTAAATTAAACACATTATTTGGAAAATGGAATTATTTGAGAATATATTTTTCAATGAAAAAAGGATTAATCAAAAAAAGATAATGAATTGAAACAATTTCCGTCTTTCAAAAAACTAAAAGATCCGGAATCTATACCTCATCGGTTTTTTGTAGTTTTATTCTTTTTCAAAATAATTTATGTACACAATTTCTGATACAAAAAATTTACAGGCGCTCTCAGACTTTCTTTTAAAGAATAATGAAAATAACGTTGATCAATTAAGAGACGTCCTTCGCTTTCACGAATACCGCTATTATATCTTAAATGATCCTTTAGTTTCTGATTCAGAATATGACCAGCTTTATAAAAAGTTAGAAAAACTTGAAAAAGAAGACCCTTCCATTGTAACTGCTGATTCGCCAACACAAAGAGTAGGAAGCAGCCTGAATGCTGATTTCGTGACAGTTCGACATCTGGTTTCGATGCTGAGTTTGGAAAACAGTTATAATCCTAATGATTTAATTGCATGGGACAATCGTTTGAAAAGTTTAGCTGACCATCAAAAAATTACTTTTAGTGCCGAGCCGAAGTATGATGGCGCCAGCATTTCATTAATTTATGAAAATGACATGCTAGTCCGGGGAGCAACACGAGGGGATGGTTCTGCCGGCGATGATATCACAACAAATATCCGCCAGATAGGATCTATTCCGTTGTCGGCAAAATTTTCGGATTATGGAATTGAAAAAATAGAAATTCGTGGTGAAGTTTTGTTGAATAAGGAAAATTTTAAAAAGTATAATCAATCTCTTGCCGAAGAAGGATTATCACCTCTTGCCAATCCAAGAAATGCAGCGGCAGGTTCTTTAAGAATGAAAGATCCGGCATCCGTGAGAAAAAGGAAACTGGAAGCAATTCTCTATCATGTAAGTTTTATTGAATTGAATAAAAAAGGTTTGGAAAAATATCCGGAGTTATTAAACACACATTCAGGAATCCTTCAAATGCTCTCTGAGTGCGGTTTTCGTACTCCTGTTAAAGAAAAAAAGGTTTTAAATAATATTGAAGATGTTGTAAATTTCTGTTTGGAATTTGAAAATAAAAGAGACCAGCTTCCTTATGAAATTGATGGAATCGTGGTAAAGGTAAATGAGATAGAAATTCAACAACAGGTTGGAAGTACAACGCATCATCCGCGGTGGGCAATGGCCTATAAATTCAAAGCGCGGCAGGCAACATCGAAATTAGAAAATGTTTGGTTTTCTGTAGGAAGAACAGGGGCTATAACACCGGTTGCGCAAATTACTCCTGTCCCTATTGGTGGTGTTACCGTTAGTAACGTTTCTCTTTTTAACGAAGGAATTATCGAAGAAAAAGATTTGCGTATAGGCGATACGGTTATAGTCGAAAGAGCAGGTGATGTAATTCCGTATATCGTTAAACCATTAACCGAATTAAGGGCCGGAGATGAAAAGAGAATTGGGTTTCCAACAAATTGCCCTGTGTGTGGCGATACTTTGATAAAACCAGAAGGAGAAGCGGTTTGGAGATGTGTAAATATTAATTGTCCTGCGCAGGTTGTTGAACGGATCATTCATTTTGTAAGTAAAGATGCCATGGACATCAAAACTTTTGGTGCGGCGAATGTGAAAAGATTTTATGAAAAAAAAATCATCCATGATATTCCTTCAATTTATTCTATAGATTATTCACAAATCGGGACACTGGAAGGATTCAAGCAAAAATCAATTGAGAATTTAAAATCCGCAATTGAAAATTCCAAGAAGCAAAATTTAAACAGATTGATTTATGGTTTGGGAATAAGATATGTAGGTGAAACAACAGCCAAAACCTTATCAAAAAGCGTAGATACGATCTTTAGTCTCATGGATTTTTCTGTTGAAGATCTTCAGCAATTAAAAGATATCGGAGAAAAAGTTGCAGAAAGTGTTTTTGATTTTTTTCACGATGAACAGAACATTAGAATGCTTGAAGAACTTGCTGGTAAAGGTTTAAACATGAATGGCGATAAAACAGAACCGGCAACAGGAAAGCTTTCCGGCTTTACTTTTTTATTCACCGGCACATTGCCAACATTAAAAAGAAGCGCTGCAGAAAAGCTGGCGGAAGAGAATGGGGGAAAATTGCTTTCTTCTGTAAGCGCTAATCTAAATTACCTGGTAGCCGGAGAATCGGCAGGAAGCAAACTCGATAAAGCAAGAAAAATAAAATCGGTAAAAATTATTAGCGAAGAAGATTTTTTAAATCTCATACAAAGTTAGTTAGTAACTTCATCCGTAAAACATTGAAGTCATGATAAAAAAAATTAAAGGTGAGATTTGGAAGCCATTTAAATTTAAAGGATCACCGTCAATGCGTAATAAATATGCCCTCTCTTCTCATGGGCGGGTAGCAAGTTATAAAGAAGATGTTTATCAAGACGGCAAGTTGCTTGAAGGCTCCCTTACATCTGGTTACAGAACTTTGAATCTGCACATTGATGACAGTAACCGAACCTTTTATATTCATCGTGAGGTTGCAAATTTATTCAACAAAAAAAATTCGCCAAAACACAAATATGTGATTCATTTGAACCACAATAAAACCGACAATAATATTAAAAATCTAAAATGGTCATCACAAAAGGAAGTGATTGATCATCAACAGAAAAGCCCACATAAAAAAGAGTATAAAAAAATTCAAACTGCAAAAAAAAGAGGACTGAAACTCAATGTCACACAGGTTAAAGCGATAAAGACAATTCTTGCCAATCCAAAACGAAAACTAACTCATCAGCAAATTGCAGATAAATACAATATCAGTCCGATGACAGTCTACAGAATTAAAAGTGGCGAAAATTGGGCGGCTGTTTAGCTCTTAGCTCATGATCCTCCCTATCTTGTGTATTTAAGATTAATCGGCACGCACGAATTTTGTCAAATTAAAAAATACCCGACTTTGATTTCTACTTATACTTTGGAATTTTTAAAAGCATTGAAAAAGAACAACAATAAAATCTGGTTTGATGAAAACCGCCAAAGATATGTTTCCGCAAAAAATAATTTCGAAGAATTTGTTGGTTCACTTTTACAAAAAATGTGTTTGTTTGATTCGGATTTAAAAGAGCTTTCAGCAAAAAATTGCACATTCAGGATCAACCGTGATATTCGTTTTTCTAAAAACAAAACGCCCTACAAAATCAATCTCAGCGCCTCTTTCGATAAAGGAGGTAAAAAATCAATTAATGCCGGTTATTATTTTCATTTGCAACCTGGAGGAAATAGTTTTATCGGTGGTGGACTTTGGATGCCTGAATCAAATGAATTAAAAAAATTGCGCCAGGAAATCGATTATTGCTTTCCCGAATTTAAAAAAATCCTTAACGCTCCGGCATTTAAAAAAAATTATTCAGAATTAGAAAAAGATGAAAAGCAAATGTTGGTAAACATTCCAAAAGGTTATGATAAAGAAAATCCTGCAGCGGATTTCTTAAGAATGAAAAGTTTTATCGCCACAAGAAACCTTTCTGACGAAGCGATTCTTTCTCCAACTTTAATGAAGGAGGCCGTTGCTTCATTCAAAGTCCTGATGCCATTGATTAAATTTATTAACCGGTCATTTGAATAAAGCTTTTTGCAACAAAAAAGCCCATTTTTCGAATGAGCTTTTTATTTTTAAAAAATAATTTTTCTACAATCAAATTTGAATGCTTTTTAAGATCTTCGGAATCTTTACTTCAAAAGTTTTTTCGTTCCTATCGCGTTTTACTTTTATTTTATAATCATTTTTATTTTCAGCATGAATCATTTCTGATCGTACATTATTCACATCGCTCACTTTTTCGCCGTTCATTTCTGTGATGATATCGCCTTCTTTTAAGCCGGCTTTCTCTGCTGCAGAACCCGGTTCAACTTCTAAAACTTTTACTCCGGTTCCTTCTTCTGTGTCTTCAATTTTTAATCCAAGTTTAGGCTGATTATGATAATTGAAATTAAAATTATTGCGAGGCATTGGTGGCATTCTGAAATTAAAATCATTGTCACTATTCATTCCCTTCATCAAATCATTCAATCTATCAATGCGATAAGAAGTAGCATGGCGCGGACTTTTGCCTAATTCAACTTTTACTGATTTGCTTTTTCCATCTCTTATATAATTAACTGTTACGTTGTCGCCAGGTTCATAATTATTGACTGCATGGCTTAAATCTTCAGGAGTAGAAATTTCCTTGCCGCCAAATTTTGTAATTACATCAGCAGGTTGCAAACCGGCCTTTTTTGCGGCGCTTGAATCAATTACATTTTTAATCACAACTCCTTTGTCTGTTTTCGCAGTTAGCACGCCCAGGAAAGCGGAATTTGAAGAAGATAACAGATGAACTGTGCCCTTTGGAAAATCGAAAAGATTATTATCATTAAGATTTCTGAAATTCCTTCTTAAAACAGTTACATCACCATTATAATTAGAAAGAGGTTTTCCATTGACCGTTATTTTATTACTGTCAATTTCAATAATTGTCTTATCCGGGGCAGCATCATTTTTTTGAATGATGATCTCTTCTTTCTTTTGAATTGTTGGCTCTTCGTCTTGAGCAAAACCGGTGCTGCTAAGGAATCCGCAGCAAATGGTAAATACGGCAGCTTTAAAAATTGTTTTCATTTTTATATAATTTAGAAATAAAAAAATTGATTTATTCCCAAATTAATTCACAGGTGTTAGAAAACAAATTTTGAGATAGATTAATAGATTAATGTTAACATAAAATCAAATAAGGGTCAGATCAATGATTTTACCTGTTCAATCACTTCTTTCATTTTTGAAGCATCCTGTCCACCTGCAGAAGCCAAAGTTGTTTGCCCGCCGCCGCCGCCTTTAATCATTGGTGCAACTTGTTCTTTAATAATTTTTGTTGCATCCAGTTTTTTTGCTGCAACTAAATTTTCATCAACTGCTACAACCACATTTGCTTTCCCTTCAATATCGGCGCACAATACGATTACAAAGTCTTTTAAATTTTCTTTCAAAAGGGAAACTAATTTTTTCAAAGCATCAGCATTTGAAACAGAAACTATTTGGCCAATAAAATTGACACGGTTGATCAAAACAGATTTTGAAATTATTTCTTTGCTTGCTGCTGAAAGTATTTGTAACTCCATATGATCAACCTGTTTATTCAATTTTTCTTTTTCTGCAAGAAGCGATTCTAAAGCTTTGTGTAAATCTTTTGGATTTTTTAATTGTTCTTTTATTGATTGAAATTCTTCCAGTTC
>Ga0157370_10003362_pt1 | contig 18832 bp, 13 predicted proteins | sample C35metaG_FD_113463 | JGI IMG/M metagenome (GOLD analysis project Ga0157370, IMG submission 113463) | Corn rhizosphere microbial communities from Kellogg Biological Station, Michigan, USA - C3-5 metaG | ecosystem: Host-associated > Plants > Roots > Rhizosphere > Soil | place: USA: Michigan...
ATTGCCTGGAACCAAACCAATTCCATTTCTCCGGTCGCATCTTGCAAAGTAGCTACCAGCCTGCGGGCACGTTTGTCGCCGATTACTTCCATTGAAATTATTTTGCCAACTACCTGCACATATTCACTATCAAAAGTGATTTCATTTATGGGAATAATTGATGTTTTATCAATATGACGAAAAGGAAAATATTCCAGCAAATCGTTGAAGGTAAAAATGCCGGCTTCTTTTTTTAAAAGCTCTGCCCGCTGCGGGCCAACGCCTTTTAAATATTCTATCGGGCTGCTTAATATAGAAACTGTACTATTAATAGTTGCCTGTTTTTGCAAATATAATTTCTAAAAAAATTGCGCTTGGTATAATCCAATAAAGCCTGCGTATTTTTTGCAATGAAAAATACTACTCCATCGTATCAGTGCCATCGGAATTTTTCTATATAATAAAAAACTGAAATGACCGTTTAATCTTAAAGCATCGCTGCAACAGAATGTTAAAAAAGTTATAAGAAATAATACTTTTATAACTTACTATCAAAATCCAAACATTCACTGCATATATTTGCAGTTGCTTTTTTATGAGGCAATAATTTTATACACCAATATCTAACCTTACTATGAAAAACTGTGAACCAGTGGTTCACCTTTTTTTCAGAAACTTTTTAATTAAAAAACCCGGTTAAATGAAAAAGTCATTTAAAAAGTTTTCTTGTTTTGCGTCATCCTTGTTTATCCTGTTAATTCATTTGCCATTTGTATTTGCCAAATCTATTCCTCATGCCAAACCGCAACCAGCAAATACAGTTTCAGCAAACGCTGCATCCAATGCGCTTAATACTCTTAAAGCTAACTATCCCAATACAGAAATAAATATATACGACAGCTTACAATTAGACGATATGGATCTGAGCGAACAGGCTTACCAGGATGCGCTGAAAGGTTACTTCAAACTTCGCTCTATGGGCCGGCTCAGTAACGATTCTATTATTTCAATAATTGATTTTAGTCTTTCTTCGACTAAAAAAAGATTATTTGTGATTGACATAAAAAATTGCAAAGTATTATTCAACACTTATGTGGCTCATGGGCGCAATTCGGGGGCTGAATTTGCAAGAAGATTTTCAAACAGCCCTTCCAGCAGAGAAAGCAGTCTTGGTTTTTATGTAACCGGAGATACGTACAATGGCGATCATGGTTATTCGCTGCGCCTGGAAGGAGAGGAAAAAGGTTTTAACAGCAATGCTTACCGCAGAGCCATTGTAATGCATAGCGCAGATTATGTAAATGAAGATTACATTAATGAAAACGGCATCTTAGGCCGCAGCTATGGTTGCCCTGCAATACCGGAAGATAATTACAAGTCAATTATTGATGAAATAAAAAACGGAAGTTGTCTTTTTCTTTACGGCCCCAGCAAATATTATCTTGCTCATTCAAAGTTTTTAAAACAGGCTTCTTAATTTTTCATTGTAAATTTTTCTCCCGGGCTTTATCCTAAGCATACATACATTTTTATTTACGCCGATTATTTGTCTGTTGTTATCTTTATCGCAATTTTAAATTGTGAATATGATTAAAGTAGGCATTTTTGGCGTTGGCCATTTAGGTAAATTTCATTTGAACAACTGGAAAGTAATAGAGTCGGTGCAGATTGCAGGTTTTTATGATCCCTCCGATGAAAATGCCGCGCATGTAATATCAAAATATGGTATTAAAAGATATACCGATGCACACAGGCTGATGGATGCATGCGATGTGGTGGATGTGGTAGCGCCTACTACCATGCATTATGAACTTTGCAAAGCGGCCATTCAAAAAAGTAAACATGTATTTGTAGAAAAGCCGCTTGCCAATACGATGGACGAAGCAAGAGAAATTGTAAAGCTTACCAAAGAAGCGAATATCAAATTACAGGTGGGACATGTGGAAAGATTTAATCCTGCATTTCTTGCATTGAAAGATTATGAAATAAAACCAATGTTTATAGAAGTGCACCGCCTGTCGCAATTCAATCCTCGCGGAACGGATGTAAGCGTGATTCTTGACCTGATGATTCATGATATAGACATTATCCTGAGTATGGTAAAAAGCGAAGTGAAGAATATTCATGCAAATGGTGTAGGTGTATTGAGTGATACGCCGGACATTGCCAACGTACGTATTGAGTTTGACAATGGCTGTGTGGCCAACCTCACCTCATCGCGCATCAGTATGAAAAAGATGAGAAAGATGCGCTTGTTTCAAAAAGATTGTTATATCGGCATTGACTTTCTGAATAAAAAAACAGAAATTATAAAATACAAAACACCCGATGATGAAAATGTTTTTACATTCGATATTGAAACCAATGCAGGCACCAAAACAATTGCGGTGGCTGCGCCGGTAATAAAAGAAACCAATGCCATCCAACTGGAATTACAAAGTTTTGTGAATGCCATCACTAACAACCAACGCACCAGCATAGACGAAATTGCCGGATACCGCGCTATGGAAGTGGCTCACCTCATTCTCGAAAAGATTGATCGTAATCTAATTCATTAAAAAAAATCTATTGGCAAGGCCACTTCATATTATTTACTATGCATTAGGAGATTTGATTGCAGCATGCATTTCGTGGACATTGATTTATTACCTGTACCTGCACTATCACGAAAATGTATTTCACCTCAATGCAGCTTTTTGGCTCAGCTTTATGGTATATATAATTTTTTGGCTCATTTTATATTACCTGTTCGGTGCCTATAAAAATATATATTATAAATCAAGGGTAAATGAAATGCAAAAAACATTTGTAAGCACTATGGCGGGTGGGGTTTTGCTGCTTCTCATGTTTATTTTATACAACAATCAAATAGACTATACATTATTTTATAAAGCTTTTTTGTGGTTGGCATTTATACAATTTTCTTTTACCTTTTTATTCAGGATTATATTGCTTTCAAAAGCACACGCACAACTTCAAAAGGAACAGGTTTGGTTCAATACACTCATTGTGGGGAGCAATGGTAATGCTTATGAATTATTCAATAATATTAACAACAACCGGGAAAAAACGGGCTACCGTATCCTTGGATTTGTAAGCGTTTCCGGCTACCATTCTAACCAGCTTAACAATGCTACCAGGCAACTGGGAGCTATCAGCGAAGTACAGGACATTATAGATGCTCATCAAATAAAAGAAGTAATTATTGCTATTGAAAATGATGAAAAACATGAACTGGAAAAAATTCTGCAACTGCTTACCGAAAAAGAAGTGAATGTAAAAATATTGCCCGACCCATCTGATATTTTAAGCGGCGCGGTAAGAACCGACAATGTATTGGCCATCCCGTTAATCGAAATTCATTTGGGATTAATGGAAGCATGGCAACAAAATATAAAAAGACTTATTGATATCCTCATTTCAGTTTGCGGACTTGTTATATTATCACCCCTCATCATTTACAGCGCCATCAGAACAAAGCTTTCCTCTAAAGGCCCGGTATTATTTTTACAACAACGAATAGGTTATAAAGGAAAGCCTTTTGTAATTTATAAATTCAGATCAATGATTGCCGATGCAGAAAAAAACGGACCTATGCTCAGCAGCACGCATGATGACCGGATCACCAGTTGGGGCAAAGTAATGCGGCGATGGAGGCTGGACGAGTTGCCGCAGCTTTGGAATATATTAATGGGCGAAATGAGCCTTGTAGGCCCAAGGCCAGAGCGCAAATATTACATTGACCAGGTTGTAAAAAATAATCCCGAGTATAAACTGCTTTTAAAAGTAAAACCCGGGCTTACCAGTTGGGGCATGGTAAAGTTTGGATATGCAGAAAATACAGACCAGATGGCCGAGCGGATGAAGTACGATATTATTTATATTGAAAACATTTCTCTTGCGCTCGATTTTAAAATTATGCTCCATACACTCAGGATTATTCTTTTGGGAAAAGGGAAATAAATTTTGCTTTCGGGAGTTTTTACCAGAACCGTGTGCCTGCTGTGCCAGCCAATATTATTTATATTTGATGAAAACTGAATTGAAAAAGTTTGCAACAATAATCACCGCGATGTTTTTGTATGCTGTTGCTGCAAGCCAGCCTGCGCCAGTTTCATCACACATTTACTTTCAGCAACGAATGAATTATAAAATTGATGTAACGTTGAATGATACAGATAATACATTGGATGGTTTTGAAATAATTAATTACACCAACAACTCACCCGATACGCTTGGTTTCATCTGGTTTCATCTTTGGCCCAATGCATATAAAAATGACCGGACTGCTTTCAGCGAACAAATGTTGCAATTGGGTAAAACTGATTTTTATTTTAGCGATAATGATAAACGCGGATATATTAACCGGCTTGATTTTAAAGTGAATGGTATTACCGCGGCATTAGCAGATCATCCGTTGTATATTGATGTTGCCAAACTTATTTTACCAACACCTCTTTTGCCGGGGCAAACCATTCAAATCACTACGCCTTTTCACGAAAAGATTCCCTATAATTTTTCAAGAGGTGGTCATGTTGGTCAATCATACTGTATCACACAATGGTATCCCAAGCCGGCAGTATATGATAATACTGGATGGCATCCCATGCCCTATCTTGATCAGGGCGAGTTTTACAGCGAGTTTGGCAAGTATGAAGTGCAAATAACTTTACCAAAAAGTTACGTAGTGGCTGCTACTGGTGAATTGCAAAATGAAGATGAACTGAATTTTCTGAATGAAAGAATGAGCCAACCGGGATTGAATAAAAAAATAAAAAAACCGGTTATATCTCTGCCACTAAATAACGACAAGATCAAAGATGCAAAACCATTTATCCCCAAACAAAAAATAACACCAAAAAAAAATCTGAATAACAAACTTCAAAAGACATTACCCAATAAAATTTCTATTGTAAATGAAAATGCAGAAACCAAAACCATCAAATATGTTCAGGATAGCATTCACGATTTTGCATGGTTTGCCGATAAAACATACATTGTAAATCATGACACCTTGCAATTGCCCTCCGGAAAAATTATTGATGTGTATTCTTTTTACACTCCATCACAAAAAGACTTATGGAAAAACAGCATTCAATTTATAAAAGATGCGGTGCTTACCCGCAGCCGGTGGCTTGGCGAATATCCATACAATATAGTGTCTGCGGTGCAGGCCCAGATGGGCTTCACGGGTGGTATGGAATATCCAACTATTACAAGCATCTCTGCACTGACCAGTGAAAAATCTCTTGACCAGGTGATAGAGCATGAAGTAGGCCACAACTGGAATTATGGAGCACTTGCTACCAACGAAAGAGATCATCCGTGGATGGACGAAGGCATCAATAGTTATTACGATGAACGGTATGCTGAATGGAAATATGGTGTGCAAAATGTCGGAACAACGAAGGTGTTCTTTAATAAAAAATATCCGAAAGATGAAATTGATCTTGCATACCGGATAGATGTAGCAGAGAAAAAAGATCAGCCGATAGAAGGTGCTGCGCAAAATTTTTCTGCAGCAAACTACGATCTTATTGTGTATGAAAAAACTGCAAAGTGGATGAAACTATTAGAGCAATATATCGGCGAGCCATTATTTGACAGTTGTATGCATGAATATTACCAACGTTGGAAATTTAAACATCCTTCGCCGCAGGATTTTAAAAACGTGATGGAAGAAGTAAGTAAAAAAAATGTGGATTCCATATTTCAATTGCTACATCAAAAGGGCAACATTACACCCGCGCCAAAAAAAGATATTAGAGTTTCGGCGCTTTACAATTTCAATGAAACCGATAAACATAATTATATTTTTCTTTCACCTTCCGCAGGAATTAATTATTATGATAAATTAATGATTGGAGGATTAATTCATAATTACACATTACCCGTACCCTCTTTTCATTTTTTTGCAGCACCTATGTATGCCACAGCCAGCAAGGCTTTTGCAGGAATAGGAAGAGCGGGTTATAATTTTATGAGTTATGGATGGATACGAAAAGCAGAATTGAGCCTGAGTGCTGAAAAATTCAGCATGGATGAATTTACCGATTCCACCGGCAAAAAAAATTTCCTGGGATTTACTAAAATAGTTCCATCGCTAAAAATAATTTTCAGAGATAAAAGTGCTACAAGCACCATCACTAAAAGTATTCAATGGAAAACATATTTTATCAATGAAACACAACTATTATTTATCAGAGATACTACCCGGCAGGTGAATGTTATTTCATATCCTGTGTTGCATCGTTATCTTAACCAGCTAAAATTTAAAATAGAAAACACCCGTGCACTTTATCCATATTCGGGAACATTGCAGGCAGAACAAAGCAACGATTTTATGCGGTTCGCATTAGAAGGAAAATATTTTTTTAATTATGCAAAAGGCGGTGGTATGAGTGTGCGTTTATTTGCAGGTAAGTTTATTTATCTTGGCGATAAAACCATCGAGAAAGAATTTGAGACTGACAGGTTTCACCTTAACATGACTGGCGCTAATGGAAACGAAGATTATACTTACAGTAATTATTTTATAGGCCGAAACGAATTCCAGGGAGCAAGCTCGCAGCAGATTATGATTCGCGATGGCGCATTTAAAGTACGTTCAGACTTGCTTGCAAACAAAATTGGCAAAACAGATAACTGGCTGGCAGCAGCAAATTTTGTAACAGGTTTTCCAAAAAAAATTAATCCGCTTGAAGTATTACCCATAAAAATTCCTTTAAAAATTTTTGCAGATGCAGGCACGTACGCCGAAGCATGGAATCAAAACCCCCCAACAGGAAGATTTATTTATGATGGCGGATTGCAGTTATCATTACTAAAAGGGCTGGTAAATATTTATGTGCCGGTAGTGTACAGCAAGGTGTATGCAGATTATTTCAAATCAACCATTACCAACCATCGCTTTTGGAAAAATATTTCATTCAGCATAGATATTGAGAATTTCAGGCTTACTAAATTTTTAAATTTGCCGGAATTGTAACTTGTAGTTCATTTTTAAAAAATGAGAATTACCTATCTCGCCCATGCCCACATTGACAAACAAAAGTGGGATCGTTGCATTGATCATTCATCCAATGGGCTTATTTATGCATATTCATTTTACCTGGATGCGATGAGCAAACATTGGGATGCGCTGGTGCTGAACGATTATGAAATAGTAATGCCACTAACCTGGAATAAAAAATATACCATTTATTATTTATATCCGCCTTTCTTTTGCGCGCAGCTGGGCGTTTTTGGTAATGATATTACTGCCGGAATTGTAAATGCTTTTTTAAAAAATATTCCCGCTAAATTCAAATACTGGGATTTTTACCTGAATAAAGCAAACTTATTTTCACTTCCCGATTTTCCCATGTATGAAAGAAAAAATTATATACTTCCTCTTTCCAATAATTATGAAACGATTCAAAAAAATTATTCCGAAAGCCACCGAAGAAACTTAACGCGTGCAGTAAAGGCTGGCAATACTTTTAAAAAAGATATTCCGGTTGATAACATCATTAAACTGGCAGTTGAACAATCAAAAAAATTTTCTCCTGTTACACAAAAAGATTATAATAATTTTTCAAAGTTATTTTCATTATTACAATCAAAACAAATGGCGGCTTCGTATGGCGTGTTCAACAGGCATCATCAACTAACCGCTTCATGTGTGTTTGCATTTTCTCATCATCGTGCGTATTATATTTTAGTAGGTAATCATCCGGATGGAAGAACATCAGGGGCTTCGCATTTATTAATTGATCAGTTTATAAAAGAACATGCGGGCAAAAATCTTATTCTCGACTTTGAAGGCGGAAACATAAGCGGCATCGGATTTTTTTATAAAAGTTTTGGCGCCGTTCCGGAAAGTTATCCCTGGATAAAAATGAATAAACTTCCCCGCGTGGCTAAACTATTCCGAAAGTAATGCCTCTGCGAGTTTCAGGTCTGCTGGAGTGGTAATCTTGATATTGGTTTTTTCTCCTTCTATTAAATTTACTTTGATGCCATACGCCTCTACCACTATGGCTTCATCGGTAAACTTTTTTTTATAGTCAATATTAAATGCCGGAATTAAAATTTTACTGTGAAAGGTTTGCGGTGTTTGCACCAACTTTATTTTATTCCTGTTTAAAATCTTGTTCCCTTTTGTAGAAATATACCGAACCGTGTCATTACAATCTGCAACCGGAACGGCATTGCCGGTTTCTGCAGCCACGTTGTAACACCGGTGCACCAGGTCTTTTGATAATAAACAACGAACCCCATCATGTACAAAAATGATGCAATCTTCATCAATTAATGATAAACCATTTTTTACCGAATGAAATCTTGTGGCTCCTCCTGCGCATAGGCGTACCCGTGAGTAACCGAAATACCCGTCAATTATTTCTTTGCCTTTGTCTATGTGTTCGTCCGGCAATACAAGAATCACTTCCATATCATCGTATGCCTCAAAAAAAGTTTTGATGGTGTAATAAAGAACCGGCTTATTTTTTAAAAGAAGAAATTGCTTGGGCGTATGATGATTCATTCTTGTTCCTTTTCCGCCAGCAACTATTAACGCAATTTTTTTCATAAAAATTCAATCAATTTTTATAAATGGAAATTTCATTGCTGCCATCGCTGCTCCTGCAGCCGCGATACATGCCTTCGCTGTTAAACACCATGGCTACATTTCCCTTTGCATCTACTCCAATGAGTCCGCCTTCGCCATTCAAGGCAACTAATTTTTTCATCACGGCTTCTTCGCATGCTTGCTGCAAGGTCTTTTTTTTATATTCCATCAAACAGCTTACATCGTAAGCCGTTACCGCTTTTATAAAAATTTCTCCATGGCCTGTACATGAAATGGCACAAGTTGTATTGTTGGCATAAGTTCCTGCTCCTATCATCGGGCTATCGCCGATTCTTCCATAGCGTTTATTCGTCATGCCTCCCGTGGATGTGGCAGCAGCAATGTTTCCCTCATTGTCGCAAGCCACTGCACCAACGGTTCCAAACTTTTTTTCATTCATTAAATTACCCGGATGATCGTCTTTATGATCTAACTGGTAGCGATCGCTGTCTTTCATTTGCAACCATTGTTGATACCTGTATTCTGAATAAAAATATTCATCGGGTTCTGTTTTTATTCCTTGTTTTATTGCAAATTCATTGGCACCCTTGCCGCTAAGAAACACATGCCCGCTGTGCAACATTACTTCCGCTGCAAGCAGAATAGGGTTGCGAATATTTCTAACACCTGCCACGGATCCGGCTTCAAGCGTGGCGCCATCCATTATTGCTGCATCCATTTCATTCCATCCTTCGCTGGTAAATACAGAACCCCGCCCGGCATTAAACAAAATGTTATCTTCCATGGCCACTACTGCAGCTTGCACTGCATCCATTGCTGAACCACCGTTTTTCAAAATTTCATAACCGGCATCCAGCGATTCTTTCAATGCCAATCTGTATGCAGCCTCTTGTTCAGAAGTCATGTCTTGTTTTACTATAGTGCCTGCACCGCCATGAATCGCTAATGATATTTTCCCCATCAGGAATTATTTACCGGGTAAAATTAATTTGTTTCTTTATTAAAGATGGATTACAAAAAAAGAGAGCGGTCATTGGCCAATCAATTGTTTACATTCTTTCAAAAGTTTTTCTTTATTGATGGCAACGGTACCCACTTCTTCGCAAACGATTCCGCCTGCAATATTTGCCACTTCAGCAGCAAGGTGCATATCTTTTGACGAAGCATAAATTAAAGAAGCAACTGCAATAACGGTATCGCCCGCACCGCTTACATCCGCAATGTTTCTGCGATGCGAAGGAATGATTTTTTTTACATTTCCTTCCTGGTAAAAAATTCCTTTGTCGGATAATGTAATCATCGAAATGGTATGATGAAGATTTTCTTTCATCAGCGTGTGTGCAGAAGATAAAAGATCAGCAGAAATTTCCTGCGGAAGCATGTTTAAGCTGGTAAACACTTCATGCAAATTGGGTTTAAACAATGTAGCATTTTTATAAGCGAAGAAATTTTTTCGTTTAGGGTCAACCGTTATAACAATTTTATTTTTATTGCAAATATCAATGGTATATTCAATGATGTTTGTGGTAAGCATTCCTTTATTGTAATCTTCCAGAATAACAACAGATGGTTTTTCTGAAACGATATATTTTTCAATACGGTCTTTAATTTTTTCCTCATCCGCCACATCAATATCATTGGTTTGTTCTGCATCAAGCCGCATCATTTGCTGGTTGCGGCTGATGATCCTGATCTTGTTAGTAGTAATTCTTTTTTTGCTTTCTAAAATAAATCTTGTATCAATATTATTATCGTTCAATAATTGTTTTAGCTGCATGCCATCATCATCATCTCCTACAATGGCAATCACGGCAACCGGTGCGCCGAGGGCTTGTATGTTTAATGCAACATTGCCTGCACCGCCAATTCTTTTTTCTCTTTTATCAACAGCCACCACCGGCACCGGCGCTTCCGGCGAAATGCGCTCTACATTTCCCCACCAATAAGTATCCAGCATTATATCGCCGATCACCAATACTTTCATTCTTGACATGTCGGCAAACAACTTATCGAAATCAACAATCATTATTCTTTTTTTGAATTCTTTTTTGAAGAGGCAAGATAATAAATAGGAATTCCAAGCAATGCAATGATTAATCCCGGCCAGGTAAATTCCGGTTTATAAATAATCAGCAAAATACAAAATGCTATGCCCATAATAATATACATGATGGGCAACACCGGGAATCCAAAAGCTTTATAAGGTCTTTCCAACTCGGGTCTTTTCTTTCTTAAAATGAAAATACCAAAAATGGTAAGTACATAAAATATCACCACCACAAAAGATATCATGTCCAACAGGTCGCCATATCTTCCGCTCAGGCATAAAAGTGAGGCTACCACAAACTGAGCCCACAAGCCCCATCCGGGTACTGCATTTTTGTTTAAGGTGCCGGCCTTCTTAAAAAATAATTCATCTTTAGCCATGCTATAATATACTCTTGCACCCGCCAGTATCAATCCATTGTTACATCCAAAAGTGGATATCATAATCATGATGGCAATGACATAAGTGCCTGCATCTCCAAAAATAGATTTTGCCGCAGCAACGGCTACGCGGTCATTAGGCGCTGAGGCAATATCGTGAAGCGAGAGCACTGCAGTGTACATAAAATTTGCAGAAACATAAATGATCGTTACGATTAGTGTTCCCAAAAACAAACTCAACCCGATATTTTTTTTCGGGTTTTTAATTTCACCTGCTATGAAGGTTACATTATTCCATGCATCGCTGCTAAAGATGGAACCAACCATGCTGGCAGCAATGGCTCCGAAAACTCCGGCTCCCACCAATGCTTGCATAGTACCATCGTCATTTATTTTTTTCATGCTGAAGGCATCGGCCCAATTGCTGTGTAATACACCCGGTTTAAAAAAGATAAGACCTGCAATGGTAAGCCCAAGCAACGAAATAAGTTTCGTGGAAGTAAATATATTTTGAATCCATTTTGCGCCCTGCACTCCTTTAGTGTTAGTCCATGTAAGAAAAGCAATCAGCACAATGGCCACAATCTGTGCAGCGCTGATGGTAAAAAATTTTTCTACTCCATGCGCATTCAATCCAAGACTGATCTTTAGCAGCATGTTGTTTTCGCTAAGAGGGTTGAACAGATAAGCGGCAAATTTGGAAAAAGCAACGCCAACAGCAGCAATAGTTCCGGTTTGAATCACCGCAAAAAAACTCCATCCATACACAAAACCCGTAAGTGGATTATAAGCTTCTTTTAAATAAACATACTGGCCTCCCGCTTTTGGAAACATTCCGCTGAGTTCACCATAGCTTAATGCAGCAGTTAGCGTCATAAAACCGGTGAGCAACCAAACTACAATTAACCATCCTGCGCTTCCCACATGCCGGGTAATATCTGCGCTTACAATAAAAATACCCGAACCAATCATAGACCCGGCAACAATCATGGTTGCATCAAACAAGCGTAAAGTGGGCTTAAAGGAATTAGCGTGGTCAGTCATAAAAAAAATTCCGTCATTATAAACGGAATTGAAGATAAATATTTATTTCAGAGTTGATGAAACTATCTATTTTTTATTTTCAGCAGCATACTCATCATTGAGGCCATTAATAACATCGGGTGTTATGTTTAGCGTAGAGTCTTTATAAAACATAAAGCCTGGTTCATAAGAAAAGATATACGCATAACGGCCGTCTTTGTTATATTGTTTTAAAAAACTTTGAAGCCGGTTCAAAATATCATCCTTCATTTTTGAATTGTAATTATACAGGTCATTATCTATCTCCTGTTTTTTTTCCTGCAGGTCCTGTTGCATTTTATTAATTTCCTGCATGGCCGACTCCTGCTCTGCCTGCGTCATTGATGAACTTTTTTGCTGCAGTTGCAAAGCACGCGCCTGGTATTTTTTTTGCAGGCCCGCTATCTGGTCATTAGCGGCTGATTGCTTTTTTTCAAAATCAGCTTTTAGTTTTTTATAATAAGTATAATTACTTTGCAGGGAATCCAAATCAATATATGCTACTTTAAATTCGGTTTTCGGATCTGCACTTGAAATATGTGAATTTGTTCTCACCTCATGCGTGGATGTGGTTCGAAAATGCAAATAATAAAGATACCCTACAAGGCATAATAATACGAGATTGAGAAAAAGTAAAATATTTTTCATTAAAAAAATTTAGGGAAAGCAAGATAGATAAACCACGGTTTTAAAAACTAAAATACATTTCATTTATGAAACAGTTAACAGGAGGTGGTACGGTAAATGGTTAGTTAGTAGCAAGAGAAGAAAATTTCGGTTGTAAAGTCCGGAGGGGGAAGCCTTTCTTCAAATATCATTATTATAAATTGTTCATCTATATTATATTAATCAGGAAATTATGTAAAAAAATTATATCTTGAGTGGCACTTTGGTAACGTAAAATTAAAAGGGGCAAACATTTGGAGAATAAATTCTAAAATATTATGTTTGCAACGTATTTAATAAATCAATTCAAAAACGAATCCATGCTTACCTCCAAATAAGATAAGCACACATATAAAAAGGATATTCAAAAGCTGATCTAAATACGCCCTCCAATTCTATAAATTACCAGTACGATTTTAAAGTTTTGAGATTCCAATTTCTTTAGAAACGCTACGCGAGATCCAAAGAATTTTAATTGCTTTAATGAATGGCGCCTGGCGCCGGTAAAATATGCTTATGCTCCGAAGCTTAAACAATTTTGTTGCTGTAATGATAATTACATTACTGGTTTCATCCTGCACCAGCACGAGAAATGTGGTATATTTCTACAATGCAAAGGATACAACCTATATGGAGCGGCAACAAACTGCTACTACCCCTATTCGTCCAAACGATATCCTGGGCATTACAGTAAGCAGTGCAAGCCCGGAAGCATCGGCCACGTTTAACCAACCGGTAAGTACAAATTCACGTTCAAGCACTGCAACAGGAAATTATACAGAAGCCGGCGGTTATTTAGTGGGTACAGATGGCAATATTCAGATGCCCGTACTTGGTAATGTAAAAGCCGCAGGATTAACAGAAGCAGAGTTAAAGGATCATCTGATGAACCTGATATTAGCAACGAAGCAATTGGTTGACCCGGTTATTGAAGTTCGGTTTTTGAATTTTGAAGTAACTGTAATTGGTGAAGTAGGGCGACCAACAGTAATCACTGTTCCAAATGAAAAAATTTCGCTGCTGAAAGCATTGGGGCTGGCAGGCGATCTTACTATTTATGGTAAAAGAGAAAATGTGTTGCTGATAAGAGAAGAAAACGGCAAAAGAATGATCAGGCACATAAACCTGAACTCAAGTGATTTTTTTACTTCGCCGTACTATTATTTGCAACCGAACGATGTGGTGTATGTTCAACCAAATAAGGCAAGAGTGGCATCGGCAAGCAGATCGCAGCAGTTGTTGCCTATTATAATAAGCACATTATCCGTAATTGCAATTGTAATTGACAGGCTGGTTAAAATTCCGTAATTGCAATTGTAATTGACAGGTTGGTTAAAGTATAACAATCTATGGCTACTAATAAAAATATTTCAGAAAACACTTCAGAGGATAATTTGATCCAGCAAATGGTTTCAAAGTATCTTCCTTATTGGCCTATTTTCCTGGTGGTGTCACTAATAGCAGTTAGTTTGGCATATACTTATTTGCATTTTGCAGTACCCGTGTATGAGGCAAAAGCAGTAGTGCTGATCAAAGATGAAAAAAAGGGAAATGAAGACTCCAAGATGATTGATGATATTAATCAAATCTCATCAAAAAAGATTGTGGAAAATGAAATTGAAATTTTGCAATCGCGCACGTTGATGCTCGATGTAGTAAAAAAATTATCATTGTATGCCCCGGTTTATACAACAGGGAAAGTAAGGCCTGAATTGGCTTACACCAGTTCACCCGTTATGATTCAATCTCCGTCTCCTGACTCACTAAAACCCCAGGAGCAGGTATTTTTTTCTTTTAATAAAGCAAAAAATACAGTGTTGTTAAACAATAAATATGAGTTCCCGTTGAACCAGATTGTGAATACACCCTTTGGGCCATTGCAGTTTGTTCATAATCCAAATTATTTAACCCCTCCGCAACCCGGTCGTACATTATATTTTGCCATTCAAAGGCCGATAAATGTTGCACAATCATTTTTACCAAGCCTGAAAGCAGATGCTTCCGGGAAATTATCTTCGGTTATTGATCTGGCTTTTCGTGATGTAAGTCGCGAAAGAGCCGCTGATATTCTCAATGGAATATTGGAATCTTATGATCAGGCTTCTATTGATCAAAAAAATTTATTAGCGCAAAGCACCTTAACTACCATTGATGATCGCCTGAGAGTTGTTTCGCACGATCTGGATTCCATTCAAAAAAAGGCTGAACAATATAAATCGGGACAAGGTGCTGTAGATATAGGCCAGCAAGGGCAACTCTATTTACAAAATGTTAGTTCCAACGACCAGAAGATGAGTGAAATCAACATGCAAAGTTCTATACTGGACGAGGTTCAAAAATTTGTAACCAGTAATAAAGAGAATAATGCATCCATTGCGCCTTCAACATTTGGTGTTAGTGATCCTTTGCTCTCGTCACTTTTAGAAAAACTTTCTAATTATCAATTAGAATATACACGCCTGAGGAAAACTGTAGGCGAAAACAATCCGACACTTCTTGGCATACAAGACCAGATAAACAAAATAAAACCAAGCATTTTACAAAATATTCAAAGCCAAAAACAGGGCCTTAATGCAGCAAGACAAAATTTATCTTCTACCAACAATAATTACAATAGCATCCTGCAGGCTGTTCCGCAAAAGGAAAGAGATCTTTTGGATATAACGCGTCAGCAAGCAACCCTGAGTGGCCTTTATTCATTCTTGCTTCAAAAGAAAGAAGAAAGTTTGCTTTCTTATTATTCAAATGTTACCGATCACCAGATAGTGGACCGTGCTCAATCAGGAGAATACCCGGTAAGTCCTAAACCGGTGATTATATATGCAGTTTCATTATTAGCATGCCTGGGTATTTGCTTTACTGTTATTGCAATAAAAGAATCGCTGAACGGCAAAGTCCTTTACCGGCATGAATTAGAATCGCGCACTTCCATACCCATTATCGGCGAAGTGGCATTTGATAAATCAAAAAAACCGTTGGTAATTGAATCGGGTAAAAGAAGTTTTATTGCAGAAGAATTCAGAAAATTAAGAATTTCTTTATCGTTTCTCGGGATAAACGAAAACCATAAGCGAATCCTTGTCACATCCAGCATTTCGGGAGAAGGTAAAAGTTTTATTGCTGCAAATCTTGCGGTGAGTCTTGCATTAACCGGCAAGAAAGTTGTTATAATTGACTTGGACTTAAACAACCCGAGCATTGCCAAAATGTTAAACCTTGCTCCGGAAGATGGGATAACAGAATATCTGAAAGGAGAAAAAGAACCTGAAGAAATTATCAAACGGGTAAAGGCCCATGAAAACTTGTTCTTTATTTCTGCCGGAAATCTTCCCGAGAGCCCAACAGAACTATTGGCAAACGGCAGGGTGAAAGATATCATTGACTACCTGGATAATATTTTTGACGTGATTATTATTGATACATCACCCATCGTATTGGTAACGGATGGTTACCTGCTGACAGGGCTTTGCGATGCCACATTGTATGTGGTAAGGCATAAGTACACGCCGAAGGTTTTAGTAAAACGTTTGGATGAGACCAATAAAATAAACCCGATAAAAAACCCTGCGATTATTTTTAATGGAGTCACCGTAAGAGGATTTTTCAAAAACAATTATGGGTATGGGTACGATTATGTATATGGAAGTAAAAACGCCGCGTATAACGGTAAAAGAAAAATAATTTTAAAATAACCATAAAATCCAATCTATATGAAAAAAACAGCTGACTCATACATATAAATGATGTAACTGAGAGAGGCGAAGCCATAACCTGACACATCCAGTTTATCCATACCAATGAAATTTTCGAATCCTTTGAATTGCTGCAGTTTTTAATCTTAAAAAAAAAATTATGCAGAAGAATTGGTACATCGTTTACACAAAACCCAGATGTGAAAAAAAAGTCGCAAACGTATTGACAAAAAGAAAAATTGAGAATTTCTTTCCCCTAAACTGTAAACAAATAAACAGCTACAGGCGAATAAAGTTACATTACGAACCGCTGTTTACCTCGTATGTATTTGTTTATATAAACAAGGATGAAGTGCCTTATCTCAAAAATATAGAGGGTATTGTGAACTTAGTTTATTGGAAAGGCGAACCCGCCGTGATAAAAAATGAGGAAATTAATGCCATCAAAGAATTTACTTCAACCTATACCAACATCCGGCTTGAGAGAACAGAGGTGAATCTTTATGATGATTTGCAGAGCAGCGATGAGCCGGCATATATTATTGACAGAAACCTGGTAATGGTTAAAAACAGGTCTTTTAAAATAAGCCTGCCTTCCATGGGATATACCTTGCTGGCAGACATTAAGGTGGAAAGCGGCCGGGGACTGGATGTATCGTTTGATAACAGAAGGCTGCGGCTTCAATCGTAACAGGTAACATACTTGCACATTATTAATTAAGATACACACACAGACACACAAGAATTTCCGACTCAACAAACCCTAAGGCCTATTGGTTTCTTCTATCCGTTAATTAATAATAATATACCTCGTCCTGCCGTTTTATTTAGCTTGTATTTAATTCATCAAACAACCTTAAGAAGTATTTATTTTTGCTAAAGCACAAAAAATAACGAAGAAATAAGTTTAAAGGAGACTCGATTTGTTTGAAAGCCTTTTAAACATTCACGAGGAATGAGCTGTATTTTGTTTGGATATTGCAGCGCTAATGAAGAAACAGAATGATTAAAAGTAACATCCTGCAAATAAAAATTTTTACGTTTACCTCCACCCGTCAATGAAGGAAAAAATCTTAACCCCATTTAGCCTGCTCAGGGGGCTGCTCAACAAAGGACACGACAGAAGCGTAAAGGCAAAAAAAAATATTGTCGCTTCCGTTGTTATTAAAGGTGCCAGTATAGTCGTAAGCTTGGCAATAGTACCGCTTACTATTAATTACGTCAATGTTTCTCAGTATGGAATATGGCTCACGTTAAGTTCTATTGTTGGCTGGTTTAGTTTTTTCGATATTGGTTTTACAAAAGGGCTGCGCAACAAATTTGCAGAGGCAAAAGCAAACGGAAATGACGAACTGGCCCAAATATATGTAAGCACCACCTATGCAGTTCTTACCATTATATTCGGGGTTCTTTGGTTAATTTTTCTTGTATGCAACAGGTTTTTGAATTGGCCGGAGATACTTAATGTTTCTACAAACATGGGAGCAGAGATTTCACTGCTCGCCATTATTGTATTTACCTATTTCTGTCTTCAGTTTGTATTAAAAATTATCAGCACCATCATCACCGCAGACCAGGAGCCTGCTAAAGCTTCACTGATAGACGTTCTCGGGCAGGTACTCTCCCTGCTGATAGTATTTATTTTAGTAAAGACAACGCATGGTTCGCTCATATACCTGGGGCTTGCTTTATGCGTTGCACCTATAATTGTATTGCTCGGTTCAAACATTTTCTTTTTTAAAGGAGCGTATAAAAAATACAAACCTGTTATATCCAAAGTAAAATTTCCTTACGCAAAAGGTTTATTTAATCTCGGGATAATTTTTTTTATAATACAGATAGCAGGCATCGTACAATATCAATCTGCAAATATCATTATAGCACAAAATTTCAGTACGGCCGACGTTACATCGTACAATATTGTTTACAAATATTTTGGTATGCTCAATATGGCCTTCATCATTTTCCTCGCGCCATTTTGGTCGGCATCTACCGAAGCATATATGCAACACGACATACAATGGATAAAGAATGCTATAAAAAGATACATTCACCTGAACATACTTCTTTTTTGCGCGGGTGTTCTCATGCTTGTTTTTTCGCATAAAATTTACGACTTGTGGCTTGGAAAAGGTAAAGTGAACATAAGCTTTGCATTATCGCTTTGGGGATTTATTTTTTTTAATATGCAGATGTATGAAGGCAAATATGTTTATTTTCTGAATGGCATCAGCGCCTTACGCATCCAGTTTTTGGCATGCATCATAAGCCCTTTTCTTTATATTGCTGCATCGCTGTTGCTTATTAAATATTACCACATGGGAGTGGAGGCTTTGTTTATCGCTTCGGTAATAGCAAATATTAATGGGATTGTGCTGGCTCCTATTCAATATTACATGATCATTTATAAAAATAAAAAAGGCATCTGGATAAA
>Ga0157370_10003365_pt1 | contig 18829 bp, 25 predicted proteins | sample C35metaG_FD_113463 | JGI IMG/M metagenome (GOLD analysis project Ga0157370, IMG submission 113463) | Corn rhizosphere microbial communities from Kellogg Biological Station, Michigan, USA - C3-5 metaG | ecosystem: Host-associated > Plants > Roots > Rhizosphere > Soil | place: USA: Michigan...
CCGAAAGCCATCGCCGCCGAATACGAATACATCCGCCAGCAGGCCGATCGCATCGGTGTGTCCTTCGAGCAGGCCGCCAAGGGTTATGCCAAGTTCGCCGCGGCGGCCTCGCTGGCCGGGCGTGGGCGTGAAGAGATCCACTATGTGGCCGAGGCATTCCAAGAGGTGGGCGTGGTTGCCGGCCTCACGGCAGCGGACATGGACGGGGTATTCAAGGCGCTTGAGCAGATCTACTCGAAGGGCAAGATCCAGGCCGAAGAGTTGCGTGGTCAGCTCGGCGACCGACTGTTCGGCGCGTTCGAGATCGCGGCCAAGGCGTTGAAGTCGCAGTTCCCCGACCTCGACAAAGCGATGCAGAAGGGCATGATCACCAGCGAGCAGTTACTGGCCATCGCCGAGGAGTACCGCAAGACCGTGGCCAACCGGCTGCCGACGGCGATGGAGTCCCTGACCGCCAACCAGAACCGCCTCAACTCGGCGTTCTTCGACTTCAAGGTGCTGATCGCCGACAGCGGCTTCGCCAGCGAGTTCGAGAAGCTGGTGATCAAGGTCACCGCGTTTCTGCGAAGCGACGACGGAACGCAACTGGCCAAGAGTCTCAGCAGCGCCTTCGCGACCATCGTGGAAGGGCTCAGCTACATGCTCGATCACCTTGACGAGATCAAGCTGGCCATCGAGCTGGCGTTCGGCATCAAGGCGCTGTCGCTGGTGGCCGGCCTCGCGACGACCATCGCCACAAAGCTGATCCCGATGCTGGTGGCGCTGCAGACCGAGTTCGCCGCGACAGGGGTTGCTGGTATCAGTGCGGCGGCCGGTATTTCCGGCGCGTTCGTGGCCCTGGCTGCAACCTTCGCTGGTCTGAAAATCGGTGAGTACCTATACGAGAAGTTTGACTCGGCCAAGCTCGCGGGCATCAATTTCGCCGAGGTTCTGCTGGGCCTGTTCGCGCAGTTGAAGTTTGCCGTCGATGCGTTCGGCCTGAGCATCAGCACGAAGTTCTCGAACCGCCTCACGCAAGTCGTCAACGGGACGAAGGACGCCGTCGATTCGACGTTGAACTTTCTTGCCAAGGGCGCCGAGAAGGTGGGCGCTGATGACATCGCCGGGAGTATCCGCAAGGGGCTTACCGACGGCACTCGTGAGGGCGTGAAGGACTCGACGGCCGAACTCGAGAAGCTGAAAAAGACCTTGAACGATACGATGGAATTGAACACCAACATGTTCGATTTACAGCGTCGTATGGTGGGCAAGGAACGCCCCGTGTTCACACCCCCGGTTATCGAGCCTACGGGCAAGCCAGACATCCCGACGAAACCGACCGACCCTGATGCCGCTGCCGCCGCGTTGGAGAAGCTCGTTAAGCGGCGGATCGCCCTCGCCGAAGAGCTGACTAAAGCGTTGGAGAGCGCCGAGGCCAAGATCCAGAAGAACGAAAAGGATTCGCTCGACAGCCGACTGTCTGCCATCGATACCTCGTATCAAAAGGTCTTCCGGAAGATCGAGGAGCTGGCCAAGCTCCCAGGCGGTTCCGCGCAAGCCGGTCAGATGCGCGACACCTTGAACAAGTACGTCGGCTTGCTGAAGGCCCAGGAGACCGAGAAGTTCAACCTCGAGCAGAAGAAACAGACCCTGGCCGATATTGCCGAATCCGAGAAGCGGGTCAGCGAGCTGATCACACTGCGCACCCAGTTGCTGCAGAACGCCCAGGCGCAAGCCGAGCAAGGCAACCTGACCGAGTTGGAGTCGAAGCAGCAGATCGCTGAGATCGACGGGAAGTACGTCCCGCAAATCAACGAGGCGGTCCAAGCGACGTTGGCCCTGGCCGAAGCCAACAAGGCCGCGTTTGACCCACTGGCGTTTGACAACTACATCGCCAAGCTGAAAGCGATCCCGGCGTCCATCAAGGTGGTGAAGAACGAGCTGATCACGGCGGCAGAGATCAACGACAAGCTCGCCAGTGGCGCGGTTAGCGGCTGGGCCAAGTTCACATCGGCGATCGCGGCTGGCGAAAACGCTGTTCGTGCCCTGGCCAATGCGTTTGCCCAGTTCGCCGTCGATTTCATTCAGGACATCACTCAGATGATCCTCAAGCAGATGATCCTCAACGCGCTGAAGAACAGCTTCGGAGGTGGTGCCGGGGGCTTTGCTGCCGCCATCAACGGTCTGGTCGCTCACGGTGGTGCCGTGGTTGGCCAATCGACCGGCCGTAGCAAGAGCGTTGACCCGGGCTGGTTTGCCGGTGCACCGAAGTACCACACGGGCGGCGTGGTCGGCCTGGCCCCGGATGAGTACCCGGCGATCCTGCAGAAGAACGAAGAGGTGTTGTCCAAGAACGACCCGCGCAACGTCCTCAACGCGGATCGCGCGGGAGCCGGTGGGCCGGCACCTGTTCAACCGATCAACCTGAAGATGGTCAACACCATCGACTCGGCGAGCGTGCTGCAGGAAGCGTTGTCTACGGTCAGCGGCGAGCAAACATTCCTTAACGTGATCAAGGCGAACAAGGCTAGTATTCGCAACATTCTGAGCTAAAGAGTGTTCCTGCTATGCCTATCTCGATGACTCGTGATTACCCCGAGCTGCCGTATAACGAACGTCTCATCAGGTTTCACTCGAAATACTGGACGGTCGATTACAACGCAGAGATGGTCGGGGTAATTCTGCCAGTCAATGACACCAGCTTTCGCGTGTCTGCACAGTGGCGCACCAACAAAGACTTCCTCGGTGTGCGCTGGCAGTCACGCGACCTTTACTCCCACGACTGCTACGCCTACGCGACCTCGGTGGACTACAGCGACACCGTCCTGGCGCTGCGCGCCAACCCGTCGGAACCGAACAAGTTCACCTGCACGGTGATCGACTTCGAGCTGGGCCGCACCTACCGGCTCGCCCCCTACGTCCTCAACCCGCTCACCAACCGGTACGAATGCCTCGAGCCGCAATATGGCACCGGCAAGACGTACCCGGCCGCGATCATGAAGCCGCAAGCCGAGTGGACGGAGATCCCCGAGGAGGAGATGACACCGTGGCTGGGCCGCACCGACTACATCTTCATCCTCGATTTCAACGATCTGCGCACATCGGCCAACTACAACGGCGACCGCGTCTCGCCGAAGAACCTCAGCCAGATCTCGTTCGACGCCGTGGAAACCACCAGCGGGCTCGGCCGTGACGCGACCATCATCGAGATGGTGCAGCACAGCCCGACCGAGATCCGCCTGGTCATCGACAACAGCCAGCCCGGCGTCAAGCTCACCCCCGGCGACCAACTGCAGTACACCTACCTGACGCTCAATCCGGAAGGCGGGTTGAACCCTGACGGCACACCGCGCTCGATCACCCGGGAAGGCATCTCGGTCGTGAAGTCGTGGTCGGGCTTCGGCACGGACCTGATCACCGTCATCGCCGACGGCATCGTCCCGGGTGTGTTTTATCGCAGCGATGCACTGTACACGCGCTTCCTGCAGGCCGTGTCGCCGACTGCAGTGAAGGACACCGACAAATACTTCTACGACCTGACCGTGACCGGCACCCGCACACACATCGACTTGCGCAACTACGTGCAGCCGGCGCACTCGCTGATGATGACCTCGGGCTTCGACGACAACTATCCGCAAACCCCTGAGCGGCAGATCGAAATGGTCTACAAGCTCGGCTACCGGGGTTTCTGGAACGTGTACATCGGCATGTCTCACTACTTCTCGGCGCGTACCGGCTGGCGTGACCTGGTGACCGGCGCCTTCATCCCGATCGATCCGCTGAGCCCGCCGTCGCTCGAGGCGAACAACCCAAACCGCTACGTCCTCGCTGCAGAGACCTGGTCGGCCGATCCGTCCAAACCGGTTAACCGCCCGACCATGGATTGGTTCCGCGCGCTGTTCGTGCAGATGAAGATCTACGGCTACAGCTACATCAACTCGGTGGCCTACGAGATCCTCAATTTCTTCATGCACGAGGATTGGAAGCAGCGGGATTACAGCGGGGCCCCTGCACTGTCTGGCTGGAAACCGCCATCGTCATTCATTCAGCCGACCAACCAGGACGCGCTCGACTTCATGGCGGCGGTGCAGATCGAGATCATCGAGGCTTGCATCGAGGCCGAGGTGCCGGTGAAGTTCCAGATCGGTGAACCGTGGTGGTGGGACGGCACGTACACCAACGGCGCCCCGTGTATCTACGACGCCAACACCGTGGCCATGTACGAAGCCGAGACCGGCAACCCGGTTCCCACGCCATGGATTCAGAACGTCTACGAGGAGCTGGCACCGAACCAGATCCCGTACATGGAATGGTTGCGCGACAAGCTCGGCGCGTCGACAAACAACATCCGCGACCAGGTCAAAGCGCGCTTCCCCGACGTCGAGGCTACGCTGCTGTTCTTCACCCCGCAGATCTTCTCGTTTGCATCGGAGCTGACCCGCCTGGTGAACTTCCCGATCGAGTACTGGAAGGCACCGCAATACGACTTCGTGCAGATCGAGGACTACGACTGGATCATTGAAGGCCGGCTGGATCTGGTGCCGAAAACCTTCGAGGCGGCGACGGACATTCTCGGCTACGCGCGCAGCGTGGTTCACTACTTCACGGGCTTCATTCAGTTGCCCCAGGACTATCACATTTGGGCCTGGATCGACAAAGCGATTCAAATGGCGAAAGAGGTAAACATGCCGTACATCTACGTTTGGTCCTACACCCAGGTCATGCGCGACAGCGTTCTCTACAACGACTTGCCGTCGGCCCCGCTCAACGTGCCGATTTGGGACGTCCCGCCGAACTGGAAGAACCCGTACCGGATCAACCGCCAGTACAAGACCGACATCCTCACCAGTCGCGGCGGCAAAGAGCAGCGCCGTGCCATGCGCGAGACGCCGAGGAAGACCCTCGAGTTCAGCAGCCAGATCAACTTTGGCCAGATGCGGCGATTCCAGGCGTTCTTGTCGGAGCGTCAGGGTTACCCGTTCTACCTGCCCGAGCTGGTCAGCAAGACGCGCACCGCCGAGAACATCGCGCAGAACGCCACCACGGTGCTGCTCGAGCGAATCCCCGGCTGGTTGCAGCTCGGCACAGTCGTGATCCTCGCCGAAGGTGGTCGCATGGACGCCCGGGTCATCAGCAAGATCGACGGCAACCAGGTGGACTTCCTCGCGGGTGGCGGCACGGGCGTGACCGGTGACTGGCCGAAGGGCACGAAGGTTTACTACGCGCTGTATGGGATGCTCGCCACCAACCTGAGCGGCCGGGTGCTGACCAGCGCCGTCACCGAGGTGCAGATCACCTTCAACGTGATGCCGGGAAGCGAGCCGCCGCCATGGAACGAGACTGTCGCCCCGTCCACCTATGCCGGCCGTGAGATCTTCACGATGAAGCCGAACTGGGCGGTGCCGCTGAGCATCAACTTCAGCACCAACACCGACACGGTGGACAACGACGTCGGCATCATCAGCGTGTTTCAACCGGTGCAGTTCAACGACCGCGTCACGCGCATGACGTTCTGGCAGAAGGACATCGAGCAGTACGAGGCGGTGCAGGCGTTCTTCGAGCGGATGAAGGGGATGCAGAACGTCTTCTGGTGCCCGACGTGGCTCGACGACTTCGACCTTGACCCGCGCACGGTGCCAGGCTCGACGATCTACGTGCGGGGCGCCGAGGTCGCTCAGTTCATGGTCAACGATTCGGTCTACAAAAATATCGCGATCCTGACTTCGGACAACGTGCTTCATTGCTATAACATCACGAACATCGGTCAGGTGCCGGGCGAGGAAGTCACCGCCCTGGCCATCAGCCCGCCGCTCACCGCCGAAGTGCGTGCGAAGATCAAGAAGATGTCGTGGCTCGTTCTGTGCCGACTGGCCACCGACCAATTGACGACTACATTCCTGACGGATGAGGTGGCAACCTTCGAGCTGTCGATGCAAACCCTACAGTACCAGGAACTCTGACAATGGCTTTCGAGCAAAACGAAAACCCGCTACCCGACAATACGTTCCCCGCTATCGAGGAGTCGCGGCATAGCGGGATGCCCATCGAGCTGTACCTGTTCACGTTCGGTCCGCTGCCCGAGGATGTGTATTGCTACACCAACGCCGAGAAGGACATCGACTTCGGTGCGCGGCTTTACCGACCGGCGTCCATCGCTCGTGGTGAGGTGGCCAGCTCGGGCACGCTCGACAAGTCAAACCTCGACGTGACGATCCAGGTGTCCGCCGACGTGACTGAGCTGTTCCGCCAGTACCCGCCGAGCTACACGATGGGCCTGGTCGTGTACCAGGGTCACGTCAACGATCGCTCGTCTGACTTCCGGCCGGTGTGGTCGGGTCGCGTGTTGTCCAGCGCGTGGGCCGGCAACGAGTGCACGTTCAACTGCGAGCCGGTGGCGACCTCGATGCGCCGGCCGGGACTGGGGCGAAACTATCAGCGCGGTTGCCCGCACACGTTGTACGAGGAGAACACCTGCAGGGCGCCACGCATCCCGTTCGGTACGTCAGTAACAGCGATCTGGCCGTACAACATGATCACCGTGGTGAGCTTCCCGCCTGAGTACATCGCGGCGCACTTCAACCGGGGCTACATCGAGTACACCAGCACCAAAGGGCGCAGGCAGATCTGCACCATCGACGTGTTCGACGGCGCCAACCTGCAGTTGATCGGCACCCCGACAGACATCGCCATCGGCACCCCGATCAACATGTTTCGCGGGTGTGGCCACAACATGGATGATTGCCGAGCGATCCATCAGAATATCCTCAACTACGGCGGCCAGCCGTGGATCCCGCTAAAGAACCCGACCAACTCGCTGACCATCTTCTAAGGAGTCGCACCCGATGCCTGCAGCCGTTCCCTACCTCATCATGATCGCCATCTCGATCGCCATCTCGGTGATCGCCTACGCGCTGACGCCCAAACCGAAATCGCCAAAGCCACCGGCCGCCGCCGACTTCCAATCGCCTACCGCTGACGCGGGCCGGCCCGTCCCGATTGTCTTCGGCACGCTGACGGTCAAGGGCACAAACATTCTGTACTATGGCGAGGTTCAGACCATCGAGTACGAATACAAATGACGTCGAAGAACGCCGACCCGACCGACGATTACGTGGCCACGATCACCGACTGCCGCGATGCCGGCTTTTGCGCTCGAGGCATGGCCGCGTACTTCAAGGCGCTGGGTCTCGACTACAAGGAATTCAAGAACGGCCAGATCACGGTGGGGCGTCTGCGCCAGTGCCTGCCAGACGCCAACGTCGATGCGGTAATCCGCGTCGTGATCGAACGGGAGCAAGAAAACAATGGGCGGGAGTAGCAAGAAACCCAAGAACAGGGCCGCGGACTACCTGATGTCGGTACATTACGGTGTCTGCTCCCCTGTCGATACGATCAACAAGATCTGGATCAACGAGAAGCAGATCGCCTTCACGCCGCAAGCCGCCAACGCCAACATCTACATCGCCCAGTACGGGTTGAATGGCGGCTCGGCGAAGAACGGCGGCCCCGACGGCAACCTCGACACGATGTTCGGCCGGGCCGATCAACTGGCGGCACCCAACCTGGCCAAACGCCTCGGGCTGGCGCAGAACAACTGCCCAGCGTTTCGCGGCATCACGTCGTTGTTCTTTTGCGGCTCGAGCTTGCGCGCAAACGGGCTGGGTGGCTTCTGCTGGACGGCCAACATGCCGAGCCTGCCGCCAGTGTGGGTCAACGTCTCTCGCTCGCCTCGCGGGCCATACGGCAACGTCTCGGGCGATGGGCTGGGCAATGCGAACTTCGCCTACATCATCTACGAGTGCCTGACCAGCACCGACTTCGGCATGGGCTGCCCGCTGGGCCTGATCGACATGGACTCGTTCCTCGACTCTGCCGCGACCCTCGCTGCCGAGAACATGTTCGGCTCGATGATGTGGGCGCGCTCGGACACGATCGAGGCGTTCATCGGTGAGTCGCTCGACACCATCCAGGCCACGCTGGGCAGTGATCCGCAAACCGGCAAGCTCAAGCTCAAGCTGCTGCGCAATGACTACGACCGCGCCAACCTGCCGATCGTGCACCCCGGCAACGCCCGCATCACGAAGATGCAGCGCAAGGTATGGGGCGAGACCACCAACGAGATCAGCGTCACCTACACCAACCCGGACAACGAGGAAGAGGAAGCGGTCACCGCCCAGGATCTCGGCAACATCGCCGTGCAGGGTGTGACCATCCCGGCCGCGCGCAACTACTACGCCATCCGCAACGCCAACGTGGCCATGAACCTGGCCATGCGCGACCTGAAGCAATCGGCCTCGCCGCTGCTCTCGGTGTCCGTCGAGATGGACCGGTCGGCATGGGACGAGATGGTCGGCGACGTGATGGAATTGCGCTGGCCCGAGTACGGCATCACCTCGATCATCATGCGCATCGTGTCGATCAACTACGGCAAGCCCGGCGCGACGAAAATCGTCGTGGATCTGCTCGAGGACATCTTCTCGTTCGGCACCTCGGTGTTCACCAGCATTCCACAACCGCAACCCGGTGATCCGGCGCCGACCTACCCGCCACCCGGCGTTGGCGACATCACCCGCCCAACCATTCCACCGTGGACCCCGCCACCCCCGCAAGGCAGTGAATGGGTCGAGCCTGGTGAGGATCCGCGCGCCATCGAGTACGTACTGGCCACGTCGGCGCCGTACATCCTCATGGCCCGGGTCTTCGGCGACGAGGTGATGCAGGCTGCCGAGTACCCGGCTGTACGCATGATGGTGCTGGCTTCGCAGTCGGGCATCGACACCCAGGCGGTTGAGCTCTACAGCAACATCCCCGACGTGACCGGTACGCCGACCCCGACGCTGATCGACCGCCTGACGCTGGCTGGCACCGGCACGCTGCGCTACAACATCGCGTGGGACCAGACGGTCATCGACACCCCGCTCAACTGGTCGGGCCTGCCGGCCGCCACGGGGCAGTTCCTGTTCATCGTGAGCGCAGACGGCCTGACGCAAGAGCTGTGCGCGATCGCCTCGATGAACGACTTCTCGCTGACGCTGGTTCGGGGTGGTAGCGACACACTGCCTCGCGCCTGGTCCGTCGGGTCACGGGTGTGGCTCACCGACTCAACCGAGGACGCCATCGAGCCGATCACGCGGGCAGACGGCGAGGTCGCGACCTACCGCTTCCTGCCGATCACGTCGCGCGGCACCTTCCCGCTCGCTGACGCGGGCAACGTCAACGTGATGGCCGATGATCGCGCCTACCTGCCTCTGCGCCCGGCCAACGTGCGGGTCAACACCTCGCTGGTGGACGTGGTCACGGTTCTCGACCTGCCGATCAGCATCACCTGGTCTCGACGCAACCGCCTCACCGAGACGGCCGTGATGCTGGCGTGGACGGATCCGGATATGATCCCTGAAGTGGGCCAGACGACCACGGTGCACCTTACCGGCGACTCGGGCATGGAACTCACCTATGAGGGCATCACCGGCACCAGCTACGCGCTCGTGGCGGCAGATCTGCGACTGGCCACCAATTACATCGACGTCGAGATCTGGTCGGAGCGTGACGGCAACCTGTCGCGTGAAAGCATCCAGCGCCGGATCTACGTCCACGGCACTTACTATCCACCGGGTGGCTATGGCATGCACTACGGTCAATCATACGGGAAACTCTAAATGGCAAAGCGCGTACTACCGGGCCTCGGCCTGACCGCATTCTGGCCTTACGGTGCGGACAACTGGAACACCGACATGGACACGAACCTGCTGCTGCTGACGGCCCTGGCCAACTGCGCGGTCCAGTCTCGTGTCACCGCCATCGCCTCGGCCGACACGACGAAGATCTACATCGTGCCGAGCGCGGCGGGCAGCAACCCCAACAAGATCGCGATCTACAACAACGACGTCGCGGTGCCGGCCAACTCGGGCTGGATCTACATCACGCCGAAGGACGGCTGGCGGGCATTCATCATCGACGAAGGGGCGCCACTGGAATGGCTCTATGGGGCATGGGCGCCCAGTCAGTTCACGTTCTCCAAGGCGTACATGACCGTCGGCTATGACCAGCGCTGGCGCACCGACCTGACCGTCAACGCCGCCTTCACTCAGATCGCCAACCGTCAGGTCACACGCTACCGCGCGGCGATGACGCTCGGATGGCTGGACTTCGAGCTGAGCACCACGGCGGCGGTCACCGACGGCACCCTGATGTTCACCCTGCCGGCCGACTGCCGACCACCCGTAGCGATCATGCTGCAGGCGACGGCGGGGCCGCCCTATGTCATCCGGGTGCTGGTCTCTGCCAACGGCGAGTGCCGGTGCTACGGTGTGACCGCCACGATGAACATCAGCTTCCATGGCAACTTCTCACTGATCTAATTCCCCCGCAACACGGCGTCGGCCCTCACCCGGGCGGCGCCATCTCTAAGCCCTCATTGTCACTCTAATGGCCAGCGGCTATCCTTGCGCCACACAACATTGTGTCGTCATTGCCACAACCGGAATGACCCATTAAAAAAGGTGCCGCGTGCATGAACGACGAAACAAAGCTGATGATAATTTGGGGGTGGTTTAGCTTTGCCTTCTACCCCGAGTCGGCAGCAGGGGCCATCACCGGGGGCTTCTTTTTCTGGTCATTGGCACCGAACATCCCCAAGATGGAGCGCTTCTGGCTGGCGCTGGCATCAATAAGTCTTGGCTACGGGATAGGATTGCCAGCGGCGCGGTCTGAAGGCTGGGAGGCGTGGCAATGGCTATTTGCAGGACTCGGCGCCAGCCTCAGCCATGTGTTCATCGTCAGTATGCAGGTGATGATGGGCACCAGCAGTCAAATGCCGCCATGGCTCGAGGGGTTTTTCCGCCTCGTGCTGAGAATAAAAAACCGAGGTAGCGAAGAATGAATGCTTCGATATTCCTTTTCTCTGAATTGATTCTTCACATCGGGACGGCCGTAATCGTCGGCAGTTACTACGACCCGAAAGCTCGCTTCAAATGGGCGCCAACGATCCTTGCAGCCTCACTGATGACCATGTCAGGGCTGCTCATTTGGCGCCTGCTCTTCAACTGGTCGGACTTGCTGCAAGACCCGCCCCAGCCCGAACTGATATCCCTGTTCCTCCTCGTGTTCCTCCTCGTGGCCTGGTGCCGCGGTGATACCGCCCTGCTCATCAGGCGAGTGCGCGCTTACAGCAAGCTCACACACTGGCCCTGGAAATAACACCCCACCCCAAGAGATCGACCTATGCCAAATGCGCGTGGTATTCGCAACAACAACCCCGGCAACATCGATTACAACCCTCGCAACAAATGGCAAGGCCAGCTACCACCCGATCCGAACATCGAGAAGCGGTTCGCCCGTTTTGATACCCCCGAGAACGGCATCCGCGCACTGGGTAAATTGCTGCTCAACTACCGCGGCAAGGACGGCATGCCGGGCGTCGGTAAGCCGGGGATCGACACCCCGGTCGAGTTCGTCAATCGCTGGGCGCCGAGCGTCGAGAACGACACCAACGCCTACGCCAGATCCGTGGCCCTGGCCATCGGTGTCTCGCCAACCACGCCCATCGACGTCACCAACCCGGCTGTCCTGACGGGCCTGGTGAACGCGATCATCAGCCACGAGAACGGCAGCAACCCCTACTTGCCATCGGTGATCCGTGAAGGCGTTCGGAGGGCTCTACTGTGAGCGCACTGTCGAAAGTTTTGCGCGAGGGTCCAGGCGGCGTCCTGATCTTCCGGTGCCCAGGGTGCAATGACTCACACGCCATCAACCATGGGGCCGGCCCGGGCCCCCGCTGGGGCTGGAACGGCAACGCGGATAAGCCGACGTTCACCCCGTCGGTTCTCGTCCGGTACGGGGCCAACCCGGATGCCGACGAGGAGTTCAAAGAGTGGCGAACCGAACGCGTCTGCCACTCGTTCGTCACCGATGGGCGCATCCAGTTCCTGACGGATTCCACGCACGAGCTGGCCGGCCAAACGGTTGATCTGCCTGAGTGGCCGCCACAGTGATCGCCTTGCGCGAGATAGGTGTCGGCCTGCTGATCGGCATCACGGCGGGCTCGCTCGGCGCCTGGCACCTTCGCGGTGTCGAGGCTGAGCGGGATCTGCTGGCGCTGACCGATACATTCAACACGGCGGTGATCGCTGCACAGGATGCTGCGCGGGCCGAGGAGCAACGCCTGCAGCGGCAAGCAAACCAACTGGCCGAGGAGGCTCGCAAAGATGCTGGAAAAATTGAGGAAAAGGCCGTTGTGGTTGGCGGTGTTACTGACGGCCTGCAGCACGCCGCCCGTGTGTACGCCAGTGCCGCCACCTGTGATCCCGGCGTTGCCCGCCGAGGCGAGGCAGCCACCCGTGCAGCCCTGGTGCTTTCCGACATGCTTGGACAATGTGCTGCAGAAACAGCAAGGCTGGCTAAAAGCGCTGACACTTCCCGGCTCGCCGGATCAACATGTGAGCGCTTCGCCGATTCCCTTTCCCGTCAAAACTCCCCAGGCTCAAGCGCCCAGTAACTGAGCCGGGTGGCCAGCCCACCGCAACCGATGACCACCTCGAATGGCGGCTTGAAGCCTTCGATCTTCCGGCGCTGCAGGATCTTCTCGCAAGTCGAGTTGAACACGGCAGTGACGTTCGAGGTGGCGTTGTCCAGCATGGCCGTGATCAGCTCGAACTCTCGCTTCTCGAGGTCGATATGCGCCTCACGCATCGCCGCTGCTCTCGGTATTGTTGAAGACGTGGTCGATGCGGTTGGCCACCGACTCGAACTCTCGGCGCAAGATCAGCAGCACCTCGGTGTCGTCACCGGAATACAGCTCTTCGGGGATCCGTGATTCGCGAATCAGTTCGGCGCAATACTTCCGCACCTTCTCGCGCAGGGCTTTTTTCTCAGATCGTTTTAGCGGCATTGCGACTTCCTCACGTAGCGGTTGATTGCTTTCTGGTGGCGCAGGACGCGCGCCTTGCTGTACTCGAGGTCGCTGTCCACCTCGCCATCGTCGTAGCGGTAGTAACTGATCGCATACACCACGGCGATGCGCATCGTCTCCCCGGGCTGCAAACGACGGGCCTGGTTCGGCACCGGGATAACGTCGTAGGCGAGGTGCTGGAACTCCTCGTTGACCGCGTCCCGGTGGTCGCAATCGCCCGAACAGGATTGAATGAACGACGACACCTCGTAGCGGGGATCCTCGTCATGCTCGTGTAGCCTGGTCAGCACCAGCAGCGCTTTGCCTTTGATCATCACAGTTCATCCTCGTTGGCCAGCCGCAACAGCACATCGGCATGGCATTGTTTCGGTGCGCAGTGGCAGATCAGATCCTTACCGCGCAGCTCCTCGAAAGCACCCGTCAGCTCGGGGTGCCAGCTCAAATATTTCTCGTACTTGGCGATCACGTCGGCCCGGCCGCCATCCCGCCCAGCGCGAAACGGGTTACCCCACTTCGTCGTGCGGTCCACCAGCACGGCCGTGGCCGGGATATCGGCATCGCCTTTGCGCCAGACCTTCACAAGTCCCCCGCGTAGGCCCAGCCGATCGCGCTGCAGATCTCGCCAACCCGCACCCGGCGCTCTTCGGTGACGCCGTTCCGGATCTGCATACAGAACCCCCAGCCCTCAACGTCGCCGAAGTATTTCCACTGCAGCTTGCCGTCCTCGTCGATCCACGCGGCGAACTGATTGATCGAGTGGTCGTGCGATGCCGCAATATCGGCCACGGTTTTGTACCGCTCGTTGTAGAACAGCACGTCGAGCGGGTAGTGGCCGCACGCATCGAGATCATCCGGCCGGAATTTCAAGATCAGGTCGAAGCGATCCTCATCCCCGGGAAACCGAGTCGCGTAGCTGTCGGCCATGTTCTTGCTGTAATGCTCTAACATGTCGTAGCCGTAATCCTGCAGCATGTCGAAAAGATGCTGATCGGTGCCACGCTCCCCGGCCTCGATGTCTGCCGGGATGGCACCGATCACGACCAGGTCGATGTCTTTAGGCTCCATCGCGTTCAACTGATCCCGCACGCACCCACCGGCCAGTGCGAGGGTCACGCTCGGGTACGTTTCGCGCAGGCGTTCGGTCAGGTGCTGCAGCAGCTCCACCCCGATCTGTATCCACTCGGTTTTCATTGCCGCCAGCGGTATCGGGCGTTTGAAGTTTGGCATCGGGTAAATCCTCTTTCGGGGTTTCGTAGACTTTCAGCGCTTTAAGGATCAGCGCCTTCGGGTCTTTCGCTTTGCGGATGGCGATCAGCGTGCTACGTCGCCGCTTGGGCACACGATCCTCGAAGCTCCGAGCGATCTCACGGATCACACCGGGGTGGTTATGGATCGAAGCCGCCAGACCCAGTGCGGTGAACAGGGTCAGGTCGTCAACCAGCTCGACGGCTTTAGGTTTAGCTTTCACGGGCGAGACCTGTCGTGTAGTTGGCGTTCGAGGTTGTGGATCGTCTGCTGCAGCTCGTTGACCTTACTGGCCAGATCGGCCGACTCCATCCGCGCCTGGTTGCGCTCGAGGCACATCAGCTCGGCGGTGTTGCTGGTCTGGAACAGCGAGTCGCTGATCAGCTTCAGCCGGGCGCCCTGCAGCTCGTAGGCTTCGGCCGAGACCATCAGGCGCTCGTTCGGTGCCACCGGGTGCAGCGGGTCGATGGTGACCGCGTGCTTGCGCATGACCAGGAAGTGTGTGGCCGTTGGCGCCACGGCCGCCGCACTTGGTTGCGCCTCGATGTTCACTGCTGGGATCAAATTCATTCTTGCGACCACTCCCCTTCCGTGTAGCCGTTGTAGCGATAAACGAAAGACGGGTTGGTGCCGCCTTCGCGTCGTTTGATTTCCATGTACGGCTGACCCTTCTTGTCGAAGAACCGATAATCACGCCCCTGCTCGCCGTGCTGCAGCCCCGCTGGCACGTCCATCAGGACGAACGCCGCGTCGGGTAGGCTGAGCCATTCGATCTGGTACAGGCCGCCCCTGACGCCGTATGCGGGCAGCCAGCGAAGCGGTGTCTCGGCAAGGATCAGCAGGTGTTTCTTCTTGATCGCCCAGCGGCTCGGCTCCGAGAGCGTCACCCGCATCGCGGCGACCTCTTGCTTGGCCACGACCGTGGTGCGGCACTCAGGCGGCCACGGGTCGTTCATGTCCCAGGCCAGACCGCACTGGCACGCCATCTGGTCGCTGTGCTGCCGGGCCTTGCAGGTTGATGGTCGCTCACTCATCGTCGTTTCCGTTATTGGTGCCCAGTAGAGTCTGGCCATCGTCGTTTCCGTTTGTCGTTGAAGGGTCGTCTTCGCACTCGGTGCAGCGATCGCCGCGTACCTGGCACGCATCAATGCAGGTCTTGCACGTCAGGCAGTGGCCGTGATCCGGTGGGTCTGGCGGTTGCAAGTTCATGGGCCGACACTCGGTTCTGGATTGGCTGCTTTGAGGGCCTCGATGCGGTCCCAAATCCGTTGGCCCCCTTCATCACAACTTGCGCGATTGAAACCGAGCCAGCTCTGCCAGGTCGTCAACAGTTCCATGGCCTCAGCATTCCGCTGCTCGACCTTGGCCAGTTCGGCGAGCAACTGCCGACGGTCAAGCCATGGCGCCGGGCACTCCCCGGGTGGGCGGTAATTGAAGCCATTCCCCGACGCCTTGCAGCCGACACACATCACATGGCCGCCGTCATCGGTTTCGAGAACTTGCATATGGTGCTTGTCGGGACCGTTCATTCTTGGACTTCCGGCTCGACGGGGTTGAGTGCCGCGGTCAGTCGCTCGACTTCAGCGGTCAGCTCGTCGATGCGCTGGCCACGCTCGGCCTTGTGGAAGTTCGCCTGCTCGGTGATGGCGGTCTGGTTGCTCAGGTCGATCCGAAGCTGCTCGATGGTCGCCTGCAGATCCGCCTGCTTTTCGATTGCCGCCGTGTAGGCGACTTCCGAGTTGTGGGCATTGCGTTCGGCGATCACGACTTGCTCTTGCAGCTCGGCGAGTTCTGGCGCGACGGTGTAGAGCTTCGTGCCAATCTCAGCGTCGGCCATGAACGCCATAGTCCCGTCAATGATCTTTTCCCCGTTGAGCATTACAACGTCAGCCACATGCTGGCGCTCGCCCACGGAGGTGGTCAGAAAGTCGCGCAGCTCGCCGACCGCCCTGAGACTGTCCTGGTAGCTGTCGCCGACAATGCGCTCAAGGATGTTTTTCGGTACGTCACATTTAACGGTCATTGCGGTGTGTCCTGTTGGGTGGGTTTGAGGGCGGCAGTGATCTTGTCGAGCGTGTGAAGGCTCAATGTCGAGGCGTAACATTTGGATATCGAGTCAAGCAACTCGGTCACTTCGTCCAGGGTCATTTGCATACCGCCGCATTGCAGACGAAGGCTTTCGTTTTCAGCCTGCAGCTTTGACAGCACCGCCTCAACATCTGCCACCGACTTGGCGTACACCTCGAGGCCATCGCCGTCACCCGGGACAACGTCGAGCATGATGTTGGTTACGCTTAGCGCCTGCAGGTCGCGTTGCAACTGCTCGATGACCTCTTCCGGATCACGCGACACCGGGCGCATCTCGGCCGACGGCACGACTTGGGCGCGCATCTCCTCGTCGCAACGACGGCACACATCCGCGCCGAAGCTGGCCTTGCTGTTACACCGCCTGCAGTTGGGCTGCTGAGCGCTATTGGCCTGTCGCTGTTTGCGCTGCAGGTGGTGCATTCGGCAAAGGCCATGGGCGTGGCCGGCGCACTCGGTACGCGAGCAGCTCGGGTTCTTGCACAGCCGGGCGTAACCCCAGCGGTCGGCGTAGAACGGTTGCTCGCAATGCGGGCATGAGTCCCAGTGGCGAAGCACATCGCCGCCACACTTGCCACACTGGGCCTTGCGGATCTCGGCCTGGTCGGCTGGGATGAAGCTGTTCTTCGGGGTCATGGCTCGAACCCCGGCTGCAGCTCGTAGTCGTCAGGCACCACTTTGTAGTAGCGCGGTGCGTGTGGGCCGGCCGAGTCATTGATGATCTGGCAGATTGCCTTGAGCGTCGATTCCGGCAGGATTGGCAGCCCGGTTACGAATTTCTCATCGGGGTAATCCCCGCCGAAATTGTCGGTGTGAACGATCTTGCTCATATGCGATAGCTCTCCAGTTTGCGGCGGCATCCCCACTTGGCGGCCACGCCGAGCAGGACGATCACGCCGCCGATGATCCAGTGGTCATACATGATTGCCGACCCGAAGGTGGGCACGAAGTCCACCGGGGTGTAGCGCTCACGGGTCAGGTACACCAGCAGGCTCGAGGGGATCCGCTGGTTCGGTTTGGCGCGTGGCACCGGTACGTGGCCAGGCTCCTCGAAGGGGTCTTGGCCGGCGATCACCGGGGTGGTCTTGACGCGACGTTTCAGCCGCTCGGTGATCGCGAATTGCGCCTCGATGGCGCGGGCTCGTTCGATGTCGTCAAGCATTGCTCGGCATCCGTTTGTGGTAGATCACTTTCGCCTCGGCGCGAATCCGGGTTTCCGACCAGCGAGGATTCTTGCGGCGCAGGTCGGTGCAGATCGCCTGGAAGGCGTGGTTGTTGTAGCGGTCAGTCATCGGTATCAGATCCTGTTTGCAGTGGCGGTCGGTAGTCGGCAACCTTGAAACCCAGCCTTGCGGCCAGCCATCCTTCCCAGCGCAATCGCGTGCCAAGGATCGAGAATTCGCCGTCGGAACTGATCAGTGCGCGGTGCGGCGGGATCTCGAAAAAATCGATGTACCGCTGGCGCTCCACTTCAACCAGGGCGATGTGCTGCTGGTACAGGACCGATCGCGGCAGCACCGTGGCCGGGTCGCGCCAAGGGTCATCGAGCGCCATCCACTTGAGCTGCTCACGCACGTTGTCGCAGTCATTGTCATGGCGATCGTCGGCATCACCGCCCGCCAGGATCGTGGTCTTCGGGCCGGCGCGAAATGTCTGCAGCGGCGTAGGTGTGAAAGGCTTCCGCGTCATTACTGGTCCCCCTTCAACTTCACGCCGTAGGTGCGCATCAGTTTGACGAGCTGGCCCAGGGTGCAGCCGTACACGGTCGCGTCGTCGTTCAAGCACTCGAAGCCCATCTGGTAGGCGGCCTCACCCACGAAGCATTCGTCTTCGGTGTAGTCCTGACCGACGTCCGCCTTGGCCAACTTCTCGATCAGGCTGCCATGGGTGGCGTCGTTCTTCTTGTGCCAGCGCTCGACGGCATTGATCAGCGCCTCGGTGCACGCCTCACACTCGGCCGGGCGGCCCTCAGTCGCACAGGAGCAACCCTTGCGCCACTCAGCGATGGACTTTAGCGGGTGATAGGGTTCGCCGGGTGCCTCGAGCGGGTGGACCGGCGCCTCGATCACGTCCCGGGTCGGCGTGTTGCCGTATGCCTTGATCCGTAGGTCCGTGTCGAGATCATCCAACATCTGAAGGTCCGCATTGCTGAGCGGGCCGAACTTGCCGAACTCTCGGTTGATGCCGATCTTGGCCAGGAGATCCAGACCTTCGCTGAGTGCGTCACTGTTGTGCACAACCACCGTAGTGACTTTCGGCGTACCGTGGCTAACCGGTGCCTTGGCTGGCGTGTCGTCGAGATCCCCCTTCTCGGGCACACCGAGGTAGGTCTTCCACGGCACCTTCACGCCATCGACGAGGAAGCCCCACACGCCACGCCATGGGCCGCTGATGAACAGGGTCCAGACGCCGCCGTCGCTCACCGAGGTGATCGTGTGGTACTCACCGAACCCCAGCTTGGCGGTGTGGCCCGGCTGCCGGTAGAAGGTTTGGGCCTGATCGAACTCTTCGTTGGGCTGCTCGACCAGACGGCTCTCGGTGTACCAGCCTTTCAGGATGATGGTGCGCGCGTTCCACGGGTGGTCGTGCATGTCCCGGTCGAAGTCTTCGCGC
>Ga0157370_10003366_pt1 | contig 18822 bp, 16 predicted proteins | sample C35metaG_FD_113463 | JGI IMG/M metagenome (GOLD analysis project Ga0157370, IMG submission 113463) | Corn rhizosphere microbial communities from Kellogg Biological Station, Michigan, USA - C3-5 metaG | ecosystem: Host-associated > Plants > Roots > Rhizosphere > Soil | place: USA: Michigan...
CAAGCAAGCGTTGCGCAGGCGGAACGGCTCGTGTCAGCCGCGCAGGGTGCGCTCTATCCGCAGGCCGACCTTTCGGTGTCCGCCAACGGCGCCAGGACGGCCGCGCCGGGCGGCAGTTTGCACGTGATCGCGCACACGTACGACATCGGGCCCGCGCTGACCTTCGATCCCGACTTGTTCGGCGCGAATCGGCGCACCGTCGAGCAGCAGCGCGCGCTCGCCGAGGTCCAGCGCCATGAGCTCGCCGCGGCATATCTTTCGCTCACCGGCAACGTCGTCGTGCAGGCGATCGACATCGCGGGGGTGCGGGAGCAGCTGCAGGCCGTGCGGGAGATCGTCGACATCGACGAACGCAACGTCGAGCTCGCGCAGATCGGCACCGAGGCCGGCAAGCTCGCACGTGCGGACGTGCTCGCCGCGCAAAGTCAGCTTGCGAACGACCGCGCGCTGCTGCCGCCGCTCGAGCAGCAACTCGACGTCGCGAGGGACACCTTCGCCGTGCTGGGCGGCGCATCGCCCGGCGAGCTACGCCCGCCCGAGTTCGACTTTGCATCGCTCGCGCTGCCAACGAGGCTGCCGGTCACGATGCCGTCGGCGCTAGTCCGCACGCGTCCCGACATCCTGGCGGCGGAAGCGCAACTGCACGCGGCGAGCGCTGCGATCGGAATCGCGACGGCCCGCCTGTATCCCGACGTAACGCTGTCGGCGACGTGGATGCAGCAATCGGCGTCGCTCGGCCAGCTTTTCACCGGCTCGGCTGGCGTGTGGGCAGTCGCGACGGACCTCGTCGCGCCGGTGTTCCGCGGCGGCACGCTGCGCGCACAACGCGACGCCACCATCGCCGCATACGCCGCACAGCTCGCGGACTACCGCGCAACGGTAATTCAGGCGTTCGGCCAGGTCGCCGATGCGCTGCATGCGCTCGAGCACGATGCGCAGTCGCTCGCCGCGCAGCGAGGCGCGCTTTCAGCCGCGCAGGCCTCGCTCGATCTCACGCAGCAAAGCTTTGCGGCAGGTCAGGCAACCCTCGTGCAGCTCTTGCAGGTGCAGCGTCTGTTCGAGCAGGCCCGCCTCGGCTACGCGAAGGCCAGGGGTCAGCGCTATGCCGATACCGTGCAGCTGTTCGTGGTGATGGGAGGCGAGTGGCGGCAGTGGCTTGACTACTCAAAGACGCCGTCATCCGCGCGTCAGACGCCGAACGGATAGGTATCGGGCAAGCCGTGGAGTTCCCGCGTCGTCAGCGGTGTAACGGCGCTCGTCGCGTCGAACCAGACGTACTCGTCGAACTGCTTTGGCAGGACCGCTTCGAAATAGTGACTCTCGCGCTCGGTGTGCGGGCTGTAGATGACGCCGATCGCGCGTTCGAGCCGTGGCGCGGACAGCGCGGCCACGAGATCCTCGCGACGCGGTGCGCGTAGTGGCAGCAGCCACTGCGCCTCCCCTGCCTCGTGAAACAGAGCCTCGTAGCTCGCCTCGAGCGCGGGACGTACCCGCTTCACCTCCATGTGTCCGTCCCACGCCGAAGCGGCCGCGACGGTGCCGCTGTTCGTTCCGAAGCCGATCGAATAGACGGCGTTGCCGTACTCGTTTCGACACAGCTCGCCGATGTTGGTCTCGCCGCGCGCCGTCATCTCGGTCGCCGACGCGTCGCCGACGTGCGAGTTGTGCGCCCACACGATCACCTTGGCGCCCGGCCCGTGGAAGGCGAGCAGGGTCTTCAGCGTCTCGAACATGTGCGTATCGCGCAGGTTCCACGACGCGCGCGATCCGTAATACATGATTCGATAGTAGCGCTCGGCATTCGCCACGAGGCGCGCGTTCTGTGCCGCGTCGAGAAATCGCTCGCCATCGCGCTCCGCGTACGCGCGCTCGCGATCGAGCAGGTCCGCCAGCATGGCCACGACATCGGGCTCGCAGCTCTTGTAATGCCCCGTCAAGGCGGCATGGCCATAGGTTGCCGGGTCCGATTGCCAGGGCGTAAGACACGCATAGCGATGACGCGCCACGCGCGCGGTGGCCGGATCCACATCGTCGAGGTAGCGAAGGACTTCGCGGATCGAATTGTGCAGGCTGTAGAGGTCGAGGCCGTGGAAGGCGACGCGTCGCTTCGGTTCGACGCCGGCGTTACGCGTGCGAAGCCAGTCGACGAAATCGGCGACTTCCCGGTTGCGCCACATCCACGTCGGGAAGCGCGCGAATGCGGTCCATTCTGACGGCGGATGTTCCGCATGCCGAACGTAGTGATCGATGCGGGCGGCATCCGGCCAGTCGCCTTCGATCGCGACGAACGAAAATCCCTTTTTCTCGATCAGCTCGCGCGAGATACGCTCGCGCATCCGATAGAACTCCGACGTGCCATGCGTCGCCTCGCCAAGCAGCACCACGCGAGCATCGCCGATGCGTCGCATGAGCGGCGCGAGGTCCACCGACTCGATCGCTCCAAACGGCTCGCGCGCAGCAGCGATCGCTCGGATCGCCGTCGCTCGTGTGGTCGCGGAGCGCACGCGCGCCTGGCGTTCCGGTGACGGCCAGCCCTCGGTGCCGATCAGCGGCACGAAGCGCACATCCGCCAGGTCCTCACTGTCGTATTCGTCGTACGAAAGTCGGGTGACGCGAACGAGCTCCTGCACGCGCTGATCGGTCCCCACCGGCATCACGAGCCGGCCGCCTATGCGAAGCTGGCGCTTGAGTGCCTCGGGAACGATGGGGCCACCGGCCGCGACGACGATGCCGTCGTACGGAGCGTGCTCCGCCCAGCCATGCGTGCCGTCGGCGTGACGCACGTGTACGTTCGCGATCCCGAGGCTGCCTAGCGTCGACGCTGCCTTCTCGGCCAGCTGTCCCACCCGTTCGACCGTGTACACGTCCTTCGCGATTCGCGCGAGCACGGCGGCCGCGTATCCCGAGCCCGTTCCGACTTCCAGGATCGTCTCGCCACCCTGCAGGTCGAGTGCCTCCAGCATGAGCGCGACGATGTACGGTTGCGAGATCGTCTGGCCGGCGGCGATCGGCAGCGGCACGTCTTCATAGGCGAACTCGACCATCGCCGGCGGCAGGAACGCCTCGCGCGGAACGCTTCGCATCGCCGCAAGGACGAGCTCCGAGCGAATGCCACGCGACACGAGCGCATGCGCGACCAGCGCCTCGCGGCGCTCCGCGAAGTGATCTCGCTCCAGAGCGGCCAGCACCATGGGCGCCTCCTAGTCCGAAATGCGCACCGGGTTGGCCGCCAGCTCCTCGATCAACGTGCCGGAGATCGGCTCGATGTATGCCAGCTGGTCATCGATGCCTTGCACACCGATGACGCCGGCGACCAGTACGTGCAATGCCTTGCGCTGTCGCTCGTCGAAAATCGCGCCTTCGAGCCGCACCCACCCGTCGCGAACGATCACCGTCACCCTGCGCCACGGACACCACGGTTCACGCTTCATCTGCGCGACGATCCGGCGCTGAATTTCGTTGTCGCTCATCGGCTTTCGTGCAGCGAGCTCGAGGTGCTCGCTCAGCGCCGCGATCAGGTTGGCTCGGCTGATGATGCCCACCAACCGCTTGCCGTCCACGACGGGAACGCGCTTGATCGAATGCTCTTCCATCAATCGAACGACGTCGGCGAGCGGCGTCTCCCGCTCGACGGTGACGACGTCCGTCGACATGACATCGCAGACGTGGCGACCATGCGCTCGCGCGTATTCGTCGGCGGCGGAGCCGGGACCGAGCAGGAGCTCGAGCCATCGCCTTCGTGGCGCCTCGGTCCCGGTTTCGGCGCGGTGCATGAGGTCTCCTTCGGTCAGGATACCGACGAGGCCGACATCTCCGTCGACGACCGGCAGTCCGCTGATGCGGTGCTCGATCATGCTCGCAATCGCTTTCCGAATCGGCGCGTCGGGTGCGATCGTCACCACCGAGTGCGTCATGACATCCTTGGCCTTCATGGGTCCCTCCGATCAGTCGGCGCGCGGCAATCCATGCGCGCCCAGGTGCTACCGCTCTTTCAATGATCCAACCGACAACGGCAAGCGGCTACTTCACCGCGATCTGCTTGGCGCTGTTCGGTTCCTTCTTCGGAAGCGTCAGCTCGAGAATGCCGTTCTCGTATTTCGCCTCCGCCTTCGCCTGGTCGATCGCCTGGGCAACCGTGAAGCCCCGGAACTGCGTGCCGTAATAGCGCTCGCTGCGGATCACGGTCTCGCCCTTCTTCTCTTCTTTTTCCCTCATGACCTCGGCGCTGATCGATACGCGGTCGGCGTCGATCGAGACCTTGATGTCATCCTTCCGCACGCCGGGTATCTCGGCCTTCACGTGAAAGGCCTTGTCGTCCTCGGAGACGTCCATCTTGATCTGCGGCTCCTCGGGAACATTGCGTAACAGCGACCGCGGAAGCCTGAACATGTCGTCGAATTCCCGGAATGGATCGAAGCGGGTCAACTCGCCAAACGGATTGAATCTAGCAAGGTTTGCCATCGTGCACCTCTTTCGAGTGATGAAGAAAAGGGTTTCGCACCTGCGAGCGCGTTCGCACCTGCGAGCGCGGCCGATTGCGCCAAAGCGCGAACCATCGAACGCTCAACGACCATCATAGTTATCGCAACAGGCTCGTTCTTGACCGGGATCAAGCCACGTGCGATGGCCCATTCGGCCCGAACGACGCTGCGGGCCGCTGCGGACTACTGCAAGCGCAGTTGACGCCGATCAAGACACGTCCGGACCAATGGCCGACGATGGCTCTTGTCGCTATCCAACGCCTCGGGAGTCCTGCATGACCAAACCTGCCGTCCCCAGTCTGCCGCGAGCCATCGCGCGTCGCGCGGCACGCGTCTTCGACGATCAGCCCGACGACCCCTTCATGGCCACCCGGAAATATCCCGATGCGACGCCGTGCGGCGTGTGCGGCTCGGTATACCGGGGCGGTCGTTGGCAGCTCGAGCCAAGAACCGACTCTCCGCTGAAGGCCGCCGCCACGTGTCCGGCGTGCCGACGCATTGCGGAACATCTGCCCGCCGGACGCCTGACGCTGTCGGGAAAATACGTCGACGCCCACCGTGACGAGCTGCTGCGCATCGTGCACAACGTCGCTTCGCGGGAAAGCTCGGAACATCCGCTGAACCGCATCATGAGCATCGACGTGCTCGACGACAGGATCGACATCTGCACGACGGACGTGCATCTTCCCCGGCGAATCGGGCGAGCGCTGAAGCGAGCCCACGATGGAGAGCTGTCGATTGCGTTCCTGAAGGATGCCTGCGAGATCGATGTTGGCTGGCGGCGCTGACGACGGGTCGGTCAATCGTCGCGGTCTCAGCGAGGCGCAGGCGCGCGCACGTCTTGCGCAGTACGGCGCCAACGTCGTGCTGCGCGGCAGGCGGCACGCGGTCGCCGTCGAGTACCTGCTGCATTTCCGCAATCCGCTCGTCCTTCTGCTGATCGCCGCCAGTTCGATCCTCGGCTGGACGGGCGAGACGACGAGCATGACGATCATCCTCGCGATCGTGCTGGCGAGCGTGACGCTCGATTTCGTTCAGGAGCATCGTGCCGAGCGCTCGCTCGCGCGCCTTCAGGCGACCATCGCCGCCACCGCGGTCGTCGTTCGCGGCGCACTGCGCCGCGTGATACCGGTCGCGCAAATCGTGCCCGGCGATGTCGTCCTGCTGGCCGCAGGCGACATCGTGCCGGCCGACGGCCGCGTGATCGAAGCCGATCGCGTGTTCGTCAACGAGGCGGCGCTCACCGGGGAGTCGTTTCCAGTGGAGAAAGCGGTTGGAGCCACTCTCCCGATGGGCGCCTCGGTCGCGAGCGGCAGCGGGCTGTTCGTCGTCGACGCAACGGGCGCCTCGACAGCGCTCGGCTCGATGGCGGCCGAGCTCGCGTCGTCGCGTCCCGAGCCGCCGCTCAAAGCCGGCACGCGGCGTTTCGGCGGAATGATCCTGAGGCTCACGCTTTTTCTCGTTCTCTTCGTCCTGCTCGTCAACGCGGCGTTTCACCGCGCGTGGCTCGATTCGTTTCTGTTCGCCGTTGCGCTGGCGGTCGGGCTGACTCCGGAGCTCTTGCCGATGATCGTTTCGGTGACGCTCGCCCGCGGCGCACTGCGCCTCGCGCGCCACCACGTCATCGTCAAGCGTCCGTCCGCCATTTACGCCCTCGGCAGCATCGACGTGCTTTGCACCGACAAGACGGGTACGCTCACCGAGGCGAGGATCAGCGTCGCGGGCTTTGAAGACGCGTATGGCGCCGCGAATGATCGCGTGCTGGCGATCGCCGCCATCAACAGCCGCTTCGCGGCCGGCGTGCGCAGCCCGCTCGACGACGCGATCCTCGCAAGCCGGACGAACGAGTCCTCCGGCTGCCACAAGCTCGACGAGCTGCCGTTCGATTTCAGCCGGCGCCTGATGTCGGTGCTCGTTGCCGACGGCAGCGAAGCGCTGCTGATCGTCAAGGGAGCGCCCGAGGACGTGCTCGCGCGCTGCACGTACCGGGCGGGTTCCGGGAGCGAGCACGACATCGTTCCGCTCGACAAGGCCGCGTCGATCGCCCGCTTCGAGGCTCTCGGCGAGCAGGGTCTTCGCGTTCTCGCTGTCGCGACTCGCAGGCTTCCGCCGTCGCATAAAAGCGCGCGCACCGAGGACGAGACGGACCTCGCGTTCGAAGGCTTCGTTACCTTTTTCGATCCGCCCCGTGCCGACGCCGCGCATGCGGTCGGCGCCCTCGCGCGCGCCGGCATTGAAGTAAAGGTCGTCACTGGCGACGACGAGCGGGTTGCGCGGCACGTCTGCGATTCGTTGAACGTCTCCATCGCAGGGCTGCTGCTCGGTAGCGAGATCGATGCGCTGTCCGACGAGGCACTCGCACATGCGGTGCTTCGCACGACGCTCTTCTGCCGAGTCGCACCGAGGCAAAAGACACGGGTCATCCGAGCGCTCCGCCAGAGCGGCCGCATCGTCGGCTTCATGGGAGACGGCATCAACGATGCACCGGCGATGCATGCCGCCGACGTCGGCATCTCGGTGCAGGGGGCAACCGGAGTGGCACGCGAAGCAGCCGACGTGATCCTCACGCGCGGGCGGCTCGGCGTCGTACGGGACGGCGTGATGGAGGGGCGCCGCACCTATGCGAACATCATGAAGTACCTGATGATGGCGACGAGCTCGAACTTCGGCAACATGCTGAGCATGGCAGCCGCGACGCTGTTCCTGCCGTTCCTGCCGATGCTGCCGGTGCAGATCCTGCTCAACAATCTGCTCTACGACATTTCCGAAACCGCCATTCCGTTTGATCGCGTCGATGAAGGCGAATTGCGCCGACCGCACGTCTGGGACGTGCGCGAGATCCGGCGCTTCATGCTCGTGCTCGGGCCCGTGAGCTCGCTCTTCGACCTGATCACGTTCGGCGTGCTGCTCCAAATCGGTGCCGGACCCGCGCTGTTCCAGACTGGATGGTTCATCGAATCGATCGCGACGCAGGTGCTCGTCATCTTCGTGATCCGTACGCGCCACAACCCGTTGCGAAGCCGCCCGCATCCGCTTCTGTTCGTCACGTCGCTCGCTGTGCTCGCCGTGGCGGTGGCGCTGCCGTTCTCGCCGCTCGGGCCGCTGGTCGGCTTCGTTGCTCCGCCCGCAACGTTCTTCGCCGTACTCATCGTGCTCATCCTTGGATACCTCGTGCTGGTCCAGGCGTGCAAGAAGCGCGCATTCCATGCGCAGGTGTGGCGGCACAAGCGCGGCCCGGTAACCGAGCTCGGTTCACAGCACAGCGCATGACGGCGCGCAATTCCACGGCGCGCACGAACGACGGGCGGCCGATCGGGCTCAGCAGCGCGGACGCCCGCGCGCGACTTGCTCGCCAAGGAGCCAACGAGCTTCCGCGAAGCCGGACGCGATCGTTGCTCGCCAGCGCCGCGCACGCGCTCGCGGAGCCGATGCTCGGATTGCTGGTCGTCGCGGCGCTCATCTACTTCGCGCTCGGCGACCGGGTCGAAGCGCTGTTCCTGTTGGCGTCGGTCGTCGTCATCATGGCGATCGCGCTCTACCAGGAGCACAAGACCGAGCGAGTGCTGCAGGCGCTGCGCGATCTCGCCGCACCGCGCGCGCTCGTGATCCGCGATGGCACCGAGCAGCGGATTCCGGGACGCGATGTCGTCGTCGACGACGTTATGGTGATGCGCGAAGGCGACCGCATCGCAGCCGACGCCATCCTGGTTGAAAGCACCGATCTTCGTATCGACGAATCCCTGTTGACTGGAGAATCGGTACCCGTGCACAAACACGAGGTGCGATGGTCGGCGTCGAATGGCTCATCGAACGAGACGCACGTCTACGCCGGCACGCTCGTTGTCGCCGGGCACGGGATGGCGCGCGTTACAGCGATTGGCGGGCAGAGTGAATTCGGCCGCATCGGGCGCTCGCTGGAATCGCTGGACACGCAGCCGACCGCGTTGCAGGTCGAGGTACGGCGGCTGGTGCTCGGGTTTTCCGCTGCCGCGACCGTGCTATGCGCGGTCGTGGTCGCCGTTCTCGGCATTCACGGCGGTCGCCGGCTCACGGCCGTCCTCGCCGGCCTCACGCTCGCGATGGCCATACTGCCGGAGGAATTTCCTGTCGTCCTCACCGTGTTCCTCGCGCTCGGGGCGTGGCGGATGACGCGCGTTCGCGTCCTCACCAGGCGCCTGGCAGCCATCGAGGCACTCGGGGCTGCCACCGTGTTGTGTGTCGACAAGACCGGAACGTTGACGCAGAACCGGATGGCGATCCATCGGATCTTCGCGTCCGGTCGACGACTCGATCTCGCTTCGTCGGGGCCGACCGCGCTACCCGCGCCTTTTTCCCGCGTCGTGCGGATCGGTGCGAGGGCCAGCGAGCCGCGGCCCTTCGATCCGATGGAACGCGCGTTCCTCGAACTCGATCTGTCGCCGGCCGATGCCGAGGAACTGCTGCGGCGCTATCCGCTCGCCCCGCATCGGCTTGCCGTCACGCACGTATGGCGCGACCCTGCTTCCAATCGGCTCACGGCGGCCGCGAAGGGTGCGCCCGAAGCGATCATCAGGCTGTGCCGCCTCGCCGACGAGGAAGCCGCTGTCGTGCTGAAGGAGGCGACGGACATGGCCGCATCGGGATTGCGCGTACTCGGCATCGCCGAAGCCGACGTGAATGCGGACGGCCTTCCCGATGACCCCGCGCCGCTGCACTTCGCGTTCGTCGGCCTCGTCGGGCTCGCCGATCCGCTGCGTCCTTCGGTACGCGCCGCGATGCGGGAATGCCGCGATGCCGGCGTGCGGGTGGTTATGATCACCGGCGATTTCCCGGTCACCGCCCGAGCGATTGCTCGCGAGGCAGGATTTGCCGACGAGCCGATCGTGCTTTCCGGGAGCGACCTCGCATCGATGAGCGACGACGAGCTGGAGGCACGTCTTTCGAGCGTGAACGTTTTTGCGCGCGTCGTACCCGAGCAGAAGCTTCGCATCGTCAACGCGCTCAAGCGCCGAGGCGAAATCGTCGCAATGACGGGAGACGGGGTCAACGATGCGCCCGCGCTGAAGGCGGCCCACATCGGCATCGCCATGGGGGCGCGCGGCACCGACGTGGCGCGCGAGGCCGCGGCGCTGGTGCTCCTCGATGACGACTTCGGGTCGATCGTACGCGCGATCCGGCAAGGACGGACGATCTTCGACAATCTGCGCAAGGCGATGTCGTACATCGTTTCGGTCCACCTTCCGATCGCCGGTCTTGGATTCGTGCCTGTGCTCCTTGGCGCGCCATTGATACTCTTTCCGGCGCACGTCGTCTTCCTCGAGTTCGTGATCGACCCGGCCTGCTCGATCGCCTTCGAGGCGGAGCCTTCGGAGCCTGACGTCATGCGACGCCCGCCGCGCAGCGCCGGTCGGCGCCTGCTCGGCTTGCGGCCATTCGCCCTCGCAATCCTGGAAGGCGCGCTCGCGCTGGCCTTCACGCTGTCCATCTATGCGGTCTCCATGGCAATGGAAGCGCCCGAGACACGCACGCGCCTGCTGTCCTTCACCGCCATCGTCATCGCCAATCTCTCGCTGATCCTGTTTGCGCGTTCCGGCGGAAGGCGCCTCTGGCGTCACGTCGCCGCACACAATCGATCGCTATGGACGGTCATGATCGTCGCGGTCTTCGCGTACGCACTCGTCGTCGCCGTCGGGCCATTGCGCGAGCTGTTCCGCATGGCGACACCGATCCCGGCCGATGCCGCGATCCTCGGCGTCGCGACCTGCATCCTTTGGACGGCCTTCGCCCTGCTCGGTCGCGCATACGAACGCGTCGCCGTCCTGAAGCCCGTGCACCCGGTGATCCGTTGATGCGCATCGATATCTTCTGCGCCGTCGACGAATCGAATATGCGCCGACTCGGCAGCCTTTTGCGGAGCCATCGATGATCACATCCGTTCTCGTTGCGCTGGACGGCAGCGCCACCTCGAATGCCGGGCTGAGGGTCGCTCTCGATCTCGCACGCGATCGTGACGCCACGCTCACCGGTCTGCACGTCATCGACGACCGGGGCATCGTGATCAACCTTAGGGAGGGCCAGCTGCCAGCCGAGTACTTCCACAAGCTTTACGCGGCGATGCGCAAGCGTGGACAAAGCGTCCTGAAGAAAGCGGAAGCCGTGGCGCGCAAAGCAGGCGTGCCGATGACAGCGGTCCTGGCGGACGCCGGCGGCAAGATGGTCGCCCAGGCAATTCTCGATCAATCCCGGAAGATGAAGCCCGACTTGATCGTCATGGGCACCCATGGCCGACGAGGCATCGCGAGGGCGATCATGGGCAGCGACGCCGAGGAAGTGCTGCGCGAGACCAACATTCCCATGCTCTTCGTGCGCAGTCCGCGCTATCCGAAGCGCAGAAACGTACCGCTACCGCTCATGGGACGACGACGACCGGGCATGGCCGTCGGTGCAACACGCCCATGACGACGGAGCCGAGAAAGGCACCGGATATGGCACCCCTGCCGTGCGTGCCCATGTAGATCAAATCGCTGTGCGAACGACGCGCCTGACTGGCGATTGCCTCGGCGATCGGCCCGACGAGGGAATGCACCGAATAGCGAATGCCCGCAGCATCGAGCAGGCCCCGGCTCGGACGCACGTTCTCGGTGCATTCCTCTTCGTAATATCGCTCGATCATCTGCTCGCTGACGAACAGCGACATGTTCGGGACACGCGGCACCGGCAGGTGAACCGTGACGAGATCGATCTCGGGCACTTCCCTGTACAGCGCAACGGCTTGGATCAGCTCGCGGGTTGCACGCAACGCACATTCCGAGCCGTCGACGGCCAGCAATATCCTTGGCATCCGATCGCCCCCTGATGATGATCCGCCCACGATACAGAGCGTTCGTTACGATCGCTTGCGCTGGATCAAGCAAAGCTCGGCACGCGATGAACGCGCGCGGGTCTGATCGCGATGCCTCTGTGCGGGATCGCCCTTCCGTCGGCAGCGCGCGTTGACGCAGGTCAAAGCAGCGCATGCCTTCAATCGCTTCAATGACGATTGCGGGAAACGCCCGCCGCATTCAACTTTCGATTCGGAGGCTCTCCATGTTTCAACGCATCCTGGTCGCGATCGATGGCAGCCCCACATCGAACGCGGGTTTCAAGTCGGCCATCCAGCTCGCGAGCGACCAGCATGCGAGCTTGCTCGCCTTGCACGTCATCGATGAAACGTCGATGGTGATCAATCTGCAGGACGGCTATCTCCCTCCGAGCTACGTCGACACGCTCTATGATTCGCTGCGTCAAAGCGGCAAGACGATCCTCGCGAAGGCGCAAGCCACGGCGCGGGCAGCGGGCGTGGAGATCATTCCCGTCCTGGTCGAGAGCGGGGGTCAAACGGTTGCGCATGCCATCATCAGGCAGGCCCGCAAGCTGAAGGCGGACGTAATCGTTCTCGGAACGCATGGCCGTCGGGGTCTTTCGCGGCTCGTCATGGGTAGCGACGCCGAAGCGGTGCTGCGCGGGGCGTCGGTTCCGGTGGTCCTCGTGCGGCGACCGGACCATCCCAGGCACGCGCCGCCGCGAAAGCGCAGTTCCCCTCGTGCAGCGCGCGTGAAGCCCGCCGCCGAGAAGCGCCCGTCGCCCTCGCCGACTGCTTGAACGGTCGCAGCGCCTCGAATCGAGATCATGCGACAGACGCAGCATCGGAGTTGAAGGGCCACGATGAGCGGGACCCGGAAGCACGAGAAGTACGATGCACTGATCGGCCGATGCGAAGGACTGGCGCCCGTTCGCACGGCGGTCGTGCATCCCTGCGACGAGATGTCGCTCCGCGCGACGCTCGAGGCCGCACCGATGCGCTTGATCCAACCGATTATCGTGGGACCCGGCGAGCGCATCCGTGCGCTCGCCGCCTCCCTTGGAATCGATCTCGGCAGGATCGACTTTGTCGTCACGCCGCACAGTCATGCTTCTGCCGAGAAGGCGGTGGAGCTGGTGCGCTCGCGCCAAGCCGATGCACTGATGAAAGGCAGCCTGCACACCGACGAGCTGATGGCCGCCGTCACGCAGCCCGACGTCGGGCTTCGGACCGAACGCAGGATGAGTCACATCTTCGTCATGGACCTTCCGTTGTATCCGAAGCCGCTTTTCATCACCGATGCCGCAGTCAACATCTTTCCATGCCTCGAGGACAAGGCCGATATCGCGCGCAACGCGATCGACCTCGCTCGTGCGCTCGGTGTCCCGACGCCGAAGGTCGCCATCCTGTCGGCGATCGAAACCGTCACGTCGCGAATTCCGTCGACGATCGACGCCGCGGCGCTTTGCAAGATGGCCGATCGCGGTCAGATCGAAGGAGGGCTGCTGGACGGCCCCCTCGGCTTCGACAACGCGATCAATCGCGAAGCCGCCGCCGTCAAGCACATCGCCTCCGACGTCGCAGGCGACGCAGACATCCTGCTCGTTCCGGATCTCGAGGCGGGCAACATGCTTGCCAAAAGCCTCACGTTCTTCGCCGGTGCAGACGCGGCCGGCGTCGTGCTTGGCGCCCGCGTGCCGATCATGCTCACGAGCCGCGCCGACAGCATGCGCGCGCGCATGGCAAGCTGCGCCGTCGCAATGCTCTACGCAAATGCCCGGTTGGTCCCGGCGGACGTACTGGGAAGCGACCGCTGAAGCATGCGCAAGTCGATCCTCGTCCTGAACGCCGGGTCGTCGAGCGTCAAATTTTCGATTTTCGACGTTGCCGCCGATGGTGAACCCGCAGTGCAGGCGCACGGACAAGTTGACGCGATCGGCTCGCTGTCTCGCCTGCACGTCGTCGATCGGGCAGGCGCCGTGCTGTTCGACGGGGCCGTCGACGCTCCTACGCATGATGGCGCAATGTCGGCGATCCAGGCATGGTTCGCCGATCATCGCGGTGACGAGCACGATTTCGCCGCTGTCGGCCACCGCATCGTTCACGGCGGATCCCTATACGTCGACCCGGTGTTCGTCGATGCGACGGTGATGGCGACACTCGAGACCTTGGTGCCGCTTGCACCGCTTCATCAGCCGCATCAGCTCGCGGCGATCCGCGCCGTCACTGCCGTTGCGCCCGGCGTGCCGCAGGTCGCCTGCTTCGACACCGCATTCCATCGCGACCAGCCGCCGCTGGCGCACGCGTTTGCGCTGCCCGCCGCGATCACGAGCGCCGGTGTGCGCCGTTACGGCTTTCACGGTCTTTCCTACGAATACGTCGTCTCGGCGCTTCCGCAGTTCGCCCCCGAGTGCGTCGACCGGCGACTCGTCGTGGCTCACCTCGGCAATGGCGCCAGCATGTGCGCGATCGCGCGCGGGCGCAGCATCGCGACGACGATGGGCTTCACTCCACTCGACGGTCTGCCGATGGGAACACGTTGCGGCGCGCTCGATCCGGGCGTCGTGCTGTACCTGATGCGGCACCATGGCATGCATGCGGACGCAATCGAGCATCTGCTCTACGAAGGATCCGGCCTTCTCGGCGTGTCCGGCGTCTCGAGCGACATGCGAACCCTGCTCGAAAGCGATCAGCCGTCGGCGCGCAACGCCATCGACCTCTTCGTCTATCGGATTGGCAGGGAGCTCGGATCGCTCGCCGCGGCACTCGGCGGCCTCGACGCGATCGTCTTCACGGGCGGGATCGGCGAGCACGCCATGCAGATTCGCGCGCGCGTGTGCAAGGACGCGCGATGGCTGGGGGTCGCGCTCGACGCAGCCGCGAATGCACGCAACGGCCCGCGGATCTCGACGCCCAATGCGGGCGTGTCGGCGTGGGTCATTGCGACGGACGAGAACCTGATGGTTGCGCGTCACGTCCTGCGCCTGTTCCGCGAACGCGGCGCGGGGTCGTGATGTCATCCAACAGGCGTCCGCCCGCTCCTGCGAAAGAAGATCGTTGCACGCCGCTGCCATGGCATCAGCCGAAGTCGAGCGAGGACGATCTCGACGCACCGGCGCGTGTCCAACGCCTCCTCGCGAGCCCGAGCTATCGGGAAGCCGACGAGGACGTCACCCTGTTGCAACAGCCGGGCATGCGCGGCGTGCGGCTGCACCTCGACTACTCGAAGGCCGAGGAGATTCTCGCTGCGCACCACGTCGCGCATACGATCGTCGTGTTCGGCAGCACGCGGATCGGCGAGCCGGCCGCCGCCAAACGGCGGCTCGAAGCGGCCCGTGCCGTACTCCAGGCCTCGCCACAGGATGCCCAAGCGCGCCGGGACGTGCGCATCGCCGAGCGGATCGTGGCCAAGAGCCCCTATTACGAGGTGGCGCGCGATCTCGGCCGCATCATCGGCGAATCCAATCGGCCTGCCGGGCAAAGGCTGGTGGTCATGACCGGTGCAGGACCGGGAATCATGGAGGCCGCAAACCGAGGCGCCTTCGACGTGGGCGCCCAGACGGCCGGGCTCAACGTGAGGCTCCCTCACGTCCAGTTCCCGAATCCATACGTGACGCCGGAGCTCTGTTTCCGTTTTCACTACTTCGCGATCCGGAAGCTCCACTTCGTGCAGCGGGCACGGGCCATCGTCGTGTTTCCCGGAGGTTACGGCACCCTCGACGAGCTCTTCGAGGCGCTCGCGCTCGTGCAAACGCGGACCATCTCGCCCGTTCCGATCGTTCTCGTCGGCGAGGACTACTGGCGCCGGGCTGTCGACTTCGACTTTCTCGTCGAAGAAGGCGTGATCGAGCCGGAAGACGTGGAGCTGTTCTGGTACGCCGAGACGGCGGAGGAGATCTGGAACGGCATCCGCGCCTGGCATGCGCATCCGCAAAAGCCGGTACAGCGGGTCGCGAACATCAGCGCGGTCGCGCCGTGATGCAACGGACTCCACGATGAGACTAAGGCTTTCACGGCGCAGCCCGCGGCGTCACGGGCTCATGTCACCGCCTGGAAGCGGCGGATCGCGACATCCTGGTCGACCTGCGGGCTCTTCCAGGGATCGCGCGAGATCGCCGACGAGAACCGAGAGCCCTTCGGATTCGATCCGCGCAATATCGTGATATCACGATGGAAGCCGAGGCCCGAAAATTGCGCGGGACTTACGCTCGGTGAAGCGTCACCGCCCCCGCACGCCACCAGGAAGATCGTGACGGCGATCAGCCACGCACCGGCAATCAGCCGCCGATAAAGCGCCGGCCACTCGTGGTCTGCCTTTTTCGTCGATGCATTTCAATGCGACATGAAGACCGGAACCGTCATCTTCTCGATCATCGTTCGGGTCATTCCGCCGAGGATGGTCTCGCGCACGCGCGCATGGCCATACGCGCCCATGACCAGAAGGTCGGCGCCGACATCCGATACCTGAGAGAGCAGAAGCTCCCCAGGATCGATCGTGCAGTCCATCCGTGTCGCCTTGGCCGATACGCCGTGCGCAGCGAGGAGCGTCAGCGCCCGCGCCTGCGAGCGCTCGACGTCCTCGCGGAGCCGTTGCGGGCTGGCGATCGAAAGCAGCGTCGTGCGCGCGGCCGATGCGAGCATGGGCAGCGCATCGCGCATCGCCCGTGCGGCCTCGCGTCCGCCGTCCCACGCGATGACGATGTTATGGCCGACTTCGAACGCCGATTGCACGCGAGGAAGCACCAGAAGCGGACTGCCGGCGCCGAGGAGTGCGGCCTCGAGAAGGCGACGGTCGAACCTTCCACTGTCGTTTTCCAAATCGGGCTGCGACAGGATCGAAAGATCGGCACATCGCATTACTGCGAGCGCGTCGTCGATCGCATTCGTCCCCAGGACGTCGACATCGACCTCGCCCAACGATGCGGCGGCTGCTGTCCGCGCCAACAGGGATTGCCCGTGTTCGCGCGCCTCCCGCTCGGATATCCGTCTTGCAACTTCGCTCGGTGACAACTCGGCCATGTCGACTTCCGCGCGAGTCTTTCGCGTCGAATAGATTCCTCTCAGTCGCGCTCGAAAGCGCCGGGCAATCTGGACGGCGACAGCGATGCGTTGCTCGACGGCTGAGTTCTCGTCGAGATGGACGACGATCGACTTGAGCGACATGGCAACTCCTTGGTCCGTGATTCTTGTGATTGTTCCGCCGGCGCATCGAGCGCGGGTTGATTCAAGTCAAGCACTCGTGGGGTATCGCTCGCGATGCCATCGGCTCGAGTCGCCTTTCGGTTTCGCTCGGCGCCGCGGCCGTCGAGAGCAGAGCGTGCGCGGGGATCGAAAACGCGAACCCCTTGCGCACCGTGGCCTTGACGCCGGTCAAGGTCAGGCGATTCGCCGGTCCCTATCATTTCCAAGCATCGACTGGTGCCGTTCCGGGAGGCTTTCATGTTCGCGCTGATACTCGCATCGCTCGCGCTGTTCGCAACGCTCGCCGTGCTGATGGCGGGGCTTCGCGTCACGGGCTCTGTGCCGCTCGCTGCGAAAGCGCACTCGGCCATCGATAACATCGACGAGCGAGCACGGCGTGCGGGTCTGTAGAGACCCTTTTCCCCAAGCCTTTTGACCTGAGCCGCAGACGTTGGAACGGACGATGAGCGAATACCGTGCATGGATCCCGGCCTATTCGATCGCCGCTGTGGCAGCGTTGGGCGCATTGCTGATCGCCTCGGTCGTTTCGATCTACGTGCTGGTCCGACTGCCAGCGGATTTTCTCGATCGCCCACGGCAGCGGACGTTCAGCGGATGCAGCATCTACGCATCCGCCGCATTCGCTTTGAAGAATCTTCTCGCGGTCGCCCTCGTCGTCCTTGGCGTCGTCCTCACCTTGTTGCCCGGTCCCGGACTCGTCACCATCGCCGCCGGTTTGGCACTGTCGGACCTCCCCGTCGGGGATCGAATGCTGCGAAAGATCCTGGAACGGCGACCAGTACTCGTCTCGGTCAATGGGCTCCGGCGAAAATTTTCGCGTGCACCGCTTCGTGCAGAAACACGCTGATTCCCGTGACGCTGTCTGAGGTGGCGCCGGTCGAGCGGCCGAGGCAGCTCATCGCGCATGACGCCGTCGGAAGTGCCACCATGCTCGTTCAGGACAAGCCTCACGAACGCGGAATGCCGACCTGTGCTGCGCGCGTTGCGACCGACATGCGCGGCCCGATCGATCGGCGCAACGTCGCGGCGGCGCTTGGTCTCGCGCGCAACGAGCGAATCGCACTCGCGCAAGCCGCGGGATACCCGAGGACCGCATGAAGCGCGCGTCATGGTGGTCGCCGCCGCGCGACACGGTGTCAGGCGAATTCGTCCGAACGGGCATGCCCGGGAGCCTCCCGGGTTTCATCCGCAGCGTGAGCGGGCCCCAACAGCTATGGATCTGTCTGCTTGCCGCAGCCGTGTTCGCGATGAACACGGCTCCGCTCGAAATGCAACGCCGGATCCTGAACGCCGCGATGGTCGATCGCGACGCGCAGTTCGTCATCGTCCTCGCGGCCGTGTACGCGGCGATCGTCGTCTCCGCAGGACTGCTCAAGCTGTTGCTGAACGTTTACGGTGGGTGGATAGGCGAGAAGGCCACCCGTACGCTCCGGCTATCCGCAACGGCGCTCGCCGACGGCATTCCGGCGCGACAGAAGGATCCGAAGGTTCAGGGCGTCGAAATCTCGCTGATCGTCGCAGAGCCCGAGGCCATTGGCGGATTCGTCGGAATCGCGCTTTCGGAGCTCGTGCTGCAGGTCGGCATGCTGCTCAGCGTGTTCGGCTACATGTTCTACGTCCAGCCAACGCTCGCGCTCGTGTGCCTGGTGCTGTTCGCCCCGCAGATCGGTTTCGTGCCGTTGATGCAGTCTGCCATCAACCGTCGCGCGCAGGCGCGCATTGCGGTGTTGCGCGAAGCGAGCGTCGCGGTGCTTCTCGGCGGCAGCGAGCGGACGGAGAAGGCGCAGCGGCAGCGCTTCGCGGAGATATTCGAGATCGATCTCGGCATCGTCAAGCTGCGCTTCTCAATGAAGTTCCTGATGAATTTCACCCAGAACCTCGGCAAAGTGCTCGTCCTTTGTGTCGGCGGTTTGCTCATCGTCGACGGACGCTCCGACGTCGGAACCGTCGTGGCGTTCGTCTCGGGCCTCGAGACCGTGCGCGATCCATGGAGCGATCTCGTCAACTGGTACCAGGAGATGATGCTCGCAAGCGCAAAGTACCGCACGTTCGTTTCGGCAATGGGACAGTTCGCGAACGCGAGGTGGCCGCCCGGCGTATCGGGCCGCGAATACCCGGCACCGCGGGTTCCGACGACGGGCGACGCGCTCGATGCGTCCCAATGACGGGCGACGCAGACCTCGGTCTCTTATGCGTTCGGATCGCCGAGCGAGCGGTCGGCGGCGCGCCCTGAAGACTTCGACTTGCGCGCGGCGGTCCGGTCAGTCGCATCGCCACGCCGAACGTCGCCGCTATTGCTGCACCTTGTTCCAGCTCGAG